>ERZ827458.429-NODE-429-length-60092-cov-4.405084_pt1 | contig 60092 bp, 50 predicted proteins | sample MGYA00519706_ERZ827458 | MGnify/ENA primary metagenome ERZ827458 (study PRJEB31778, sample SAMEA3449309) | human gut metagenome | biome: human gut; feature: human-associated habitat; material: faeces | place: United Kingdom | collected 2010/2012 ...
TTCATTTTCTTCTTTTTTTAAAGAAAATGGGTCATATCACTTTACAACGCAGAAATTACGGTATCGGCGCATAAATATGTTCTCCTTGACAACAATCAGAAAATCGGATATAATAGATTTGATAGGGTCTTTTCATCCGAATTTACAGGAGGACAGTCATGCTGCGCATTGAGAATTTCACCAAAGCCTACACCCCCGGCAAGCCCGCCGTAAAGGACCTGACGCTGACGATCGAAAACGGCGACATTTTCGGCTTTATCGGACACAACGGCGCCGGAAAGACGACGACGATCAAGGCCATTACCGGCATTCTGCCCTTTGAGCAGGGCGAAATCACGCTCGACGGCATCTCCATCCGCAAGGACCCGATTGCCTTCAAAAAGCAAATCGCCTATCTGCCCGACAATCCCGATCTGTACGAAAGCATGACGGGCTTTAAGTATATCAATTTCATTGCCGACATCTATCGGGTGGAAGAAAAGCGCAAGCAGCAGAACGTGCAGAAATATGCGGACGCGTTTGAGCTGACCGCCGAATTGGGCAACCCCATTTCCGCCTATTCGCATGGAATGAAGCAAAAGCTGGCCATCATCGCCGCGCTCGTCCACGAGCCGAAGCTGATGATCCTCGACGAGCCGTTCGTCGGTCTGGACCCGAAGGCGGCGCACACGCTCAAGGGATTTATGAAGGAGCTTTGCGCAAACGGCGGCTCGATTTTCTTTTCCACGCATGTTCTGGAGGTCGCGGAAAAGCTGTGCACCAAAATCGCCATCATCAAAAACGGCGAGCTCATCCGATGCGGCGCGCTGGAAGAGGTGCGCGGCGACAGCTCGCTGGAGGAGCTGTTCCTCGAACTGACCGAGTGACGGCGGAAAGCGGCAGGGCCGCCTGCACAGACGTCCTGCGCGCCAAACCGTCCTTCCCCGCCAAATCCTGTAAGGAGGCTGCAGCTTAATCAATGAAAAACTTTATTTTGCTTTTCCGCGCAAATATGCGGCTGGGCGATTTTGTGTACGGCCAGCGTTCCAAAGAAAAGGCCGCCGGCAAAAAGCTCGGCACGGCGGCGCTGGCCGTTTTCGTCGTGCTGATGCTCTCGCTCGCATCCGGCACGATGTCCTACGGTATGCTCCAGCTTATGCATCCGCTCGGGCTGGGCGCGTTCGTGCCGGCGATGTTCTATATGGCGGCCAGCGTCTTAACGCTGATTACCGCCGTCGGCTATTCGCGCGCGCTGCTGTTCGCCTCGCGCGATCTGGACACGCTGCTGTCCATGCCGGTCTCGCATCTGACGCTGCTGCTGTCCAAGCTGGCGGGACTGTATGTTTACGAGCTGATTTTTCTGGCCGTGCTGTTTGTGCCCGCCTATATCACCTATTTCATCGTGGCCGGCTTCACGGTTTCCGGCCTGTTCACCCTGCTGATCGGCGTGCTGTTCGGGCCGCTGATTCCGTTGGCGCTCGGCCTGCTGGTCGCCTTCCTCTTCGGTCTGGTTATGCGGCGGATGAAGCGGCGGAACATCATACAGATTGTGTTTTTCCTCGTCTTTTTTGCTGCGTATATGTATTTGATGTCCAATTCCGACGCAATCTTTGATTTTATCGGAAACGCGGGCAGCGATTTCTGGAACGCGCTGACCAACGCCTACTTCCCCGCCGCGCTGCTTTATAACGCGGTCTCCGGCGATCTGCTCAGCCTGCTCGGCTTCGCCGTTCTCAACGCCCTGCCGATGCTGCTGGTGATCGCGCTGCTTTCCAAGTGCTTCCTCAAGATGACGGCGCTGCTCAAGCAGAGCCATAAGTCCGCCAAATTCACTATGAAGCATCAGAAAAGCAGCGGCCTGTTCGGCGCGCTGCTGAAGAAGGAATTCCAGCGCTTTACCGGCTCGGCCACCTATATGCTCAACTGCGGGCTCGGCGTGGTGCTGCTGCTCGGGCTGACCGTCGCCTGCTTTTTCATCGGCGACGACATTTTGGCGGAGATCACCGCTTCGATTACAGAGCTGCCCATCTTCTGCTACGCCGTCACGATGATGCTGTTCACCTCCACGCTGGCGACGACGACCTCGGTTTCGGTCACGCTGGAGGGACGCGCGCTCTGGGTCCTGAAAACCGCGCCGGTGCCGACGACGACCATCCTCGCCGCCAAAACGGCGGTCAATCTGATCCTCTATCTGCCCACGCTGCTGATCGCTGCGATTCTGCTGTCGATCCGTTTTTCGCTCGGCGTGCAGTACGCGCTGTTTTTGTTCCTGATTCCGGCCGCGGCGCTGGTGATCACAACGGCGCTGGGGCTGATTTTGAACCTGTGCTTCCCCAAGCTGGATTACGACAACGAAACGCGCGCCATCAAGCAGAGCATGAGCGTGTTCCTATCCACGATGATCAATATGCTGCTCACCGTTCTGTTTTCTGTCCCGCTGTATGTGCTGCTTGTCCCCTATTCGCAGTTTTTCGTTCTGCTGGCCTGCGCCTACGTCCTTGTCCTCGCCGCCGTCGGCGCCCTGCTCTGCTATGTCCTGCGAAGCTGGGGCGTGAAGAAATTCGACAGCTTGCAGGCATAGACGTATTGTCTGCGGATTACGGAAAATTTTTTCGGAAATTTGCGATTACCTATTGCAATTTGCGTCGGGATGGTGTATAATACAAGAGCTATGTGGGTGTAGCTCAGTTGGTTAGAGCACTTGCTTGACATGCAAGGGGTCGTTGGTTCAAGTCCATTCATCCACACCATTCAGCAAGGCCCGAAGCATGCGCTTCGGGCCTTTTTCTTTCTTGAAGCGCGTCACGCGCGTTTTACCGACGTCTTTTTATCCATCAAATACAAACGAAGCATTGCAATTGCAATGCTTCGTTGCTTTTTCTTTCATTGGCTCTGCCGATATTTGCAAGACATATTTGCGTCCGAGCGGCACAGCATCCGGCTGCACGCGGCGCTTTTACACGGCATCCGAAAAAGCCGCCATCCGTTTTCGCGACGCAGGCGGATAAGCCGGCTCCCCGCCGGCTTTTTCAACGGCCATGCCAATAGCCCGCAAAGACGATTACCCTAAAAAAGACGATTACCCTAAAATTCTGTCCTTGAGAGCGAGGATTTCCTCCGCAATGGCGCAGGCGGGGCAATCACAGTATTTCGCCCCCGCCGCTTGGATTTCCCGGGCGTGGGCGGCGATCCCGGCGGCTTTCTCAGCGCCGAAGTACGCCTTCCCCGCCTCCGAATCGGCAAAGCCGATCAGCTTGCCAATCGGCATAATGTCCTCCTCCAATTCCGCAATATAGCTTTCCCTCGCCTCGCTTTCGGCGTCCGTGCCAACCGCATCCAGCCATCGCTGCGCGGCCGCCTTCGCTTCTGCGCTGCAGGTCGGCGCCTCCATCAGCGCGCGCGTTTTTGCCGTAAGTTCCTCCAACAGAATCTTTTCCATATTCCATGCCCTCCCGAAATTGTTATATGTACGAATACCGTGCAGGCGGTTTGCCGCCGCAGTCGGCTGCTTGGTATTTTATACCGAATTTTAAGAAAAGTAAACCGTTTCAAAGTGAAAATAATTCTTCAAATCGGAAAAGGAATTGCACGCGTCGTTTTTGCGCACACAGATCTGCACACAGCAGCCGTCGATGATGGAAAGGATGTCGCCCCGTTCCCGATTGTACAGATATTGCGACGTTTCGGTCTCTCCGCCATACTCTGCCGCATACCGTTGATAAACCGACTCCGCAGCGCAGGCATCCGGTCTGGAAACCCGCACGAGGATGACGCTCCTGCTTGCATCGGAGTATATATAGCAAACCTCCTGTTCGTTGACGAGAATTTTCGACAGCTCACGTCCCCCAAAGTCCGAAAGCGGCACAAGAATGCGCTCCAGCCTTGCGAGCTGTATTTCCTCATAGAGCTGTTTTCTCGAAGAATCGGCCTCCGCACACGGCGCCGCCTGAAGCTCCTTTGCAATGGACACCTCCGCTCGCAGCGCGGCAAGAGACGCAGCCTCGAGCTCGGCGGTCGGGAAGCAGCCCACCACTTCCTCCTCGCGCCCAAAAATCAAGAACAGCGCGAGGATTAGGAACACCAGCGATAGGCTTGAAAGAAGCATCCGTTTTATCATAAGGGAACCCTCCTGCCGTTCTTCCTGCCTTCCTATGTGAAGTAAAATGAAATGCAAGCGCTTTGTATCGTCCGCAAGCCAACGGACAAAAAATCCGGCTTCCGATTCCGTTCTCCGTTGACGCAAATGGCGCGCATTTTCTCACGCGTCGTAGTGGATGAGGATTAAGGAGAGTTGGGCTCGGGCCAATCGAGCTGCGCTGCGAACGAGATTTTTTCTTCATCCACTTTGAAGTATACAGAAAAGCACAGAAACATCGTCGGATCGTCTGGGACGGGAATGGAGGGTTTGCAGGCGCAGACTGCCGGCAGCAGGACACGAACAGGACAAGAGTGACCCTTTGCAAAGCGCGCTTCTTCATAACCTCAAAAATACGCAGGACGGAGAAATCTTACGTTCATCATAACAAAAATTGCGAATTTTGTCAATATGATTTTGGTAAGCATGCGATTGGAGGACAGTCCGGCTGTTCTTCGGCGGCGCTTTGCAGCGCTCAGGCCCGGCTTGCGCGGCGTTGAAAGGCGTCTGCGTACCGCAACGCCCGACCTACCCTTCCCTGTCTACCCTCGGCGGCCATCACGCGCGGGCCGCGGCCCGCGCCGCCTTGGCTTGGCGCGGCGATGCTTCGGACGCATTCCCGCCGGGAGTGTTCGCAGGCTTCCGAATGCGCATCGACGACCCCCTGTATACAGCGGCTTTACTTCTAAACATAGGACGGCGCACAGCAAAGCCAAGCGCCGGACACGCTCGGCCGCTCATAATGCAGGACTGAAAATGCGGCGGCACAACAAAAGCATCCGACGCTGCCGCACGAAGGATAAACCCTCCGGCTTCCATAAGCCGCAGCGGAAACGCCGCTCCCGCCACGGCTCTGCATTGCGGCTCGGCCGCCTTGCCGACCGACGTAAAACGGTGGGTAAAAATCTTGCAGCATCTTTCCCGCGCGCGGCAGCCTGCCGAGGAAGCGATTTTTCCGCCGCAAAGCAAACCGAAAATGCGGCCGCCATACGGCTTTGTATGAAGCCGCACACACAAGGCGCAGGTTGAATCCGCCGGATTTGCGCGGGGCAAGCCCTTCGGCCGACGGGAAAGGCGTTCGGAAACGCAGCCGCAGCAAGATGAAGTCTGCCGGTCTTTTGCAGCCGAGACCGAACGGCGAGCCGTTCGGGAAAGATTGTCCCCCGTCGGGCGGCCGGTGCGGATTTCCGCTTCCCGTGTTCCCCATAGCTTCGCTCGGACTTCCGCTCGGGCGGCAACAGAACAGCGGCCGCATTTCCGAACGGCGAAGCAAACAAAACGCCAAAGCATTGGGTTCCAAACAACAGCTCGGCGGTCTTGGGGTCCGCACCAAACCGAAAAAACGTATAACACTCCACCAAAGCACGCCGTCCGGCCCGACACGACGGCTTTTTGCTTATAGATTGCCGCAGATGTTGAAGAAATCGATGAAAACGGCAGCAGCTACGGCGTTCAATCCGCTTTCGCCGCTCGCACACAACCGAAGCCGCCGTTGCGGCAGCGCGGCGGGCCTTTCGCAGACGGCCGAACCGCCGATACGGCGCCGCTTTCCGGCCAAGCGGCGGTCAAAGTCCGGCATGGTCTGTGCGTATCTGCGGTTTACATCCCGCGTTTTTGACATTTTTCCAATCCATAACTTTCATTTTAACAATATTTGTAAATCATATTGACAAATCTGTATTTTTTATTTATAATTCAATTAAGGGACAGCCCTTAAAATCATTTGAAACGGAGGAAACACCATCATGAAAGCACTGCGCAAGTTCTTTCCGCTCCTTTTGGCGACCCTGCTCGCTGCAGCGGTGATCGCAGGCGCGCTCCAAGCCGCCGCGTTCTATTCCGGGCAATGGGTTGGGTTCGGAACGGTCACGGGCGCGTCGGCGCGCACGGTCGCGTCGGGCGTCACCTATGACAATCTGTATGTCTCCGGCTCCTCCGGCGGAAGCCAACGTCTGCAAACGTTGACTTTCAACCCCAAAACCGGCAATTATGTGCCGATGGTGTACACCAAGTATTCGGGATACGGCGATACCACATACAATTCCGCCGTGAAGGCCGAATCGCTTGGCTACGACGTCAAGGGCGCGGTCAACGCCTCCTTCTTTTCGTTTACAGGCGCAAGCTGCAACACCTACGGCGGCGTGAACATCTCGGACGGCAAGGTTATGCAGGGCAGCAACAGCCACGGGCAGACTTGGATGCTCGCGTTCGACAGCGACGGCAGCGCAAATCTGGTCTGGTCCAAGGTCACCTTTGCCATGACGGCGAAGAACGGCGCTTGGAGCGCGCCGGTCGAAAACGTGAACATATGTCCGGAAACAACTTACGCCGGAATCTACTATTACGACGAATTCTGCGGCAGCAATACCGACACGAAAGCGGCGGGCGTGGAGATCGTGTTTGAAAAGCAGAACGGAACGCAGCTTACCGTGGGCGGCACGCTGGAGGGCAAGGTGGTCGCCGTCAGAAGCAGCACCTCGTCGGGCGGCGCAATCGGCGCCAACCGATTTGTGCTATACGCCTCCAACAGCAGCTCCTACGCCTCGTCGCTGCGCGGGCTGGCCGTTGGCGACACGGTGAAAATCACCGCGACCGAAACGGTCTCGGGCGCCAAGACGGTCATGGAGAACTGCAGCAGCGCGTTCGTCACCTACGGCTATCACATCGTATCCAACGGGCAGAACGTGACGTCCACCAACGGCTTGGGCGAATCCTTTAACACGGCGCGGGCGCAGCGGAGCGCCATCGGCGTCAAGGCCGACGGAACGATCGTGCTCGTGGCGTCCAGCGGCAGGACCTCGTCGTATGCGGGCCTTACCGTCTACGAGCTTGCCGACTACCTGATTTCGCAGGGCTGCGTCACGGCCGTGAATCTGGACGGCGGCGGTTCCACGCAGATGACGGTGGAGAACGCCTCGGGCAATCTGGAATCGGTCTTTTCCAGCTCCCGCAGAGTGGCCAACAGCATCCTGATTGTCGCGCGTCCCGCCATTCCCGCTTCCGACAGAAGCACGCTGAATTCCCTGCTTTCGCAGGCGAACGCGCTGGCCGACACCTATGTGCTGACGGGAAACACCGCCTATCTTGACGCGGCCATCTCCTACGGGGAAAGCATATACAATTCCTCCAAAGCTATGCCCGGCGATTATACCAAAGCCATTATGCGGCTGAGAGAGGGAATCGCGGGGGTCACTAAGGCCGGCTATCGCACGGGTATCTTTCAACTGAACACCGCGCAGGCGCTATTGGATTCGCCCTCGTCCGCCGCGAGGTCGCTTTCCGTCGTCGCCGCGGGGAAAAGCCTGACCGTGACGGAAATATCCGGCAATTACGGGTATACCAAATATCTCGACACCTGGGGCTGGATCGACCTGACAAAAACGACAGGGCTGGGCCAAGCCGCCCATACGAAGGCGAACATCACCGCCCCGGAAATCGCCTACAAGGGGCAGGACATCACGATTTCTTGGTCTGCCGCCAAAGGCGCGGCCGCCTACACCTACAAGGTCATCGAACTGGCGGGCGAGCCGGACCCGACCAGCATCAACGAGGGCGCGAATGCGACGGTGCTGGCCTCGGAAAGCACAACGGACGATTTGAGCGTCACCATTCCCGCCGCCGCACGCACCGACGGCAAATACCTCAAGGTGGCTGTCTGCGTCGAATATCCCACCGGAAACGCGTGGAGCACGGCGTATATTCAAACCTCGCACCTTCCGTTTACCGACGTACCGCTGAACCACTGGGGCTATGACGCCATCCGGCATTGCTACGAAAGCGGCTACTTTGCCGGCACCTCCGACACCGCCTTTTCGCCCGACGCCACGATGACCCGCGCGATGCTGGCGGTGGTCGTACACCGTATGGCGGGCAGCCCCGAACCCGACGACGCCGTTTCCCTTCCGTTCACCGACGTAGCGGAAAGCGCTTGGTACCTCGACAGCGTGCGCTGGTGCTACGCCGAGGGGATCGTCGCCGGCACCTCGGACACCACGTTTTCGCCGAACAACAGCATCACCCGCGAGCAGGCGGCCGTCTTCCTTTACCGGCTGGCCGGCGCGCTGGGGCTGGACACCACCGTCAGCAACCCGAACGCGGCCGACGGCTTCGGCGACGCCTCCCAGATCGGGAGCTACGCCAAAACGGCGGTGTCCTGGGCTGTGGAACGGGGCATTATGGGCGGCCACAATAACCTGCTGACCCCCAAAAGCAGCGCGACGCGTGTGCAGCTTGCGCAAATGCTTTACAGCTTCGATACGGTCTATGCGGACTGAGTAAAGCAAAAGAGCCGTCTTTCTATCAGGGGCATATCAATGACGATAGTCAAAACCGCTTGAAGTACGATTATAAAAATTGTCCTACAATCCCGATTTGACAAGTAACGAATAGCAGAGTTAAAAAACCGTCAAGGATAAACATTGCGCTTCGCGTCCTTGACGGTTTTCTCTGTTCTTGCTATGGGTAATCAAGAGTGTACGCGAATAAACTGCCTACACCCTCACTCCATTATGGTATGTTATGCGATGTTATGCGGTGAGGTTGACTTTCCACCTTGTTAAAAATGTGATAAGGGATGGCAATAATTTTGTGTCGATACCCTTAAAATGGAGTTCTACCGCATAACAAATTATGTATTTTGAATTTTAGCTATATGGCGAAGTCTTTTATAACCTTCTGTACTTGTTATTTCTAATAAGGCATACTGCTTTAATACAGCTTGTAATGTTATAGAAATTTGGACGGGAGAATATGATGTTAAAGCGTTGTTATTATCGGTAATACTGATGAGACGCATTCGCTTATTGTTATATATTGTCCAAAATCTCTCAATATCAACATTGGCATTTTTCTGTTGCAATTGAATGAGTAAATTAGTTATAGTTTGTCGATTTGTTTCATTACCATCTTCTATAGGAATTGAATCTAATAATGCTTGCAATTGTGAAGCGGAAACGGCACTATTTTCCACTTCTTTTAATGTTTCACAGATATAATTAAACTCAGCACTGGAAATGGCATTTTGCTTTACAAAAAAGTAATTGATTTGTAAATTGCGAAGCAATTTCTGCTGTTCCTGCATACAGGTTATGTATTGAAAAAACTTGTCAAAATCATTATAACTTTTGTTTCCCATTTTGCGAATAAATAAATGTTTATATTCATCCCAATAATTTGTATCCATTAATGGTAAAGATTCATAAAACGCCCCAAAATTCAACCCTTTTTCAGTAATATAGGATTGGATTTCGCGCACTCTTATCTGTAATTCATCAATTTGTAAAATTACAAGCGACGCGGCATTTTTAATTTTCCCTTTTTCTTGAGCTTTATAAATCCATACTGCTGATAAACCAACTATGATTATTAAAAGGTCAGAGATATAAAACCAATTTGTTTTTATCCACTCAATTATAATATTCATAATAAATACCTACCATATTCTATATATTGCCTTTTGTTTAGTATACCATCTACCTACATTCTACACAATCTATTTTTACGGATATGCAAAAGCAAGTCACCTAAATAGATGACTTGCTTTTGCTGCAATCCTGATTATCAGCCGTTAAGTAGTTTTACATGATACTTTCTTATCAGCGTTCGTCTAATCGGGATGGCTCTTTTTCGATGCTTCTGTGTGCAGCGGCGGTTTGTCAGCCCATCGCTTCAAAGACGTCGATGGTCTGCTGCATACCGGCTTCCACCTTGCCCTTGATCGACTCCCATTTGGATGCGAAGGTGTTCTGGCCGCTCTTTGCAATCTCGTTGAGGAAATTGGTCAGGCTGTCCGGGTCGTAAATGCCGGTGGTCTGGCCCCAGCCGTAGATGGCGCCGAGGTCATACACGCGGTTGTCAAACAGGATATCGAGCACCTCCTCGGACTCGTCGTCCTTCAGCGAGCGCTTCTTCAAAATCGTTTCGTAATACGCATCCTTGACGGTTTCGTGGCTTGCGGCGTTGAGCACCTCCAGCGCCAGCGCGATGTGCTCGGGCGAAGCGGCCGTGGAGGCGGGGATGGTGATACAGGAGGCGTATAGGCACGACACATAGCATTCGTAATTCTCCTGATCGGCCGAGAACTTCGGGCTGGGCAGGATGCCGTAATCCACGTCGGCATACTGCTCCAAATCCTTCAGGTCGATGACAGCCATCGAACGGAACAGGGCGCGGTCCTCCGCGACGGCACGGGTGGCTTCGGTCCAGCAGCTGCCGCCGCCGGCGGTCGCTTCGGTTGCAAAGCTCTCGATGAGGATGGTCGAGCTGGGGTCAGAGAACAGACTTACAATTTTGTCCATCACCCGGACGGCGTTTTCGGAATCCACCGTGATGATCGGCATATCGTCCGCGTTCTTGCGCGAAAGCCGTTCGCCCGAAGCGACGAACAGAGACGTAGCGTAGTTGCCGTTGACGAACAGGCCCCAGGTGTCCTTATACGTCATCCCGGTGACGCCGTCGCTGTCATATGTAGCCTGCTTGGCCATCTCATGGAGCTTGTCGATCGTCCATTCCCCATCCTTGACAAGCTGATAGGGATTTTCTTCAATGCCGAGGTCCTTCAAAAGCGTTTTATTGAAGATCAGGCAGTGCGTGCAGTCGAAGGTCAGCAGCGAAAGGTCGCCGGTCGTGAAATACAGCTTGCCCGCGACCGAAACGTCTTCGGCGCAGCGGTTGTCCCAATAATCGGCTTCAAAGCGGATCTGCTCGTCGTAATCGTACAGATTCAAAAACAAGCCGTCGGGCGCAAGCTGTGCGGCGTCGTGGAAATAAGGCATGGCAATGTCGTACAGCATGCTGCCGCTGAGATGGTTGTTCTTGAGCAGGTCGGTCATCGTGCTTGATTCGGAGGTACGGATTTCATTGAGCGTAACGCCGAGCTTGGCCTCCAGCAAGTTGTTGCGCTCCTCGATCATCTCGTTGAGCAGCGAAGCATTTTTTTCGTGCGGCAATACTTCGGTAGAAGCATATGTCGTACGATAATCGCCTTCAACGAGTACGTTGAGCACAAGATCAAGGTCCTGCGTCTCGATATGGTCGAGCGGCCCCTGCTCGACGGCAGAGGATGTGTTCGCCGAAACGGCGCTGCTCTCGTCCCCCCCCTGCGGTGTCGCAGGCGACGAGCATGGTTAGAAGCAGCAGCAAAGAAAGCAAAGCGGCCGCTGCGCGTTTGGTACTGTTCACGAAAATCCCTCCGTTCGAGTTGTTGAATTTATCATAGCACACAAATTTTTATTTGTCAACAAAAATAAAAAACTATATACATTTTTATTCGGGTGTGGTATAATAGGGGTGCATCCATTATGTGCGAACATCGTGCGGCACCCCTACGAAAACGCTTCGCGTTTTCCGAGCTTGTTCTACGGCGGTGGTGCATATAATTTGTGCGAACATCGTGCGGCACCCCTATGAAAACGCTTCGCGTTTTCCGAGTCCGTTCTATGGCGGCGGTGCATCCATTATGTGCGAACACAATGCGGCACCCCCTACGAAAACGCTTCGCCTTTTCCGAGCCTGTTCTACGGCGGCGGTGCATTCAGCTCGCACGAATATCGTGCGGCACCCCTTGCGCTCTGCGGCAGCGATGTACTGGTGCGAACAGAATGCAGCGAGCCGGCGCACTCTATGGCGGCATCCCTATGCTATATGTAAGCATAATATATTATATGATACACCAAGAAAAACACAGACGCATTTTTCCGGCTTCGCGCAGCGGCGGGACGATGGGCGGGGCGCGGACACGCATCTTTTGCGCGCGCGGCGGACGGAGACGCCCGAAACGCAAAACCGCAGAGATTTTATTTCTCCGTTTCTGTTTATAATAGCAAAGATAGGACAAAAGAAAGGACATCGATTTATGGTAGAAAAAGTGCTTGGCACATTGCAGATAGATTTCGTGCTGTCGCTGTTCGGCGCGCTCGACTCGCACACCGACACGATTGAAAAAGCGTTCGGCGTCCGCATCGCCGCAGGCGAAAACGGCATCGTCATCACCGGCGAAAACGCCGAGAACGTACAGATGGCCGCGACCGTCATCGAGCAGTTAGAGCGGATTTCGTCGGTCAACGGCAACATCGACATCAACACGGTCAACTATGTGGTGACGATGGTTTCCGAGCGCAAGCAGGACGAGCTGTCGGCCATTTACAACGACTGCATCTGTCTGACCAGCCGCGGAAAGCCGATCAAGCCGAAAACCGTCGGCCAGCAGAATTACGTCGATAAAATCAAGAAAAACACAATCGTGTTCGGCGTCGGCCCGGCGGGCACCGGCAAAACCTTCCTTGCGGTGGCGATGGCCGTGACCGCGCTCAAGCAGAAGCAGATTTCGCGCATCGTACTCACCCGTCCCGCGGTGGAGGCGGGCGAGAAGCTCGGATTTCTGCCCGGCGATCTGCAAAGCAAGATCGACCCCTATCTGCGGCCGCTGTACGACGCGCTCGGCGAGATGCTGGGGAGCGACTCCTTCCAGAAGCATCTGGAAAAGGGTACGATTGAAATCGCGCCGCTGGCCTATATGCGCGGCCGCACCCTGGACGACGCGTTCATCATCCTCGACGAGGCGCAGAACACCACGCCCGAGCAGATGAAAATGTTCCTCACCCGTCTGGGCAACAATTCCAAGGTCATCGTCACCGGCGACGTGACGCAGATCGACCTGCCGTTCATCAAAAAGAGCGGACTGATCGAGGCTGTGGACATTCTCGACGGCATCGACGGCATCGCCATATTCCATTTTACGCACAAGGACGTTGTGCGGCACCCGCTGGTACAGAGAATCATTCTCGCTTACGAGAAGAATCAGAAGCAGCGCGCGCAGACCCCCGCGCGGACCTTCAAGCGCAAATAAAACGACAAAGAGGACTTCTCCCTATGATCGCCATTCATACCAAAAACAACTCCGGCATCCCGTTTGAGCGCGCGATTCTGGAAAAAATGAAAAAAACCATCCGCACCGCGGTAGAAGCGGAATATCCCGCGCACCGATTTGAGCTGAACATCCTGTTCTGCGACGACGAAACCATCCGCGGCTACAACAGGGAGTACCGCGGCATCGACCGCGCGACCGACGTGCTTTCGTTTCCGATGTTCGACTTCGACACGCCCGAGCTGCCCGCGCTGCTGGGCGACGTCATCCTGTCCGTGCCGCGCGCGCAGGCGCAGGCCGAGGAATACGGGCACTCCTTTGAGCGGGAAATGTGCTTTCTCGCCGCGCACGCGGCGCTGCATCTGATCGGCTACGACCACGAGGACGAGCAGGAGCGCGAGCGGATGGAGGCGCGTCAGCGCGAGGTGCTTTCGTCGCTGGGCATAGAACGCTAAAACGGAAGGGAGAGAACGGAAATGGCCGAAAAAACCTGTTTTGTATCGATTATGGGCAAGCCGAACGTCGGCAAGTCCACCCTGCTCAACGCGCTGCTGGGCGAAAAGGTCGCCATCGTCTCGCGCAAGCCGCAGACGACGCGCAACCGCATCACCGGCATTCTGACGAAGGGCGAGACGCAGTATGTGTTCACCGACACGCCGGGGCTGCACAAGCCGAAAACGCTGCTGGGCGAATATATGATGAAATCGGCGGAGGCAGCCGCCGGCGGCACCGACGTGATTTTGTTTGTGGTCGAGTGCGACGTACCGCTCAACGCCTCCGAAACGGCGGCGCTGCGCAGCTTCGCCAAGTCCTCCACGCCCTGCATCCTGCTCATCAACAAAATCGACAAGATCAACAAGGGCCTACTGGCAAAATACCTTTCCGAGCTCAGCGGCGAATACGATTTCCGCGCCGTGATCCCAATCTCGGCGCTGGAAAAGGACGGGCTGGACATCATCTTCGACGAACTGGAGCCGTTTCTCATCGAATCGCCGCATTTCTTCCCCGACGATATGCTCACCGACCAGCCCGAGCGGCAGCTCATCGCCGAGATCATCCGCGAAAAGATGCTGCGGCTGCTGGACGACGAGATCCCGCACGGCACGGCGGTCGTCATCGAGGAATTCAAAGACGAAAAGACGCTGCTGTCGGTGCGCGCCGAGATTTTCTGTGAGCGCGAGTCGCACAAACGCATCATCATCGGTAAAAACGGCGAGATGCTCAAAAAAATCGGCAGCTACGCCCGCGAGGACGCCGAAGCGCTGTTCGGAACGAAGGTCTTTCTCGACCTGTGGGTCAAGGTCAAGGACAACTGGCGCGACCGTCCCACGCTTGTGGCGAACTTCGGCTACAAGGACGAATGAGCGCCGGACAAGTGCAGACGACGGGGATCGTCATCCGCGTCAAGCCCTACGGCGAGCGCGACAAGCTGGTCACGCTGCTGACGGCCGACCGCGGCGTCATCACCGTTTCGGCCAAGGGCGCACTGAAGCTGACGGCGTCCTTCAGCCGCTGCACGCAGCTTTACGCCTATTCCCATCTGACGCTGTACGAGAAGAACGGCTTCTATACGCTGCTCGAGGGCGCGCTGATCGCCAGCTTTTTTTCGCTGAGCGAAAATCTGGACTGCTTCGCGCTGGCCGCCTATCTCTGCGAAGCGAGCGCGGCCGTCGTCGTCCCCAACGACGGCGAGGGGGAAATCCTCAATCTGCTGCTCAACGCGCTGTATGCGCTCAAAAGCAACCTATTCACGCCGGAATTCATCAAAGCGGTCTTTGAACTGCGGCTGGCCGCGCTTTCGGGGCTGGAGCCGACCGTCGGCGCCTGCCCGGGCTGCGGACGTCCGCTCGCCGAGGCCGACGAGCGCTATTTCTTTCTCACGGAGGGGCTGATTCTCTGCCCTGCGTGCGCGTCCGGGCGGCCGGCGGACGAAACGCCCTACCGTCTTTCGCGCGCGGTCTACGCCGCCATCGCGTATGTGACCGCCGCCAAGCCGAAGGCGATCTTTTCCTTCCGCATCGGCGACGAGGCGCTGCGCGACCTGAGCGTGGTCGCGGAAAAATATTTGCAGAACCAACTGGAACGCACCTTCCCCACGCTGGAATTTTATAAAACCACCCGGCAAATCCCAAGCGAATAACACAGAAAGGCAACCCTATTATGAAAGGCTTTGATAAGGCCGGCAGAGTGCTGGAATTCGACCGCATCACCGAGCGCCTCGCCTCGCTTGCCGCGACGGAGGGCGCCGCGGAAGCGCTGCGGAGCTTGCAGCCCGCAGACGACGGCGCGTCGGTCAACCGCCTGCTGGACCAGACGGCGGACGCGCGTGCGATGATGACGGTCAAATCGCAGCCTCCGTTCGGCCGCGCGAAAAACATAACGCCGCACATCGAGCGCGCCGTCAAGGGCGCGACGCTGACCACGCGCGAGCTGCTGGACGTCGCGTCGCTGCTGCGCACGGTGGGCGCGCTGAAAAAATACGGCGCGGGCGGCGGCGCGGGCAGTCTGCACGACTTCTTCCGTCTGCTGACCGAAAACAACTTTTTGGAAAAATCCATATCAGGCGCCATTGCGGCGGAGGATATGCTCTCGGACAACGCGTCCGACGAGCTGTTTTCCATCCGCAGAAGCATCCGCAAATGCGAGAGCGCCGTGCGCGACGGGCTGGCGCGCTACACGACCGGCTCCTATGCGAAATACTTGCAGGAGGGGCTGGTCACCGTCCGCAACGGCCGTTTCGTCATCCCCGTCAAGGCCGAGCACAAGGGCGAGATCAAGGGCATCGTGCACGACACCTCCTCGTCGGGCGGCACGCTGTTTGTCGAGCCGCTGGACATCCTCGAGCTGAACAACCGCATCAGCGAGCTGCACGGGCGCGAAAAGCACGAGATCGACCGCATTCTCGCCGAGCTGTCGGCGTCGGTCGCCTCCTTCGCCGATGACCTGCGTCTGAACTACCGTGTGCTGACCGATCTGGCGGTCATTTTCGCCAAGGCGCAGTATTCCTTTGAAATCAACGGCATCCGTCCCGCCGTCCGGCCGGACGGGCGGGTGATTCGGCTGAAAAACGCGCGGCACCCGCTCATCGACAAGGAGACCGTGGTGCCGATCACCGTCGAGTTCGGCGGCGAGACCGACGCGCTCGTCATCACCGGCCCGAACACGGGCGGCAAAACCGTCACCCTCAAGACGATCGGCCTGATGGCGCTGATGGCGCAGTCCGGCCTGTTTGTCCCCTGCGACGACGGCTCGACGCTGCCGGTGTTTTCCGCCGTGCTGCCCGACATCGGCGACGAGCAGAGCATCGAGCAGTCGCTCTCGACCTTTTCCTCCCATATGGTCAACATCGTTTCCATCCTCGACGTCTGCGACCGCGACACGCTGGTGCTGTTCGACGAACTGGGCGCCGGAACCGACCCGATTGAGGGCGCGGCGCTGGCGGTGGCCATCCTCGAGCATGTGCGGTCGCTGGGCGCGCTGGTCGCGGCGACCACGCACTACGCAGAGTTGAAGACCTACGCGATGGAAAACGAGCGCGTGCGCAACGCCTCCTGCGAATTCGACGTGGACACTCTCAAGCCCACCTACCGCCTCATCATCGGCCTGCCGGGCAAATCCAACGCGTTCGCGATCTCGCAGCGGCTGGGCATTCCCGCGTCGATCATCGAGGAAGCCAAACGCTGTATGTCCGCCGAGCGCGTGCAGTTCGAGGATATGCTTTCCAGACTGGAAAGCGCGGAAAGCACGCTGGAAAAGGAAAAGCGCGCCGCCGAAAAGCAGCGCGCCGAGGCCGAGCGGCTGCTGAGCGAAACGCGGCGGCAGCTTGAAGCCGAACGCGAGCAGGCGCAGCGCGAGTTGAAAGCCGCGCAGGACGCCGCCGCGCGCATCCTCTCCAACGCGCGCGAATCGGCCAACTATGTATTCAACGAATTGAACGAGCTGAAAAAGAAGCAGGACCGCGAGTCGCTCGCCAAAGCGCTGGAGGAATCCCGCCGCTCGGTGAAGGAAGCGCTCGGCAGCGCGGACATCCGGCTGCCCGACGCGGACGAGACGGAGGACGGCTACACGCCGCCGCGGCCGTTCGCACACGGCGACACGGTCTCGGTCGCGTCGCTCGGCGGCGTACAGGGGACGATCACGCGGCTGGAGCCGCCGAACGCCTATGTGCAGGCCGGCGCCGGCAACGTGAAGGTCAAGCTGGCCGACCTGCGGCTGGTGCAGGGCGCGAAGCCGAAAAAGGAGCAGAAAAAAGCCTCCTTCACCCGCGCTAACGGCAACGCGGCCGTCCGCAACGAGTTGGACCTGCGGGGCCAGTACGGCGACGACGCGTGGTTTATGGCCGACCGCTTCATCGACTCGGCCGTGATGGCGGGCTACGAGACGGTCACGCTCATCCACGGCAAGGGCACGGGCGCCCTGCGCGCCGCGCTCTGGCAGCATTTGAAAAACGACCGGCGCGTCGTCTCCTACCGCAGCGGCCGCTACGGCGAGGGCGATTTGGGCGTGACGGTCTGTGAATTGAAGAAATAAATCATCAAAGGGAGTGCTGTGTTTTGACAAAGAAGCTGTACAGGTCCCGCAGCGACAAAAAGCTCTGCGGCGTATGCGGCGGGCTGGCCGAATACTTCGAGCTGGATGTGAACATCATCCGCGTGGCGGCCATTGTCTCCTGCTTTTTCGGCGGAATCGGCCTTGTCGCGTATATCGCGGCGGCGTTTCTGATTCCCGAGCAGGGCCAGGAATAAACGGCAGCGGCGCAAGCCGGACGGCAGCGGGCGCAGACAAACGGTCTGCGCCCGCTTGCTTTCCGAAAAAAGGCATATCCCAGCCGGCGGCTGCAAAAGCCGACAAGCAGCCGCCGGCTTTTCCCTGTAAGCAAGGAACGAACGAAGCCCGCTCATCGACAAAAAAGGCAGAGCGACGGAATTACGCAGGCGCGGCCGTCGAAAACATTAAGGAAGCCGTTTTCTGCGGGAAAATCGGGGACTTTTATCCCGATATGGAAAGAGCGCCGACAACAGCGGATTTTTGCTTAGTATATAGGACGGCGGCGTGCAGCGCCGAAAACGCGTTTAACTCCGATGCGCTATGGATAAAGCCGAGCGAATACAGGCGGAAAACCGACTTGCAGGGGAAGCTCTCCCCCTCCCGAGAGACGCGGAACGCCCCCTTTTCGGCATTGACAATGCATCGGCGGCATCATGACAACAAAAGCATCATATGCAATATACCTTGCCCGCAGAAGGAGGCGGTCTGCCGGCTGCGCAGCAAGTCTGACGATAAAAAGGGCGAAGGCTCTGCTCCGGGAAGCAGGGCCTTCGCTCTTTTTGTATGCAAACAGGCGATTTACGGAATCAGCGTTCCGAGCAGGCCGTCGCTCAGCTCGGCGAACATCTTCTGTTCCGGCTCGGTCAGGTTGCGCGCAAGCAGCAGCGCGGACATATAAATCTGCTTGGCGGCCAGCGTGCAGACCGACTCCTTTTCGCCGTCCGAAAGGCGGTTCAGCAGTGCTTCGACATAGCGATTCTTCAGATTGACGACCAGCTCCTCGCCGACCGGCATCTCCGCCTCCCCGCCGCGCGTGTACATCCGCAGCATATCCGCCATCCGGCGCGATTCCTCGCTTACGCGCAGGAAAGCGGGCGCGCCGTCCTCGACGGAGGCAAAGGAAACGGTGAGGTCCTCCCTGCCCGCCGCTTTTCGGAACAGCTCGGCCAGCGCGGCGTTGTCCTCGGCCTTCTCGCCGAGCGCTTCGACATCGGCGTCCACACGGGCGAACTTCAGCTTTTCGTTCTTCGATTCGATGAACTGTATGAACTGCGTGTCCATCAGCTTATCCAGCAGCAGCACGCGGCGGCCCTTGGCCTTATACAAGTCGATATAATAGCCCTGCTTTTCGCCCTCGGACGCGTAGTACAGCGTCCCCTCCTCCGCGCCGTCCAGATATTCGGAGACGGTGGCGAAGCCGCCGTCGGTATCCTTGAAGAGCATCACGTCCTTCACGCGGTCGTAAAACTTCTCGTCGCGCATGCAGCCGTACTCGATATACGGCCGGACGTCGTTCCAGATGCCCTCAAAGCCCGCGCGGTCGTTGTTAAAGAGCGCGCAGAGCTTGTCCGCGACCTTTTTGACGATATGCGCGGCGACCTTGCGCACATACGCGTCGGACTGCAAATAACTGCGCGAGACGTTCAGCGGCAGCTCGGGGCAGTCGAGCACGCCGCGCAGGCAGGGGATAAAATCGGGCACGACCTCTCTGATGTTATCGGCCACGAATACCGAATTATAAAACAGCTTGATCATCGGCTCGACCGACTCATACACGCCCTTCGGCTTGGGAAAATAGAGAATGCCCTTGAAATTGAGCGGATAATCGGCGTTGATATGGACGTAAAAGAGCGGGTCGGCATAATCGCCGAACACCTTTTTATAAAACGCGGCGTACTGCTCGGCCGTCAGGTCGGAGGCGTTCTTCTGCCAGAGCGGTTCGGTATCGTTGACCTGCTCGGGTTCGCCGCCGTCCGAGAGATAGATGGGGTACGGCATAAAGCCGCAGTATTTTTCCAGAATCGTGCGGAAGCGTCCGGTGTCCAGATAGCCCAGCTCGTCCTCAGTGACGTGGAGAACCAGCTCGGTCCCGCGCGACGTTTTCTCCCCCTCGTTCATCTCATAACGGCCGCTTTCGTCGCAGCTCCAAGCAACCGCGGCCTCGCCGGTGTAGGAGCGCGTCTTCATTTCCACGCGGTCGCTGACCATAAAGACCGAGTAAAAGCCGAGTCCGAAATGGCCGATGATGCCCTCCTTGGACGCGTCGCCCTCGCTTTCGTACTTGCTGATGAAATCCAGCGCGCCGGAAAGCGCGATCTGATTGATGTAGCGGTCGACCTCCTCGCGGGTCATCCCGATGCCGTTGTCGGCGATGGTGATGGTCTTGGCGTCGCGGTTGAGCGTGACGTCGATGCGGTAGGCGTCGTCCTCAACCTCCGCCTGCGCGAGCGAGACGAGACGCTTGAGCTTGGTGATGGCGTCCGCCGCGTTGGAGACGGCCTCGCGGATAAAAATATCCTTATCCGAATACAGCCATCTTTTGATGACGGGAAAAATGTTTTCGGTTTGTACGGAAAGAGAACCCTTTTCGGTTTCCATAGTTCAAAACCCCTTTCTTTTTTCTGTACAAAACGCAAAAAACGGGCTGTAAAAGCCCATTTTCCGCGCTATGGAAGGGTGAGGCTTGCCCTCTCCCCTGTTGTCAGACCTCGTCGCTCTCCGGCTCGTCTTCCTCGTCGTAAAGGTCGGTATCCTCAAAGTTGCAGAGGATATCGTCCGCGTCAAAGTCGTCGCCGTCAAAGTACTCGCCGTCGCACTCGCAGCAGCCGTCGCAGCAGTCGGAGGCGTACTTGGAACGCTCCTTGCCCGCGGCGACAAGGCAGAACGCGCCCGCAACGCCGCCCGCGGCGGAAACGGCCGCGAACGCCTTCGCAAGAGACTTTTTCTTCCCCCAGAAAACCAGCGCCAGCACAAGAAACGCGACAGACTGCACCATGAGCGAAATGCCTACAAATAGCTTCGTGTTTTTCATTCTCAAGTCCTCCCAAAAGTTCGGTTTATTTCGTTTTGGATATCATTTTTAAGTATTCGTTGATGAAATCGTCGATTTCGCCGTCCATCACGGCGGTGATGTTGCCCGTCTCCCAGCCGGTACGGTTGTCCTTGACCAGCGTGTAGGGCATAAACACATAGGAGCGGATCTGGCTGCCCCACTCGATGTTGAGCTTGGCGCCGGTGATGTCCTCGATGCGCTCGAGCTTTTCACGCTCCTTAATCTCGAGCAGCTTGCTTTTGAGCATGCGCATCGCGGTTTCCCGGTTCTGAACCTGACTGCGCTCGGTCTGACAGCCGACGACGATGCCGGTCGGCAGATGGGTGATGCGGATGGCCGAATCCGTCTTGTTGACGTGCTGACCGCCGGCGCCGCTGGAGCGGTGCGCGTCGATCTTCAAATCGGCTTCGTTGATCTCGATGTCGGTCTCGTCGTTGAATTCGGGCAGAACCTCGACCGAGGCGAAAGAGGTGTGGCGGCGCCCCGACGCATCGAACGGGGAAACGCGCACGAGGCGGTGAACGCCCGACTCGCTTTTGAGGTAGCCGTAAGCGTTTTCGCCGCTGATGAGCATTGAAACGCTTTTGATGCCCGCCTCGTCGCCGTCAAGATAATCGAGCACCTTGACCTTGAAGCGGCGCCGCTCGGCGAACCGGGTGTACATCCGATACAGCATCTCCGCCCAATCCTGCGCCTCGGTGCCGCCGGCGCCCGGGTGGATGGAGACGATGGCGTTATTGCCGTCATACTCCCCGGAAAGCATGATGTCTATTTTCTGCTTCTCGTATTCGGCGAAAAGCGAAGAAATCTCGGCGATGATCTCGTCGGCCATCTCCTCGTCGTCGCCCTCAAGCGCAAGCTGGGCGAGCGCTTTGACGTCGTCGCAGGATTTTTTCAAAGAGACGTAGCTGTCGTACAGCGCCTTTTTGCTTTTAAGCTGCTTGAGCACGCTCTGGCTCTCCGCCGGGTCGTCCCAGAATCCGGCCGCGCTGACCTTCGCCTCCAGCGCCTCGATCTCCTGTCCGAGCGCGTCGGCGCCGATGGAATCGCCCAGCTCGGCGACGTCTGCTTCCAGCGTTTTCAGGTCCTGCAGCGACTGCTCCAATTTAATCAGCAAAACAATACCCCTTACATACGTTATTATAGCAAGAATCACGAAAATTGTCAAGCATACAGTGCGCCATATACCGACAGTATTTTCAAAAAAGCGCCAACCGCCCCCGTAAGCCGAGTTCTGTTTACAACAATCATCTATCTTGGGTACATGTTGCCATGGACCTCTTTGCCACCTCTGGGAGCTGCCGAGCAAGCATATGCTCCCGTATGCGGTGTTGCTCCGGATAGGGTTTACATGGCCACACAGTCGCCTGTGTGCCGGTGAGCTCTTACCTCGCCTTTCCATCCTTACCGTATCGCTACGGCGGTTTATTTCTGTTGCACTGGCCCTAAAGTCACCTTCGGCGGACGTTATCCGTTATCCTGCTCTGCGGAGCTCGGACTTTCCTCACAATATGACCTTTCGGTATGATACTGCGCGATTGTTCGGAGCGGTTGGCACTGTTATATTAGCACAAAAAATTTATTTTGTCAAACGGTTGACTATAATTTGGGAAAGTTATATAATAAAAATATACAAACAACGCTTTTTCCGCCGCTTTGCAGGCGAAACAGGGCGTTCTCTTACAGAACGATTATGTACGCATGGAGAGGGTTTTATGCTGCAAGAATACATTCAGTCCTACGCCTCCGCGCGCGTCGGCTTCATCGGCGCGGGAGTGAGCAATATGCCGATCATCGAGCTGTTTGCCGCCGCCGGCGTGCCGGTCATCGTCCGCGACCGCAGGCTGCGGGACGGCGACCGGGAAAAGCTGCGCGCGCTCGGCGTCGAGCTTACGGAGGGCGACGGGTATCTCCGCGGCATCGACGAGCCGCTGCTGTTTCTCTCCCCCGCCGTCCGCCCCGACCTGCCCGAGCTGGACGCCGCACGCGCGCGCGGCACGCGGACGACGACGGAGCTGGAGGAGTTTTTCGCGCTCTGCCCCTGCCCCATCCTCGCCGTGACGGGCAGCGACGGCAAAACGACCACGACCACGCTGACGGCGAAGCTGCTGGAGCAAAGCGGGAAACGCGTGTTTCTCGGCGGCAACATCGGCAAAAACCTGTTCGCGCGCCTCGACGAGATTCGCCCCGACGACTACGCGGTGGCGGAGCTGTCCTCCTTCCAGCTTATGAAGATGACGCGCTCGCCGGATACGGCGGTCGTGACCAATATTTCACCCAACCATCTCGACTGGCACCGCGATTTCGACGAATATATCGCCGCCAAGAAGCGCATCTGCGCCTCGATGCCCGCGGACGGGCTGCTGGTGCTCAATTACGACAACGAGCACACCCGCGCGTTTGCGGCATCCGCCGGCTGCCGCGTGCGCTTTTTCTCACGGAAGAACCGGGAGGCGTTCTGCTTCATCGACGGGGAGGGCCTCCACTGCGGCGGCCGTCTGCTGCTGCCCGACGGCGACATCCGCCTCGTCGGCGCGCACAACCGCGAGAATTATGCCGCCGCCTACGCCGCGACCGCCGATCTGCTGGCGGACGGCGCGCTGACTGCGGTGGCGCGGGATTTCGGCGGCGTGGAGCACCGGATTGAATTCGTCGCGGAAAAAAACGGCGTCCGCTATTACAACTCGTCCATCGATTCCAGCCCGTCGCGCACGGCGGCGGCGCTGCGTTCCTTCGACGGACGCGTAATCGTCATCGCGGGCGGGTATGACAAAAAAATCCCGCTGGACACGCTCGGCGCGGTCTTTGCGGAAAAGACCGCCGGCTGCGTGCTGATGGGCGACACGGCGCCCAAGCTGCTGGCCGTGCTCGCGCAAAGCGGCTACGCCTTCCCCGTCGAACGCGCGGAGTCGATGCGCGAAGCCGTCGCAAAGGCTTCCGCGCTGGCCGGGCCGTGCGGTACGGTGCTGCTGTCGCCCGCGGCGGCGAGCTTCGACAAATATCGGAATTTTGAGGAACGCGGCAACGATTTCAAGGCTGTGGTCCGCGCATTATAAAAAATAGTATTATACTTTTCAACAATACAACGAACAAAATGCCCTAATCCTGCATAAACGCTTAATTTTCTTGCATATGCAACTGTTATTTCAAATGCGCAAAACAGCGCTTTGACACTCTTTTGCCGCCCCAACGCAATAAGACAATGCGAAACGATACGGGCAGATATAAGAAAAATCATACTATATGAGGGCGACTGGCTATGCGATTCTTCACAAGTTCGTTTTATGATTGGCGAGTTCACATATAAAATGGCATACGAATCGATGAAAACAAAATCGGCAAGGTATTATTCAATATGAAATTTGAGAATGTTTATTTTATAAATGGTACTGCATATGCCGGAAAATCTACTATTGTAAAAGCATTGGCAAATAAACATGATGGTATTGCGTGCGAAGAAAATTATCATGATGCGCTCATCGCAGATTTAGACAGTGCTGAATTCCCGTGTTTAACGTATACCAGAGATTTGGCGAATTGGAGTGATTTCATAAGAAGAACACCTGATGCGTATGAAGCATGGATAAACGGCGGCATCAAGGAATGCACAATTTTAGAATTAAAAATATTAGAGGAAATATCGAGGCGCAGCAAAAAGGTGTTCGTAGATACGAATATTCCGATAGAAATATTATGGGACATTTCGGACATTGACCATGTTTTGATTATGTTGGCAGACCCCGATATATCGGTGAACAGATTTTTTGACAGACCAGATAAGGAAAAGCAGTTTTTGTATCAATTATTACTAAAAGAAGAAAATCCGGATAAGGCATTGGACAATTTCAAAGAATGCTTGAAAAGAATCAATTCGACGAAAAACTATAATCATTTTTTGAATTCGGGTTTTCATGTGATTTTAAGAGAGGAAACAAGAACGATTGAGGAGACTTTGACACTCGCTGAAAAGGCATTTCGATTAAGATGAATGCAGCTTTCAATTAACATAAGGGTCTGGGAAATCCCGAACAAGTAAAAATCACTCGTTTCTACCATAGCCGGACAAGAGTGATTTTTACGAAAGGGGTACCCCTTTCCTATGCTTGCTGCGGAATTTTTTGCAAAGGAACGAAAGGAAAAGCATAATCTAAACGGAATGGCCGTTTGCTTTGAAATGTTACGCAGTTAAAGGGTATTTTTGAGCAAAAGGGCATAAACAGCTTACTATTTTCGGTTTTCATGCCTGGAATGCCTTTTTCGCAAGGCTTTTTGGGCCTCTGATGCGCAACATAGACGGCAGAAAATATTACTTCTGTATTTGATTTCCGTTTTTGTATTTGCGATTTTTTGCCGCCCGCGCTTACAAAACGAATGGATATGGAGTTACGGCAGGATATAGAGATACGGGCCCCCTATAAATCGAGGCTTTTTCCTCACTTCTATAAGCACCTGCAAGAAGTTATAAGACGATTTCCATCTATAAAATCAATAAAAAACAACCGCCCCGCACACGGCCTTTGGCGTATCAGCCGCGCCGGCACGGGGCAATATGAAAACGGAGGGGATTTTTTGAACGAATGCTTGGAACAAATCGCGCGTCTTACGGCGCTTACGGCCGTTTCCGGCCGGGAAAGCGCCTGCTTTGACGCGCTTCGGGAACAGACTGCGGGCCTGTTCGACGAAATCACGACCACGCCGACCGGCTCATTCGCCGGCGTCATCCGCTGCGGAAGGCCCGACGCGCCGCTGGTGCTGCTCGACGCGCACATAGACGAAATCGGCTTTGTCGTCACCGAGATATGCGACGGCGGCTTCCTGCGCGTCGCGGCGGTGGGCGGCATCGACACGCGCGTGCTGTCGGCCTCCGAGGTGACCGTCTATGGCAAAGAGGCCGTGCGCGGCGTTTTCACCTCCAAGCCGCCGCATTTGCAGGAAGCGGGCGAGAGCAAGAAAAAAATCGAGCTGCGCGACCTGTACATCGATACGGGGTATCCGAAAGAAGCGCTGGAAGAAAAGGTCTCTGTCGGCGACGCGGCCGGCTTCTTTGCGCCGGCGCTGCCGCTGGAAAACCGAATGGTCACTTCCAAGGCGCTCGACGACCGCATCTGCGCGTTTTCCATCCTGCGCGCCGCGGAAACGGTCGACCGCGCGAAGCTGACGACCGACGTCTGCATCCTGCTGTCGGGCGGTGAGGAAATCGGCTATATCGGCGCGCGGACGGCCGCGTTCGCGCTCTGCCCCGACGCCGCCGTCGCGCTGGACGTGACCAACGCGCACATGCCGGGCGGACCGCGGCACAAGAAGGACGTGCAGCTCGGGAACGGGCCTGTGATCTCCTATTCCGCCACGACCTCGCGCGCGTTCACAAGGGCGCTGACCGACACGGCCGAAGCCCACGGCATTCCCTACGCCGTCGCCGCCGAGCCGGGCGCGACGGGGACGAACGCGCATGTGCTGCAAATCACGCGCAGCGGCGTGCCGACCGCTTTGGTGTCCGTTCCTCTGCGCTATATGCACACCTGCGCGGAGGTTGTTTCCATCGACGACGCGGAAAACGCCGCGCGGCTGCTGTGCGCGTTTTTAGAAAACTTTCCGTCCGCATTCGCAAAAAAGGAGGCGGCGATATGAAAACGCTTTTGGAAAAATACTGCGCGGCCTTTGCGCCCTCGGGGCAGGAGGACGAGCTGCGGGAGATGATCGCTTCCGACGTCGCGCCCTATGCGGACGAGCTGCGCACCGACCGCAGCGGCAGCCTCATCGCCTTCAAAAAAGGCAGGAAGCGCCGTGCGGAAAAGCTGCTGTTTTCCGCGCATATGGACGAGGTCGGCTTTATGGTCACGCACATTTCCGAGGAAGGGTTCGCCTACTTCGGCACGATCGGCGGCATCGACCCGCGCGTGACGGCCGGCAAACGCGTCCTGCTCGGCGACAAACGGCTGCCGGGCGTAATCGCGGCCAAGGCCATCCACATGCAGAAGCCCGAGGAGCGCGGCGTTCCCGCGCCGATCGAGGAAATGTTCATCGACATCGGCGCGCTTTCGGAGGAGAATACGAAGTCGCTCGTATCGGTGGGCGACTGCGCGGTCTTTGCGCCGAATTTCGAGACCTTCGGCGACGGCTTCATCAAATCCAAGGCCATTGACGACCGCTTCGGCTGCGCATTGCTGGTGCGGCTGCTGCAAAGCGATCTGGAATACGACGCCTATTTCGCCTTCTGCACGGCGGAGGAGGTCGGCTGCCGCGGCGCGATGACGGTCGCGCAGGCCGTCGGCGCGGACACGGTCGTCGTCCTCGAAGCGACGACGGCCGGCGACATCCCGGGCGCGCCGAAAAGCCGGGTCGCCTGCCGCGTCGGCGGCGGCGCGGTCGTCTCGTTTATGGACGGCGGCACGATATATCCGCGCGGTCTGGTGGATGCGGTGATGCGTTTGGCGGAGGAAAAAGGCATCCGCGCGCAGCTCAAGGAGCTGGTCGCGGGCGGGAACGACGCCTCCGCATACCAGCGCGCCGCCGCGGGCGCGCGCGTGCTGGCGCTTTCCGCGCCGGTGCGCTACATCCATTCCGCCTGCTCGGTCGCCAAATACGACGATCTCGAACAGGTTTTCGCGCTGGCGAGCGCACTTGCCGAAAGGAGCTTTTGAGAAATGAAAGATTTGATGAAGAAATACACGCGCGCCTTCTCCGTCTCGGGACGGGAAGCGTCGCTGGCCGCGCAGATCGCGGAGGACCTGCGTCCGTTTGCGGACTCGGTCTCCACCGACGCGATGGGCAACCTGATCGTGCTGAAAAAAGGCAAGGACGGCGGCAAAAAGCTGATGCTCGCCGCGCACATGGACTCCCATTTTTCCGGAACCGCTCGCCGCGCATATGGACGAAATCGGCTTTATCGCCACGTTCATTGAGGACAGCGGCTACATCCGCGTGTCCAACATCGGCGGCATCAACGCGGTCGCGTCGGCCTATCACAAGGTCGTGTTTGAAAACGGGACGACGGGCGTGCTCGTCGTGGAATCGGGGACGGCGTTCGGCGACGTCGCCGTCAAAAAAATGTATGTGGACATCGGCGCCCGCAGCAAAAAGGAGGCCGAGCGCAAAGTCAAGGTCGGCGACTGTCTGGCCGTGGCGCCCGAGCTGACCAAGCTCGGCGCAACGCGCTACGCGGCCAAGGCGTTCGACGACCGGCTGGCCTGCGCGCTGCTGGCGGAAGTCGCCCGCACCTGCGCGGAGCCGGCCTGCGACACCTACTTCGTCTTTACCGTGCAGGAGGAGGTCGGCTGCCGCGGCTCCAAGCCGGCGGCCTACGCCATCGCGCCGGATTACGCCATCGCGGTCGACGTGACCAACACAGGCGATATGATCGGCGCGCCGCCGATGACCGTCAAGCTCGGCGGCGGCGCGGCCATCAAAATCAAGGACGCGTCGGTGCTCTGCTCCAAGGTTATCGTCGACGGGCTGACCGCACTGGCCGAGGCGGATAAGATTCCCTATCAGTACGAAATCCTCGTCGCGGGCGGGACGGATACGTCCTCGATGCAGACGGCGGGCGCGGGCGCGCATGCGGGCGCCGTTTCGATTCCGACGCGCTATGTCCACTCGCCGGTCGAGGTGGTCGACGCCAAGGATCTGGACGCCTGCGTCAAGCTGCTCAGAGCCGCCGTGGAGCGCGGCATAGACGCGGAAAAATAAGCCGCTTATAATAGGCAATGAAATCCCGAAAGGAGAACGCTTCCGGGCAGCGGAAGCGATAAAGCAAAACAAATGGACAGAGAAACGCTACTCCGGCTGGCCGACGACTGCGAGCGCGCGGCCGCGGAAGCCTTCCGGCAGATCGACCGCACCGCTGCGGACGTCACCGCCAAGGTGATGGAAGCCTTCCGCCGGAACCGCCTTTCCGCCTCGCATTTTGCAGGCGGCAGCGGCTACGGCTACGACGACGTGGGCCGCGACCTGTGTGACCGGCTGTTCGCCGACTGTATGGACGCCGAGGCCGGCTTTGCGCGGCATTCTATCACGTCGGGCACGCACGCCATCGCCATCGGCCTGTACGCCCTGCTGCGGCCGGGCGACACGCTCTATTCCGTCACGGGCAGGCCCTACGACACGCTCGAGGGCATCATCGGCATCGGCGGCGCCGGCGCCGGACAGGGCTCGCTGGCCGACTACGGCGTCGCTTACCGCGAGACCGCGCTGGACGCAGCCTCCGGCATCGATTTGGCCGAGGTGCGGCGCGTGCTGGAAGCCGACAGAACGGTCAAGGTCGTGTTCGTCCAGCGCTCCAAGGGCTATCAGGACCGGCGGACGTTGCCGGCCCGCGAAATCGACGAGCTGTACGGGCTGGTCAAGTCGGTTTCCGACGCGTATGTGGTCGTCGACAACAACTACGGCGAGTTCTGCGAAATCCGCGAGCCGAAGGGCGACCTGCTCTGCGGCTCGCTGATCAAAAACGCCGGCGGCGGCATCGCGGAATGCGGCGGCTATCTGGTCGGCAGCGCGAAGGCGGTGGAGCTGGCCTCCTATCGGATGACGGTGCCCGGCATCGGCGCGGAGGCCGGCTCGTCGGTCGGGCAGAACAAAAACCTGATCAAGGGGCTGTTCTACGCGCCGCACACCGTCGCGCAGGCGTTGAAAACGGCGGTGTTTGCCGCCGGACTGTTCGAGGCGCTGGGCTTCGACGTCTATCCGAAAGCGGACGAGCCGCGGTACGACATCATCCAGATGTTGTATCTGAAGGACCGCGAACGGCTGGTGAAATTCTGCCAGGCGATTCAGCGCTATTCGCCGGTGGATTCGTTCGCGCTTCCTGTTCCCGACGCGATGCCCGGGTATGCGGACGAGGTCATTATGGCCGCCGGAACGTTTACGCAAGGCTCGTCGATCGAGCTGTCGGCCGACGCGCCGCTGCGCGAGCCGTTCAGCGTGTACATACAGGGCGGGCTGACGTTTGAAAGCGGCAGATACACAATCGTCAACGCCGCCTCCGAGGTCGCCGCCGATGCCTGACGTCTACGATGTCGCCATCGTCGGCGCGGGGCCGGCGGGCGCCACGCTCGCGCGGCTGATCGGAAGCCGGTTTGCGACGGCTGTAATCGACAAAAAGGGTGCATCGGACGGCTTCCGCAAGCCCTGCGGCGGGCTTCTCTCGCCCGACGCGCAGCGCGCGCTTTCGCGCTTCGATATGACGCTGCCGACCGACGTGCTGGTATCGCCGCAGATTTTCACCGTTAAAACGATGGATTTGGAGACCGGCCGCACAGCGCACTACCAACGCTGCTATCTGAATATGGACCGCGCCCGCTTCGACCGCTGGCTGATGGACGCTATGCCGGACGGGGTGGACCTCTACCGCGGCGTCTGCACCTCGGTCGAGCGGCGGAGCGGCGTATACGTCCTGCGCACGGGAGACGCGGAAATTTGCGCGCGCATCCTTGTCGGCGCGGACGGCGCGGCCTCTGTCGTGCGGTCGTTCCTCTATCCCCGCGCGCCCCTGAAGCGCTATGTCGCCATTCAGCAGCATTTCCGCGCTTCCGCCGAGCGCCCCTTCTATTCCTGCATCTTTGACCGAACCACCAGCCGCTTCTGCTCGTGGGCCATCTCCAAGGACGACACGCTCATCTACGGCGGCGTATTCGAGCCGAAGGGCTGCCGCGAAGCCTTCGAGACGCAGAAAAAGCGGCTGCCGAAGGCCGATTTCGACCTTCGCACGCCCATCTATACGGAGGCCTGCGCGGTGCTGCGGCCGGAGGGTGTGCGGCAGTTCCGCCTCGGGTACGACAACGCGTTCCTCGTCGGCGAAGCGGCGGGCTTCATCAGCCCCACCTCCTTCGAGGGCATAAGCTGGGCGATCACCGGCGCTTCGCTGCTGGCCGAAGCGCTGACCGAACACGCCGGACACATCGAGCGCGCCGAACGGCTTTACCGCGCGAAAACCCGCGCGATGCGCGCCAAGCTGTACGCAAAGCAGCTCAAGGCGCCGTTTATGTACAACCGTGTACTGCGCAACCTCATCCTGCGCAGCGGTCTGCGCGCCGTAAAGCTCCAAACGCCGTGCGCGCAGACGGAAAGCCGGCAGCCGGCAGAGCAAACGGAGGACGTGTAAGCCTGCGCCACTGCGGACGGTTTTCATACCGTTTCCAGCGGTCCGCGCCGGACCTGCCCGCGGCAGCAGCGCCGCTGCTGCGCGATTCCGCATACAAAAAGGACCTCGGTTTGATGAACCGAGGTCCTTTTTGGTATGGGATACGGGCATTCTATCCGTTTTTTCGTCAGAAGCGCATGCGAATGCGGCTCTTTCATACGCCGGCAAGCCGACCTTTCGGCTTCCACAGCGTCTGCCGCAAGCGGCGGCCGATTATCCGCGCGCAGCCAGCGCGTCCGCAAGCGTGTTGAGCGCCTCGACCGTCTCCTGCGACACGGCCGAACGGATGGTAACGGTCGGCGCAGGCAGCGCGATCTCCTTCATCTCGGCCAGCGCCGCGAGCATCGTCTTCCCTGCCGACGGCGCCCAGCTTCCGTTCTCGATCACAGCGGCGGTGCGCTTCTGCCAGTTTTTCGCCTTCAGGCGGGAAAGGAAAGCCGCCATCGGCGGGAACACGCCTCCGTCGTAGGACGACGCGGCCAGCACGAGCGCGTCGTAGCGGAACGCGTCCGCCACGGCGCGGGAAATGTCGCCGCGCGCAAGGTCGACGACGGCCACGCGCTTCTCGCCGCGCCGCGCGAGCATATCCCGCAGCCGCAGCGCAGCCGAGGCGGTATTGCCGTAAATCGACGTGTAGGCAATGAGTACGCCGCGCTCCTCGGGACGGTAGCTGCTCCAGACGTCGTACTTCTCCAGATACGCGGAAAGGTCGCCGGTCAGCACCGGGCCGTGCAGCGGGCAGATGGTTTTCACCGGCAGCCCGCTCAGCTTTTTCAGAAGCGTCTGAACGCTGGAGCCGTATTTCCCGACGATATTGACATAATAACGCCGCGCCTCGTCCGCCCAGTCGCCCGCGTCGCCGGGCAGTCCGAAGCGCCCGAACGCGTCCGCGGAGAAAAGCACGCCGTCGCGCTCGTCAAAGCTGACCATCACCTCCGGCCAGTGAACCATCGGCGCCATATAAAACCGGATGGTGTGCGCGCCGGTCTCCAAAGCGTCGCCCTCGCCGACGACAACGGCGCGGTCGCCGAAGTCCCGGCCGAAGAAGGCGCGCATCATTTGGAACGTCTTGGCGTTGCCGACAATCCGCATCGCCGGATAGCGGTCGGCCAGCAGGCGGATCGCTGCGGAATGGTCGGGCTCCATATGCGAGACGACGAGGTAGTCGATCCCCCGGTCGCCCGCCGTCTGCTCGACGCCGGCAAGCCATTCGGCGGCCACGCGGCGGTCGGCCGTATCGAAGAGCACGGTCTTTTCGTCGCTGAGAAAATAGGAATTGTATGTGATGCCGTTCGGCACACGGTATTGCCCTTCAAAAAGGTCAAGCGTCGTATCCGCCACGCCGGTGGCAAACAGCGACGGGGTGATTTGTCTTTCGTTCATTTTCGGTTTATACTCCTTTATCTGGATTTATACTTCTATTTTTGTCCATTTTCCGCCCGCAAAACGCGCGCCGCAGAACAAAAGCCGCAAATATTGGTCCACGACGAGCGAAATCCACGCGCCGATAACCGCGAAGCCGAGCGGATAGCAGAACAGATACGTCAGCAGCGGCCGCACCAGCGCGATGGAGACCAGAGAGCTGACGGCGACGAACACCGTGTCGCCCGCGCCGCGCAGGCAGCCGGAAAAGATGACCTGCGAAATCTGCGCCGGCGAGGTCAGGGCGATCAGGTACATAATGACGACGCCCTTTCCCATAATATACGCGACCGCCTCGTCGTTCGCCGTCGTAAACAGCGAAACGAGGAACGAGCCGCCGAAGCTGAACGCCAGCACCAGCAGAGCGGAGAGCAGAAAGCCGAAGCGCTGCGCCGCCTTGCCGTACACCTCGGCCAGATCCGGCCGTTTCGCGCCGAGGTTCTGTCCAACGAGCGCCGAAGCCGCCACGCCCAAGCCGTCGCCCACCGTGAAGGAAAGGTTGATGACGTTCATACAAATGATATGGGTGGATAGATCCGCCGTGCTCAATTCGGCGACCATCTTGGAATAGGCGAAAAAGCCGATGCGCATGAACACCTGCTCCACGCCCGCGCTGCCGCCGATGCGTGCGAGCAGCGCCAGCATGCCTCGGCGCAGATGAAAGCAATGACGCAGCCGGATGTGCAGGTAGCCCTTGGCGGCCGTCACCGAATACAGCGACATGACGAACGAAACGACGTTGCCGAGCAGTGTGGCGTAAGCCGCGCCGCGCACGCCGAGCGTGGGGAAAAACCATATGCCGTTGATGAGGAAATAGTTAAAAACGCAGTTGGTCAGATTGGCGGCGATATTCGTGATCATCGAAATCTTGGTGTTGCCGATGCCGCGCTGGGCGGCGTTGATGGCCATACCCACCGAGGTGAACAGCATACCCGCCATAATAATGCGGAAATACGCCACTGCATCGTCGAAGATATCCTCGTCCGCGCCGGCGAACGCGATCAGCGGCTCAGCGACGATAATGGCCGCTGTGCAGAGCACCACGCCGAGAATCAATGCGATGGCGACCGCCTGCGCAAGACATTCGTTCGCGCCGTCGCGGTCGCCCTGCCCTTTCCGGCGGCTGACAATGGCGGTGACGCCGATATTCATGGCGAAAAAGACGGCAAAGAACAAAAAGCCGCGGCTGGTTCGTCACGCCGACAGCCGCGATGGCGGCCGTGCCGACGGTGGACACCATCAGTCCGTCCACAAAGGAAACGAGGCCGAGCAGCACCGACTCCAGCGTCGCCGGCCACGCGACCTTCAGCAGCTTCCGATAGACGCTGACGCTGTCCGGCGGCTTCTCTAAAAACCGTTCTTTTTTGATGAGATGCTCCGGCGCGTAGAAGCGCCGGAGTGTTGTATGCAAGGACACGGCGGCTCACCCGTTACAAGCGATTTCCCGCTTCCGACAGTTTTCGCGGTCAGACGTTATTTTAGCACAACCGACGGATAAAGTCAACACAAAAGCGGGGGAACGTACCGACGGCGTTCCCCCGCTTTTCCGCTCAAATGCCGTACAGCAGCTCGCCGTAGGTCGGGAACGGCCAATGCTTCGCGCTGACGAGCGTTTCGGCCTCGTCCACGACCGTGCGAAGCTCCTGCATCGCCACGAACACGGTGGCGCGGCAGAAGGACGCCTGCTCCGCGGCGGTGGAATGGGTCCGCACCTCGACGAGCGCGCTTTCCAGCTTTTCCGCGTCCGCCTTGATGCAGGCGGCCAGCGACGACAGGCGGCGCACCGTATCCAGTTCGACCGAAATATCGATCTCGGCCGAAAGCGACCGCTTATCGAGCGCGGCGGCCGACAGCTCGCGCGTGTAGGCGATGATGGCGGGGAGGATTTCCTTTTTCACCAGCTCCACCATCGTCAGCGATTCGATTTGAATCGTTTTGATATAATTGTCCAGCAGAATTTCCATCCGCGAGCGAATCTCGGTCTCGGTGAAAATGCAGTGCTTGGCGAACAGGCGGACGTTTTTCTCGGCGGCGAACAGCGGCAGCGCCTCGGGCGTCGTCCGCAGGTTCAGCAGTCCGCGGCGCTCCGCCTCCTCCACCCACTCGTCGGTGTAATTGTTGCCGTTGAAGATGATGCGCTTATGCTCGCGGATGGTTCTGCGGATGAGCTTATTGAGCGCCACGGTGAAGTCGGACGCCTGCTCGAGCAGGTCCGCGAACTGCGAAAGCTCCTCCGCGACGATGGTGTTGAGGACCATATTCGGTCCGGCGATGGAAAACGTCGAACCAGGCATACGGAACTCAAACTTGTTGCCGGTGAACGCGAACGGCGAGGTGCGGTTGCGGTCGGTGGTATCCTTCGGGAAATGCGGCAGGACGTCGACGCCGATCTGCATCTCCACCTTCTCGCGCTTGGAATAGCTGCTCTTGGACTCGATGGCCTCCAAAATTTCGGTCAGCTCGTCGCCGAGAAACATCGAGACGATGGCGGGCGGCGCTTCGTTGCCGCCGAGCCGGTAATCGTTGCCCGCGCTGGCGACCGACAGACGCAAAAGGTCTTGATATTCGTCCACCGCCTTGATAACCGCGCAGAGGAAGAGCAGGAACTGCGCGTTTTCGTACGGCGACTTTCCCGGCTCCAGCAGGTTATAGCCGGTATCGGTGCACATCGACCAGTTGTTGTGCTTGCCGCTGCCGTTGACGCCGGCGAACGGTTTCTCGTGCAGCAGGCAGACAAGCCCGTGACGGGAGGCGATTTTCTTCATCAACTCCATCGTGAGCTGATTGTGGTCGGTGGCGATATTCGTGGTCGTATAGATGGGGGCCAGCTCGTGCTGCGCAGGCGCGGCCTCGTTGTGCTCGGTCTTGGCGAGGATGCCCAGCTTCCACAGCTCCTCGTCCAGCTCGGCCATAAACGCCTTGACGCGCGGCTTGATGGTGCCGAAGTAATGGTCCTCCAATTCCTGCCCCTTCGGCGGCTTCGCGCCGAACAGGGTGCGGCCGGTATAGATGAGGTCCTTGCGCCGCTTATAGAGCTTTTCGTCTATGAGAAAATACTCCTGCTCGGCGCCGACGGTCGTATACACGCGCTTGGCGTCGTCCCGCCCGAACAGGCGGAGGATGCGGAGCGCCTGCTTGTTGAGCGCCTCCATCGAGCGCAGCAGCGGCGTCTTTTTGTCCAGCGCCTCGCCGCCGTAGGAACAGAAGGCGGTGGGAATGTACAGCGTTTTGTCCTTGACGAAGGCATAGGAGGTGGGGTCCCACGCGGTGTAGCCCCGCGCCTCGAAGGTCGCGCGCAGGCCGCCCGACGGGAAGGAAGACGCGTCCGGCTCGCCTTTGATCAGCTCCTTCCCCGAAAACTCCATAATCACCGCGCCGTCGTCCGCCGGAGTGATGAAGCTGTCGTGCTTCTCGGCGGTGATGCCGGTCATCGGCTGGAACCAGTGGGTATAGTGGGTGGCGCCCTTCTCGATCGCCCATTCCTTCATCACCGTGGCGATGACGTTGGCGATGGAGAGGTCGAGCGGCACGCCCGTGTGCAGGGTCTTTTTCAGACTTTTATAAGTATCCTTCGGCAGACGGGACTGCATCACGCTCTCATTGAAAACCATACTGCCGAACAATTCGTTGACCGAATGCATCGTTTTTTCTTCCTTTCCCGTTTCCGTTAAAGCAGCTCAACGCCGCTCTCGGAGCAGACGCGCGTCGTCTCGTCGTCCCAGACCGAAACCTGCACCTCGCCGATGTGCGCCTTGCCCAGCAGCAGCATCGACAGGCGCGACTGACCGATCCCGCCGCCGATGGTCAGCGGCAGCTTATCCGCAAGCAGCAGCTTGTGGAACGTCAGCGTCCGGCGGTCGTCGCAGCCCGCTTCGGTGAGCTGCGCGTCCAGCGCCTGACGGTCCACGCGGATGCCCATAGAGGACACCTCGAACGCGCAGCCGAGCACGTCGTTCCAGAACAGCAGGTCGCCGTTGAGCGTCCAGTCGTCATAGTCGGGCGCGCGGCCGTCGTGGCGCTCGCCCGAGCGCAGCCGGCCGCCGATCTGCATCAAAAACACGGCCTTATGCGTCTTCAGATAGGCGTTCTCGCGCGCTTTGGGCGGCAGCGCGGGATAGAGGTCCTCCAATTCCTGTGTGGTGATGAACCCGACCTCTGCGGGCAGCATAAGCGTAAGCTGCGGATACAGCGCCTTCAGCTCGTCCAGCGTGCCGGAAACGGCGGCGTAAATGGCGCGGACGGTCGATTGCAGATACGCGGTCGTGCGTTCGGCGGGCGTGATGACCTTTTCCCAGTCCCACTGATCAACATACACCGAGTGCAGGTTATCCATCTCCTCGTCGCGGCGGATGGCGTTCATATCCGTATACAGCCCCTCGCCGGCGGTAAACCCATACTTGTACAGCGCCATTCGCTTCCATTTGGCGAGCGAATGCACCACCTGCGCGGTGCGGCCGGTCTCCTTCAAATCGAAGGAAACGGGGCGCTCGACGCCGTTGAGGTCGTCGTTGAGGCCGGTGGACGGCTCCACAAACAGCGGCGCCGACACACGCTTGAGGTTGAGCGCGGCGCAGAGCTTCTGCTCAAAATTCCGTTTCAGGCAGCCGATGGCGGTCTGCGTCTGATACAAATCGAGAAGCGGCTTATAGCCGTGCGGGATCACGGTTTTGCTCATCATCAGTCGTCCTTCCGTAGTTGACAATAAAAAAGACGCCGCAGGGGGAAAATCCCCTCAGCGCCGTTGCTGTGTTATGTATTATAGCGCATACGGCGGTATTTGTCAAGCGATTTTCCCAAAAAACGGGGATTCCCTGTCCGAAAAAATGCGCAAACGTCTTTACACTTTGCGCGGAATCGTATATAATAGTAGAAAAGCGCTGCGGTGCGAAAAAGGGGGAATCTGCCGAATATGAAATGCGTTTTATGTATTTCCGCGCCGGGGCGCGTCGCCGACTTCCTGCGGAGCGTATTCGAGCAGGGCATCGCCGACCGGTTCATAGAAGCCTCCACGCCCGAGCAGGCATGGGAAGCGCTGGAGACAGGCGCGTTCGATTACATTCTCGTCAACAGCCCGTTTGCGGGAGGCGACGGATGCAGGCTGGCCGTCGAGGCGGCAGAGCGGCAGCCGGAAGCCTCGGTGCTGCTGTTCGTGCGGGAGGAATGGCTTGAAAAGGCCGCCCCACAGGTCGAAGAACAGGGCGTGTTCGTCATCACCAAGCCGATCAACAAATCGGGATTCTTCGACGCGCTGCGGCTGGTCGCAGCGGCGCGCAAGAGGCTGTTCGGGCTGACGGACGAAAACCTGCGGCTGCGCGCGCGCATCGAGGAGCTGCGGCTGATCGACCGCGCGAAGTGCACGCTGATATCGGTGCTGAACATCTCGGAAAAGGAGGCGCACCGCACGATCGAAAAACAGGCGATGGACCTCCGACTGACGAAAAAGCAGGTGGCGGAGCATATCCTGCGCACCTACGACAACGAATAAGGAAGGCGTTTCCCGCGGGAAGCGCCTTCTTTTTATAATCCCTATTTGTGATACAGCTTTTTCGTCTGATAGACCGGCTCGCAGGTCAGGTTCACGCCCAGCTTCTTGAACACGTCCGAATCGACCTGCGACAGAATGACGGAGGAATGCACCTCGCAGCCCGCCAGCTCGGCCAGCGCCGCCATTGCGCGCGCGGCACGCGCGTCCGTCGCCGCGCAGATGGAGAGCGCGATGAGGATTTCGTCGGTATGCAGGCGCGGGTTGCGGTTGCCGAGATGCTCGGTTTTGAGCTTCTGGATCGGCTCGATGATGGTCGGCGAAATCAAATGCACGTCGTCGTCGATTCCGGCCAGCGTCTTGAGCGCGTTCAGCAGCAGCGCGCTGGAAGCGCCGAGCAGCGACGACGTTTTGCCGGTGATGATACGTCCGTCGTTGAGCTGCATAGCCGCGGCAGGCGCGCCGGTGCGGGCGGCCTTCTCCTTTGCGGCGGCAACGACCGGCCGGTCCTCGGGCGAGATGCCGGCGGTGCGCATCAGTAGCTCGGCCTTGCAGGTGATGTCCTCCGCGTCCTCGCCGAGCATTCCCTTGCGGCCGGCGCAGAGCGTGTGGTAATAGCGGCGGATGATCTCCTGATTCGAGGCGCTGCGGCAGACGGCGTCGTCGACGATGCAGTTGCCCGCCATATTCACGCCCATATCCGTCGGGGAGCGGTAAGGCGACGCCCCGTAGATTTGCTTGAAAATCGCATTGAGCACGGGGAAAATTTCGATGTCGCGGTTATAATTGACCACCGTCTCGCCATACGCCTCCAAATGGAAGGGGTCGATCATATTGACGTCGTTCAAATCGACGGTGGCGGCTTCATACGCGACGTTGACGGGATGCTTGAGCGGCAGGTTCCAGATCGGGAAAGTCTCGAACTTGGCGTAGCCGGCCTTCACGCCGCGCAGGTTTTCGTGATAGAGCTGCGAGAGGCAGACGGCCATTTTGCCGCTGCCCGGCCCCGGCGCAGTCACGACGACGAGCGAGCGCGAGGTCTGGATATACTCGTTGCGGCCGTAGCCCTCCTGCGAAACGATCTTCTCCGTGTTGTTCGGATACCCTTCGATCGGATAGTGGCGGTAGGTCTTTACGCCAAGCTCCTTCAGGCGCTGGCGGAACGCCTTGGCCGCCGGCTGCGACGCGTACTGCGTGAGGACGACGCTGCCGACGTACAGTCCGGAGACGCGGAACGCGTCGATCAGGCGCAGCACGTCGAGGTCGTAGGTAATGCCGAGGTCGCCGCGCACCTTGTTTTTCTCGATGTCGTAGGCGCTGATGGCGATGATGATTTCCGCCTGCTCGCGCAGCGCGAGCAGCATATTCAGCTTGCTGTCCGGCCGGAAGCCCGGCAGCACGCGCGAGGCGTGGTAGTCGTCGAACAGCTTGCCGCCGAATTCGAGATAGAGCTTGCCGCCGAACTTCTCGATGCGTTCGCGAATCTTCCCGCTCTGCATCTCGATGTATCGGTCGTTGTCAAAGCCGATCCTTCTCATTCGCAATCCCTCCATTTTTGAAAACGTATCGGGTTATACGTTCAGCTCTGCGCGAACGGCCACGCCGGCGTTTTCGTCCAGAATCGGGCGGACGCAGCGCGCCAGAAACAGCTCAGTCTGCTTGGGTGCAAGGCCGATAAAGGCCTTCGGGTCGAGGATGCTCTCGATTTCCGCTCTGGACAGGCCGAAATCGGGATCGGCGCAGATCATCTCGATGAGGGTCGGCTCGGCGCCGGTCTGCTTATAGCGCACCTCCGATTCGACCGAATAGGTGCGGATTTTTTCGTGCAGCTTCTGGCGGTCGCCGCCCTTTTTGACGGCCTCCATCAGAATGTTTTCGGTTGCGATATACGGGAGCTGGCTCCGAAGGCGCTTCTCCGAAATCTTGGGGTACACGACGATGCCGCCGGTGACGTCGATGAGCACGTTGAGAATGGCGTCCACCGCCAGAAAGCCCTCTGCGAGCGACAGACGGCGGTTGGCCGAGTCGTCCAGCGTGCGCTCCAGCCATTGGGTGGAGGCGGTCATCGGCGCGTTGGCGGCGTTGGCCATTACGAACCGCGCCAGCGAGCAGACGCGTTCGCAGCGCATCGGATTGCGCTTGTAGGCCATTGCGGACGAACCGACCTGATTCTTTCCGAACGGCTCCTCCAGCTCGCCGAAGCTCTGGAGCAGGCGCATATCGTCTGCGAATTTATAAGCGCTCTGCGCGATGCCGGCGAGCACGTTCTGGATGCGCATGTCCTCCTTGCGGGTATAGGTCTGCCCCGAAACGGGGAACACCGAAGCGAAGCCGAGCCGTTCGGCGATGCGGCGCTCCAGCTCGAGGACCTTCTCCGCGTCGCCGCCGAGCAGCCGCAGGAACGAAGCCTGCGTGCCCGTGGCGCCCTTGTTGCCGAGCAGGCGCAGGTTATCCGCGACGTACTTCAAATCGCCGTAATCGATCGTAAAATCCTGCAGCCAGAGCGCGGCGCGCTTGCCGACGGTCGTCGGCTGCGCGGACTGGAGATGCGTATACGCCAGACAGGGCAGCGATTTGTTCTCCTCCGCGAAGGCGGCGAGATTGCGAATGACCGTGACCAGCTTGGCGCGGACGACGGCAAACGCGTCGCGGATGAGGATCATATCCGCGTTGTCGGTGACATAGCAGCTCGTCGCGCCGAGGTGGATGATCCCCGCGGCTTCGGGGCAGACCTCCCCATAGGCGCGGATGTGCGCCATCACGTCGTGGCGGGTCTGCTTCTCGATTTCGGCGACGCGCGCAAAATCGATGTCGGAGACCTTCTCGCGCATCTGCGCAAGCTGCGCGTCGGTGATGGGAAGTCCCATCTCCTGCTCGCTCTCGGCCAGCGCGATCCAGAGACGGCGCCAGGTTTCATACCGGTTCTGCGCGGAAAAGATGCGCTGCATCTCGGCCGACGCGTAGCGGCCGCCGAGGACGCTCTCATAGGATGTATTAGACATTATCGTTCACGCCTCCCCTGTTTCATCAAAGCGAAAAATAGCGGACCGCGCCCTGAAAAATGCGCAGGTCGTAAGCCGAGGGAACGTTTTTGTACAGATTGCTGCCCGTCCGCTCGGAATGGCCCATTTTGCCGAAGACCCTGCCGTCCGGCGAGGTGATGCCCTCGATGGCGTCAACCGAGCCGTTGGGATTATAATCGATGTCCATCGTCACGCGCCCGTCAAGATCGACGTACTGCGTGGCAATCTGGCCGTTGGCCGCAAGCGCGGCCAGACGCGTCTCGCCGCAGACGAATCGTCCCTCCCCGTGCGAAATCGGCACGGTCACGACCTCGCCGACCTCGTAGAGCGAAAGCCAGGGCGACAGGTTGGAGGAAATGCGGGTGCGGACCAGCCGCGACTGGTGGCGGCCGATTTCGTTGAAGGTCAGCGTCGGATTCTCGGCCGACGGCGCAACGATTTTGCCGAAGGGTACGAGTCCGAGCTTGATCAGCGCCTGAAAGCCGTTGCAGATGCCGCACATCAGCCCGTCGCGCTTCTCGAGCAGCTCGGCGACCATTTCGCTGACGTAATCGTTGCGGAAAAAGGAGGTAATGAACTTGCCCGACCCGTCCGGCTCGTCGCCGCCGGAGAAGCCGCCGGGCAGCATAATGATCCGGCTGTCGCGTCCGCGCTCGGCAAACGCCTTCACGCTCTGCGCAAGGCTCTCGCGGCTTAAGTTGTTGACGACAAAGATTTCGGCATCCGCGCCCGCTTTCTCAAACGCGCGCGCGGTATCGTACTCGCAGTTGGTGCCCGGGAACACGGGGATGAGCACCTTCACGCGGCCGCCGACGACGGCCGGCGCTTTTCTGCTACCGTTCGCATACGAATATGTGCGCGGCGCGGCCGAAGCGGACTGCGGCGCGCGGGTGGGATACACGCTTTCAAGCGTTCCTGCAAACGCATCGTACAGCTTATCCAGCGAAACGCGGTCGCCGCCGCAGACGACGGCCGGGTCGTCGGTCGTGTGTCCGATACAGAGCGCGCCGGCGGGCACAGCCGTACACTCGAGCAGAAACGCGCCGTGCATAGGCGCAAACAGCATGTCCGGCTCCGACACGCCGTCCAGCGTCAGGCCGACGCCGTTGCCGAAGCACATCTTAGCCGCGGCCTCGGCGACATGATGGGTCAACGCGTAGGCAGAGAGAATGCTGCCGTCCGCGACGCCGGCCTCCACGGCCGAGAACACGCGCTTCTGCGACGCGGCCTCGGGCACGCCGTCCGCGGTATATTCCGGACGGAGGAGACAGACGAGGCTGCCCGCGCGCTTGAATTCGGGCGAAATCACCTTAGCGGCCTTGGTCATAGCCACTGCAAAGGAAACGAAGGTGGGCGGCACGTCAAGCTGCTCGAAAGAGCCGCTCATCGAATCCTTGCCGCCGATGGCGCCGACGCCGAAATCCAACTGTGCGGCGAACGCGCCGAGCAGCGCGGCGAACGGCCTGCCCCAGCGGGCCGGTTCCTTTTTGGGCTTCTCGAAAAACTCCTGAAAGGTCAGATACGCGTCCGCGGCCGAAGCGCCCGAAGCGACCAGACGGGCCAGCGAATCGACCACGGCGGTATACGCGCCCGCATAGGGGTTCCGCTCGGCCAGCGCCGGATTGCAGCCGTAGGCAAACACCGAGCAGTCGTCGGTGTCGCCGGAAAGGACGGGAATTTTGGCCGCCATCGCCTGCGCGGGGGTGCGCTGGTACTTGCCGCCGAAGGGCATCAGCACCGTGCCGGCGCCGATGGTCGAGTCGAAGCGCTCGCTCAGGCCGCGCTTCGAGCAGATGTTTTTATCGGCGAGCGCGGCGCACAGACGGTCGGAGAACCCGCCGGAAAGCGGCGCGGGGGCGGCCTGTCCGCCGCCGACATAGACCGCCGTATGCTTGGGCGCGCCGTTGGAATTGAGAAATTCGCGGCTGATGTCGCAGATCGTCCTGCCGCGCCAGAGCATCCGCAGGCGTTTCTCCGCCGTCACCTCGGCGACGACGGTGGCCTCCAGATTTTCGCCCTGCGCGAGCGCAAGGAATTCCTGCACGTCGCTCGGCGCGAGCACGACGGCCATCCGCTCCTGCGATTCGCTGATGGCAAGCTCGGTGCCGTCCAGCCCGTCGTATTTCTTCGGCACGGCGTCGAGGTCGATGCGCAGGCCGTCGGCCAGCTCGCCGATGGCGACCGAAACACCGCCCGCGCCGAAGTCGTTGCATTTTTTGATCAGCTTCGCACTGCGCGGGTCGCGGAACAGCCTTTGCAGCTTGCGCTCCTCGGGCGCGTTGCCCTTCTGCACCTCCGCGCCGCACTCCTCGATGGAGGAAACGCTGTGCGACTTGGACGAGCCGGTCGCGCCGCCGCAGCCGTCGCGGCCGGTGCGGCCGCCGATGAGCACGACGACGTCCCCCGGCGCGGGCGTAAGGCGGACGACGTTCGCCGCCGGCGCCGCGCCGACGACCGCGCCCAGTTCCATATGCTTGGCGACGTAGCCGTCGTGGTACAGCTCGTCCACGACGCCGGTGGCCAGTCCGATCTGGTTGCCGTAGGAGGAATAGCCCTCCGCAGCCGAAACGGCGATTTTGCGCTGCGGCAGCTTGCCGCGCATCGTTTCGGACAGCGGCAGCAGCGGGTCGCCGCTGCCGGTGATGCGCATCGCCTGATAGACGTAGGCGCGGCCGGAGAGCGGATCGCGGATGGCGCCGCCGATGCAGGTCGCCGCGCCGCCGAACGGCTCGATTTCGGTCGGGTGGTTATGCGTTTCGTTCTTGAACAGCAGCAGCCACGGCTCGGTTCTGCCGTCGATCTCCACGTCGATTTTCACGGTGCAGGCGTTGATCTCGTCCGATTCGTCGAGATTCTTCAAGATGCCCTGCCGTTTGAGATATTTGGCGGCCAGCGTGGCGATGTCCATCAGCGTGACCGGCTTGGTGCGGCCCAGCTCGGCGCGCACCTTCAGATAACGGTCGTAGGCCCGCGCGACCGCATCGTTCTCCGCGGTCACTTCGTCGATAACGGTGGAAAAGGTGGTATGGCGGCAGTGATCCGACCAATAGGTGTCGATCATCCGCAGCTCGGTCATCGTCGGGTCGCGGCGCTCCTGACGGAAATAATCGCGGCAGAAGCGGAGGTCGTCGGCGTCCATCGCCAGCCCGAGCGAATCGACAAGCGAGACGAGCGCATCGTCGTCCATCGTGATGAAGCCCTCGATCTGCGCCACATCCGCAGGCGCGGCCGTCTCGGCGGCCAGCGTGTCGGGCTTCGCAAAGGAAGCCTCGCGGCTGTCGACGGGGTTGATCACATGCTTCTTGACGGCCTCGACCTGCGCGGCGGACAGCCCGCCCTCCAGCAGATACACCTTCGCCGAGCGGACGAGCGGACGGGCGCCGCCGGAAACGAACTGCACGCACTGCGAAGCGGAATCGGCGCGCTGGTCAAACTGGCCGGGCAGATACTCGGCGGCGAAAACCGCGCCGTCGGTCTGCGGCAGACTTTCCAGCACGTCGTCGACCTGCGGCTCGGAGAACACGGTGGCGATACACTTTTCCAGCACGTCCGCCGGCACGCCCTCTATGTCGTAGCGGTTGATGATGCGCACGTTTTCGATCTCCGCGATGCCGAGAAAATCACGGATTTCCGCACACAGCGCGCGCGCCTCGTTGGCGTAGGCGGGCTTACGCTCTACAAAAATTCTGTTGACCATAAATCACGACCGTCCTTTTTGCTGCAATGCTTTTTGTCCGATGTCCCGGCGGCAGTACGCGTTTTGAAAATGCACCCGGTCCGCCGCCGCATAGGCGCGTTCCACGGCCTGCTCCAGCGTGCCGCCGGTCGCCGTCACGCCCAGCACGCGGCCGCCCGCCGTGACGAGCCGGCCGTCCTTCAGCGCGCTGCCCGCGTGGTAGACGACGGCGTCCAGACCGGCGGGGACGGTGATCTCATATCCCTTTTCGTATTTCCCCGGATAGCCGTCGGAGGCGAGGATAACGCAACAGGCGGCGCCCCTGCGGAACACGACCTGCTCTGCGGACAGCGTGCCCGACGCGCAGGCCCGCATAATCGCCAGCAGGTCGCTTTCCAGCAGCGGCAGCACGACCTGCGTTTCGGGGTCGCCGAAGCGGCAGTTGTACTCGATGACCTTCGGCCCGTCCTTGGTGAGCATCAGGCCGAAATAGAGGCAGCCTCGGAAAGGACGCCCCTCCGCCTTCATCGCGCGGACGGTCGGCAGGAAAATGCGCTCCATACACGCTTCGGCCACCGCCGGCGTATAGAACGGATTCGGCGCGACGGTGCCCATACCGCCGGTGTTCGGCCCCTCGTCGCCGTCGAGCGCGCGCTTATGGTCCATCGACGAGACCATCGGCACGACGGTCTCCCCATCGGTGAACGCCAGAACCGAAACCTCCGGCCCCTCCAGATATTCCTCGATGACGACCCGCTCGCCGCTCTTGCCGAAGCGGCCGCCGCGCATCATCTCGTCGAGCGCGGTTTTCGCCGCTTCAAAGTCCTGCGCGATGACCACGCCCTTGCCGAGCGCCAGCCCGTCGGCCTTGATGACGGTGGGATAGCGTCCGGCGCCGCGCACATAGCCGAGCGCCGATTCATAATCGTCGAACACGCGGCAGGAGGCGGTCGGGATGCCGTACTTCTCCATCAGGCTCTTGGCGAAGGATTTGCTGCCCTCGATGGCGGCGGCCGCCTTCGTCGGTCCGAAGCAGGCAATCCCCTTTTCGTTGAGCAGGTCGACCAGCCCCATGACGAGCGGGTCGTCCGGCGCGACGACGGTGAAATCAATCGCCTCGCGCACCGCAAACTCGACGATCTGCCCGAGCTCGGTCGCCGCGATCGGCACGCAGACCGCATCCGCAGCGATGCCGCCGTTGCCGGGCAGCGCGTAAATCTGCCCGGCGTCGGGACTTTCCTTCAGCTTTTTGATGATGGCGTGCTCTCTGCCGCCGCCGCCGACAACCATGATCTTCATCTTTTATCCTCCGCCGTTTTTTCGCGTACCGCGACGCTTATTCTTCGTAAATGGGGTGCTTTCTGCACAGCTCGGCAACGCCCGCGCGCACCTCGTCGGCGCTGTTGTCAAAGTCCGCCGCCGTGCGCTTGATATACTCGGCGATCACGGCCATATCCTCCGTGCCGAAGCCTCTGGAGGTGACGGCCGGGGTGCCGATGCGGATGCCGCTGGTCACGAAGGGGCTCTGCGGGTCGTTGGGGATGGTATTCTTATTGACGGTGATGCGCACCTCGTCCAGCCGCTTTTCCAGTTCCTTGCCCGTGATGTCGAACGGGCGCAGGTCGACGAGCATCAGATGGTTGTCCGTGCCGCCGGAAACGATGTTGAAGCCCTGCGCGGCCAGCGCCTTGGAGAGCGCGGACGCGTTGGCCAGAATATTGCGCTGATACTGCTTGAACTCGTCGGTCAGCGCCTCGCCGAGCGCGACGGCCTTGGCGGCGATGATGTGCATCAGCGGGCCGCCCTGCGTGCCGGGGAACACGGCCTTATCGATGGCGGCCGCATATTCCTGCCTGCAGAGGATCAGACCGCCGCGCGGGCCGCGCAGCGTCTTATGCGTGGTGGTCGTGACCACGTCCGCGTAAGGCACCGGGCTTTCGTGCAGGCCGGCGGCGACAAGGCCGGCGATGTGCGCCATGTCGACCATCAGATACGCGCCGACCTCGTCCGCGATCTCACGGCAGCGCTTGAAGTCAATCTTCCGCGCATACGCGCTCGCGCCGGCGACGATCATTTTCGGCTTGCATTCGCGGGCGATCTCGAGCATTTTGTCATAGTCGATGGTGTGCGTCTCGTCGTCCACGCCGTAGGGTACGATGTTGAAATACTTGCCCGAGATGTTGACGGGCGAGCCGTGGGACAGATGTCCGCCGTGCGCCAGGCTCATACCCATCACGGTGTCGCCGGGCGTCAGCAGCGCGAAAAACACCGCGAGGTTGGCGCTGGCGCCCGAATGGGGCTGGACGTTGGCATGCTCGGCGCCGAAGAGCTTCTTGGCGCGGTCGCGCGCGATATTCTCGACGATGTCGACGTACTGACAGCCGCCGTAATAGCGCTTGCCGGGATAGCCCTCGGCATATTTATTGGTCAGAATGGTACCCGCCGCCAGCAGCACCGCCTTGGAGACGATGTTCTCGCTGGCGATCAGTTCGATGTTGTCGCGCTGGCGCTGCAGCTCGAGGCAGGTTGCGTCGTAGACCTCTTTATCGTATTTTGCAAGTTCATCCAAAAAATACATCTCAGTTCAGCCATCCTTTCTTTCTGTCGGGGCGCCCGCTCAATGGTGGAACAGGCGGCAGCCGGTGAACGCCATTGTGATGCCGAGCCGGTCGGCCTCGGCGATGACGAGGTCGTCGCGGACCGAGCCGCCGGTTTCGGCGATATAGCGAACGCCGCTCTTATACGCGCGCTGGATATTGTCGGAGAACGGGAAAAACGCGTCGCTGCCGAGCGAAACGCCGTTGATGCCGGAAAGGTATTCCCGCTTCTCCTCGGCCGTGAGGACATCGGGGCGCACTCTGAAAATGCGCTGCCAGACGCCGTCGGCCAGCACGTCGTCATAGTCCTCGGAAATGTACACGTCGATGGCGTTGTCCTTATCGGGTCTGGAAAGCCCGTCAGCGAATTGCAGCGAGAGCACCTTCGGGTGCGCGCGCAGATGCCAGATGTCCGCCTTATTACCGGCGAGCCGCGTGCAGTGGATGCGCGACTGCTGTCCGGCGCCGACGCCGATGGTCTGTCCGCCCTCGGCGTAGCAGACCGAATTGGACTGCGTATATTTGAGCGTAATCAGCGTGATGAGCAGGTCGCGCTTGGCCTCCTCCGGCAGGTCCTTGCGCTGTGTGACGATGTTGGAAAGCATTTCGGCATTGATTTCCACCTCGTTGCGTCCCTGCTCGAAGGTGACGCCGAACACCTCCTTTGTTTCGACGGGCGCGGGGACGTAATCCGCGTCGATTGCGACGATATTGTAGCCGCCCTTGCGCTTCTGCTTGAGGATTTCCAGCGCCGCGTCGGTATAGCCGGGCGCAAGGACCCCGTCGGAGACCTCGTGCTGGATGGTGCGCGCGGTGGACTCGTCGCAGACGTCGGAGAGTGAAATCCAGTCGCCGAACGAGGACATCCGGTCCGCGCCGCGCGCGCGCACATAAGCGCAGGCGAGCGGCGAAAGCTCAGCGCCGCCGGTGAAGTACACCTTCTCCAGCGTCTCCGTCAGCGGCAGGCCGACGGCCGCGCCGGCCGGCGACACATGCTTGAAGGAGGTCGCCGCGGGCAGGCCGGTCGCCTTTTTCAGCTCGCGGACAAGCTGCCAGCCGTTGAGCGCGTCCAGCAGGTTGATATAGCCCGGCCGGCCGTTGAGCACGCGGATGGGCAGTTCGCCCTGCTTCATAAACACGCGCGCGGGCTTCTGGTTCGGGTTGCAGCCGTATTTGAGTTCCATTTCCTTCATAATGACAAAGCCTGTCCTTTCCAACGTCCTGTTTTATTCCGCATCGGCGCCGAAGCGGTTGATGATAACGGTTCTTTCGTTCTGATTTGTTTTCAGGTCCAGCTCGCGGACAAACAGCGAAACGCGGTTGTCCTCGTTGAGCGCCTGCCAGACCTCGTCGGCGACGCTCTCGGCGTCAAGCCCCATCTCGATTTCCACCGGCGCGCGGCTGAAGGAGGGCAGCGGGTCGCCGTCGCCGCCGTAGGTATGGATGATGTGTCCCACGCCCGCGTCCACGCCGCTGAACTTATAGAAGAAGCGGCGGCAGTTCTCGCTCTCCTCATCCTTGCGCAGCACGGACATTAAGTAAGACATTTTATGGTCGGCCGTACAGACCGCGCCGCTGATGCGGGGGGTATAGTTCGGCGCGTCCGGCTCATAGGTGCGGGTGAGCAGCGCGTCGCGGAAGCAGCCGCCGTTCTCAATGTACTGACAGATGGTGTCGGTCTGGTCGCCGTTGGTCACGACCGTCCACTTCCCGACCGTGCGGACGGGATAGTAAATGATCAGCGACGGATCGGTCATCCTGCTTTCGTCGACCGCCTTTGTGCGGACGGCGCGCTCCTCCTGCACGAACATTCGGTTGCGGCTGTTCTCGCTGCGGCCCATAATAAAGTAGACCATCAGCGCCTTTTTGCCGTCCGCGCTGCGTCCGAGCGCCACGCCTCTTCCGGGATAGCTGAATTTCGAGACATATTCACCGAGTTTCATTTTTCATTCTTCCTTTCCGCGATCTGCCGGCTGACCGTTTCGGCCGCGGCAGGCAGGATCAGCCATTCGGCCTGCTCCATCACTCTTTTCTGCAAGCGCTCGGGCGTGTCGCCGTCCTCGACGCAGACCGCCTTCTGCGCGATGATCCGGCCGCCGTCGGGGATTTCGTTGACAAAATGGACGGTGGCGCCGGTCACCTTCACGCCCTTTTCCAGCGCCGCCTCGTGGACGCGAAGCCCGTAAAAGCCCTCGCCGCAGAAAGAAGGGATCAGCGCCGGGTGGACGTTGATGATGCGCTCCGGGTAACGCGCGGTAAACGCCGGCGACAGGATGCACAGGAAGCCGGCAAGCACGATCAGCTCGATCTGCTCGCGCTCAAGGATTTCCAAAAGCCGCGCCTCAAACGCCTCGCGCGAGTCGAACGACTTTCGGGACGCCGTGTATGTGCGGATGCCCGCGTTTGCCGCGCGGGTGAGCGCGTAAACGTCCGGCTTGGAGGAAATCACGACTTCCAGACGGCCGCTGTGCAGCGCGCCGCTGTTCTGCGCGTCGATGAGCGCCTGCAGGTTGGTTCCGCCGCCGCTGACAAGGACGGCGATGCGCACGGGGGTCAGCACAGAATCACGCCCCCGTCCCCTTCGACCAGCTCGCCGAAGGCGTACGCTTCGACGCCGCAGCCGCGCAGCACGTCCAGCGCCGCCGAAGCCTCGTCCGCCGGCACGATGACCGACATACCGACGCCCATATTGAAGGTGTTGAACATATCGCGCTCGGGGATGCCGCCCTCGCGGGCGATCACCTCGAACACGGGCGGGGTCTTGACCGCCGCCTTATCGACTTTCGCGCTCAGGCCCTCTCGGAGCGAGCGCGGGATGTTTTCATAAAAGCCGCCGCCCGTGATATGCGAAATGCCGCGGACGGTCACCCTTTCGAGCAGTTCCAGAACCGGCTTGACGTAGATGCGCGTCGGCGTCAGCAGCTCCTCCCCCAGCGTGCGGGAAAACTCGGCGTAGCGGCGGTTTATGGTTTCCGGGCCGATGCCGAACACCTTCCGCACGAGCGAGAAGCCGTTGGAATGCACGCCCGAGGAGGGCAGCGCGAGCAGGACGTCGCCTACGCGCATTCCGTCGCCGGAGACGATCTTCGCCTTATCGACCACGCCGAACGAAAAGCCGGCCAGATCGTACTCGTCCTCCGGGTAAAAGCCGGGCATCTCCGCCGTTTCGCCGCCGACGAGCGCACAGCCCGCCTGCACGCAGCCCTCGGCCACGCCCTCGACGATGGACGCGATCTTCTCGGGCACGTTTTTGCCCGTCGCGATGTAGTCGAGGAACACGAGCGGCTTCGCGCCCGAGCAGACGATGTCGTTCACGCACATGGCCACGCAGTCGATGCCGACGGTGTTATGCACGCCGGTCAGAAAGGCGATTTTCAGCTTCGTCCCTACCCCGTCGGTACCGCTGACGAACACCGGCTTGGTGATGCCGGTCAGGTCGGGCTCAAACAGGCCGCCGAAGCCGCCGATGCCCGAAAGACATCCCGCGTTCGTCGTGCGCGCGATGTGCTTCTTCATCAGCTCGACCGCCTTATAGCCCGCGGTGATGTCCACCCCGGAGTCCTTGTAGCTCTCGCTGTAGCTTTTCATTCGTTTCGCAACCCTTTCCGTTGTTTATGTTATTTATCTGTTTCCGATCAGCCCTTCGCGGGAAAAAGGGAACGCCGAAATCCCGCTTGCCGCATTTCCTTCTTAGAAGCCGGAAATCGGCGGGCGATACACACGGACGTGCCCTTACGCCCGCTCCATACAGGCGGTGCAGAGTCCGTCGGCCAGAAGGTGGATCTGTCTCGCGGACAGATACCCGACCGTATCCGCGCCGCCGTCGCCGCTGTCCGGCCGCGGCGCGCCGCCATACCGGCAGGACTCCGAGCAGACCGGCACATACACGCGGAGATGCACCTCCCGCGCGCCGCATGCGCGCAGCAGCGCCACGGCCTCCGCATCGGCGCGGTCGCCGACGAGGACGACGCGTTTCCCCCGCACCGCGGCGGCCACCGGACTGAACGGCCGCGTCGGACAGGCGGCGAAGAAGCCGGCGGCATACCGATTTTCCACAAAAACGTCGGCAAACGGAATACCCGTCTGCTGCGCGTAGCCGAGCGCCGCATCCGCCGGCGCGCCGGGCAGCGCGGCCACGACGTCGGCCTTGACCGCATGTCCAAACGCGAGCAGACTGCCCGCCCGGCCGCGCAGCGAGGAAACCGCTATGCCGTCAAGCACCGAGTCGGCGCGCGCCGCCGCAAGCGGCTCCAGCGCGCACAGCGCCCGGCTGCGCAGCGAAGGCGGCAGCAGCGTATGCAGCCCGTCGTCTTCGGCCTCGACCAGCTCGCCCGGCGCGATGTCGCGCAGAAACGGCGTTCCGCTGCCGTCGAGCGCGCAGCTTTCCGAGGCGAAGGCATAGCCGCCTCCGGGCAGCCCGCCGACGCAGAGCGGACAGGCGCCGTGCGAATCGCGCGCGGCGAACAGCCCATCCGCCGTCAGCAGGACGAGGGCAAACGCGCCGTCTAAGCGCCGGACCGTCTGCGCCAGCGCCTCGTGCGCCGACGCGCCACCGTCCTGCAAAGACAGCCAGAAGCGGCAGACGGCCTCCGCGTCCTCCGACGTGCGGCAGGTCTCTCCGCGTTCGTCCAGCGCTTCGCGGAGCTTGTCCGCATTGGACAGGCGTCCCTCAAGCACAAGCGCGGCATGCTCGGCGACGAACGCGCTGCCCGTATCGCCGCCGCGCACATAGCCAGCGGCGATGCGGCCGACGCCAAGCGCGGCGAGCGACTGCTCGTCCAGCCCCTCGGCGACCGTACCCACGCCCGCACAGGCGCGGAAGGTCTCCCCGCGGCCGACAATCAGCCCGCAGGACGCATCCCCGCGATGCTGCAAAAGCGACAGCCCGCGGCAAAGCTCGGCGGACACGCTGCACAGGCGGCCAAAGCGAACGGCGAACAGCGCGCCGCGGTCCCGTCTGGCGTCACACATAGCACATCATACGCAGCGCGGCCGCTATTCGCCGAGCACGCGCTTCATCATCTCGCGGTAAGCGTCCTCCACGCCGCCGAGGTCGCGGCGGAAACGGTCCTTGTCGAGCTTCTCGTTCGTCTCCGCGTCCCAGAAGCGGCAGGTGTCGGGCGAGATTTCGTCCGCCAGCACAATCGTGCCGTCCGGCAGGCGGCCGAACTCGAGCTTGAAGTCCACCAGCTTGACGCCGAGCGTGAGGAAATACGCCTTCAGGGTGTCGTTGACCTTGAAGGCCATCGCCTTGATGGTCTCGATCTCCTCCGCCGTGGCCAGCTTGAGCGCGATTGCGTGGTAGGCGTTGATCAGCGGGTCGTGCAGGTCGTCGTTCTTATACGAGAACTCAATCGTCGGCGCATCGAACACGATGCCCTCCTCCACGCCGTAGCGCTTGGCGAAGGAGCCGGCCGAGATGTTGCGCACGATGACCTCCAGCGGCACGATGGAAACCTTTTTCACCACCGTCTCGCGGTCGTTAAGCTCCTGTACGAAGTGGGTGGGCACGCCGGCCTTTTCCAAAAGCTGCATCAGATAATTGGACATACGGTTGTTCACCGCGCCCTTGCCGGCGATCGTCCCCTTCTTCTGGCCGTCGAAGGCGGTCGCGTCATCCTTGTACGATACGATGCAGCAGCCCGCATCGTCGGTCGCGTAGACCTTTTTTGCCTTGCCCTCGTAAAGCTGTTCCCGTTTTTCCATACTTAACCCTGCTCTCCTTCTCTTTATCGTTTTCCTAATGCTTTCAAGCGTTCGGAAGCTCGCGCTGCAGCGCCGATTCCTTGCCGCGGACGGCTTCGGCCATTTCCGCGCGCGCAGCGTCCAGCTTCTCCGCGAGCGTCTCGTCTCCGACGGCGAGGATCTGCACGGCCAGCAGCGCCGCGTTGACAGCGCCGTCGATGGCGACGGTCGCGACGGGGATGCCCGACGGCATCTGCACCGTGGACAGCAGCGCGTCCAGCCCGCCCAGATCGGACGACTTCATCGGGATGCCGATGACCGGCAGCGTCGTGCCCGCGGCCAGCGCGCCCGCAAGGTGCGCGGCCTTGCCTGCGGCGGCCAGAATCACGCCGAAGCCGTTTTTCCGCGCCTCCGCGGCGAAGCGCGCCGTTTCGGCGGGCGTGCGGTGCGCGCTCATAATATGCATTTCCGCGGGTATGCCGTAGCCCGCCAGCGTATCCAGCGCCTTCCGCACGACCGGCAGGTCGCTGTCGCTCCCCATTATAATGGCAACTTTTCTCATTGAACCGAAAGCCTCCCGTTTTCTGCGCCTTTTTGCGCGCCGACAAAACAAGAGCGTAGTGCCGTTTACACTACGCTTATATTCCGGCTGCACGCGTCAAAGGCTGCACCTATTGCGTTGTTCCCGCAAGAGCGGTCTGCGGCGTCTTCAGAGAGGAATTCAGACGATGCGGGCAGTCCGAAGAAAGCGGAAAAACAGCGCATACGAACCGATATCCTCCTCTCAAAATGGCACACAAAAGTATATGAATAGCTTACCACAGACGACGAATTTTGTCAACGTCCTTATATGTAAACAATATGTGAAGTACACCCGCTCAGAACATCACCTTGGGGTTGACATACCGCTCCCGCTTTTCCGTACCGCGGCCGTACTGTATCGCGCCGGCGGGACAGCGGTGGAGGCAGGCCAGACAGCGGGTGCATTCCCCCTGCCAGACCGGGCGGCCGGAGACGAGCGAAATCGTCCGCTCGGGGCAGAGCGCCGCACAGCGGCCGCAGCCCGTGCAGCGGTCGTCGGCGCGGAACTTGCCGACGCCGCGGTGGGACTCGTAATAGCGGTGCAGCAGGCCGGACAGCGGCTTGACGGCGCCGGAAACGACGTCGAATGCACACCGCTTCTCCGTGACGGCGGCGGCAACGGCGTCCAGCCGCCTGTCGGCCTCCGCGAGCAGCGACGCGCGCTTTTCGGCCTTCGGCGGCGAAAAAAGCAGGATGTAGTTGTCGGGCATCCGCACCGAAAACGCGGCGGACAGCGCCGTCCCGCGCGCCTGCAGCCGCGCCCGCAGCGCGTCGACCGTACCGCCGGCAGAGCCGCCGCAGGTGACGACCGCATAGACGTAATCACAGCCGCCGAGCGCAAGCCGGTCGAGAAAGCGCTCCACGATGACGGGCAGGCCGTACCAGTAGACGGGAAACACAAACCCGACGCGTTCGCAAGGCTCCGGGAACGAAAACGTCTCCTGCTGCATGCATTCGGCAATCGAGACGACGCGGTCGGCCGTGGCGTGCGCAAGGCGCGCGGCGGCATACAGCGAATTGCCGGTGCCGGTGAAATAAAAAATCATCGTCCAAAACTCCCTTTCCCTGTCCGTCGGGCAAACAGCCGGCCGAGCGCAAACGAAACGGCCGCAAACAGCAGAAACGCGCCGAGGTTGACCACGACCACCGAAGCGCCGGCGGGAACGTCCGACGTATACGAAATACAGATTCCGATGAAGAAGCAGACAACCGAAAGCACAGCCGAGGAAACCGCCACGCCGCGGAAGGAACGGAAGAGCCGCATCGAGGTCAGCGGCGGGAACACGATCAGCGCCGAAATCAGCAGCGCGCCCATCAGCCGCATCCCGAGCACGATGGTCACCGCCGCCAGCACGGCCAGCAGCATATTGTAGCCGCCCGCGTGCATGCCCGCGGCTTTCGCGAAGCTCTCGTCGAAGGTGACGGTGAAGATGCGGTGGTAAAACAGCACGAAAAGCACAAGCACGACGACCGACAGCGCTATGCTCAGGTACATGTCCGACTCCGAAACCGACAGGATCGTACCGAACATATAGCCGTTGAGGTCGATGTTCGTCCCGCGGCCCAGCGACACGGCGAGCACGCCGACAGCCAGCGACGAGGTGGAAATGAGCGCGATGGCCGAATCGCCCTTCAGCCGGCCGCTGCCGTTTAAGCGCAGCAGCAGGATGGCGGCGAGCACGACGACGGGCAGCGCGACGCCGAGCGGCGCAAGGTTCGCGGCGGAGGCGACGGCGAGCGCGCCGAAGCCGATGTGCGACAGGCCGTCGCCGATCATGGAATAGCGCTTGAGCACGAGCGAGACGCCGAGCAGCGACGAGCAGAGCGACAGGAACAGCCCCGCCACGACGGCGTGGACCATAAACGTATAGGAAAACATTTCGGTTATCGTTTCAATCATATGCCGCAGCCCCCTCGGATAATCCCCTGCACAGCCCGCTTTTGATATAATCGGCTTTGGAGCCGAAAAAAAGCGGCTCTTTATGCAGGTGCAGAACGGTCGTCGCGTCGCGCAGCGCGCCGGCGAGGTCGTGCGAGATCATAATGACGGTCGTCCCGGCCTCGTGCAGCTCGCGGATGACGCCGTACATCTCCGACGCGGCGGCCGGGTCCAGCCCCGCCACCGGCTCGTCGAGCAGCAGCAGCCCGTCGCCGGCGCAGAGCGCGCGGGCGAGCAGCACACGCTGCCGCTGGCCGCCAGAGAGCGCCGAGCAGGGCTGCTTTTTCAGCCCCTCGATCCCCAGCCTGCGCAGGCTTTGCAGCGCCGATTCCTTATCCGCGCTTGTATAAAAGGGGCGAAGGCCCAGCTTGGCCGCGCGGCCGGAAAGCGTCACCTCCCAGACCGAGGCGGGGAAATCCGAGCGGTCGGCGGACTGCTGCGGCAGATAGCCGATGCCCCGGCGGCGAAGCGTCTCGTCAAACACAATCCGGCCGGAAAGCGGGGCCTTGAGGCCGAGCAGCGCCTTGGCCAGCGTGCTTTTGCCGCTCCCGTTCTCGCCCACGATGCAGAGATAATCGCCCCGCTCGACGGTAAAGGACAAATCCCGCAGCACCACCCCGCGTTCGTAAGCCAGCGTGACGTCGGTACATTCAATCTGCGGCATGCGCATACGCCTCCTCCAGCGTGCGGAGATTCTGCCGCATCAGCGAGAGGTAGGTCTCGCCGCGGTCGAACTCCTCCCTTGTGACGTTGCTGCAGCTATGCAGCATAGCGGTTTTCGCGCCGGTATCGTCCGCGATGGCGTCCGCGACGGCGTGGTTGGAAAGCTCCGTATAAAACACGGTGCCAATGTTCCCCTCCCGCACCCTGTCAATCAGCTCGGACATCGTGCCCGCCGCCGGCTCGGTCTCGTGCGAGCAGCCCGGGAAGGCCGCAAACGCCTCGATGCCGTAGCGGTGCGTGAAATAGGCGAACGGGAACCGGTCGCCGAACACGACGGTACGGATGCCGAGCCGCGCCACCGCGTCGGCGAAGGAAGCGTCCAGCTCGTCCAGCTCCGCGGTGAAGGCGTCGCGCCGCGCCGCATAGCCGTCGCTGTGCGCGCCGTCCAGCCGGCAGAGCGCTTCGGCGATAGCTTCGGTCATCCGCGCCGCATTCTGCGGGTCGGTCCAGATATGCTCGTCAAAGGCATGCTCGTCGCCCTCCTCCCGCAGCGGCTCGACGCTGTCGATCAGCCGGAGGGAGAGAACGTCCTCCGAAGCGCCGAGCAGAGTCTCCGCCCAGGCGTCGGATTCGCCGCCGATATACAGGAACAGGTCGCAGCCGAGAATCGCCTTCATATCCGAGGGCGAAGGCTCATAGCCGTGCGGCTCGGCGCCTGGGGACAGAAGCAGCCGTACCGAGGCGTCCTCCCCCGCGACGCGGCGCGCGAAGTCGTACAGCGGGAAGTTGGTCGCGACGATCTGCAGGCCATCCTCGGCTTCCTCCCGCTCCGCAGTGCAGGCGGCCAGCGGCAGCGCGAGCAGAAGCAGCGCAAGCAGAAGAGAAAAAGCACGTCTCATTGCGCCCGCTCCTTTCCGCAGCGGCCGCAGAGGCCGTACAGCACCGTTCGTCCGCTGTCCAGCGTGAAGCCGTGTTCCTTTTCGATGTGCGCCTCCATCCGGCGGATAAAGCCGCAGTCCAGATGCTCCAGCGCGCCGCAGCGAAGGCAGCGAAGGTGTACATGCCCGTCGCAGCGGCGGTCGTCGGCAAGGCGGTAAACCGCCGCGCCCTTCCCCGGGTCGTAGCGGCGCACGTCGCCCTCCGCCGCCATTTTTTCCAGCGTGCGGTAGACCGTCGTCTCGCCCACGTTGGCGCCGGACGACGCCAGCCGCGCGCAGATGTCCCGCACGGTCATACAGTCGCCGTCGCGCAGGACGCCTTCAATCTCGGCGCGCTGCCTTGTTTTATAGGTTTTGCCGGTATTCATTGCCCAGCCTCCAATTTGAAAACGATTTTCAAATTGCATTATAGCACAACGCAATCGGATTTGCAATAGGCGGACGAAAAACAATTTTTCATGGTAATAAGGAAAAAAGCGTATAGCGCCGGCAGCCGCTGAATTTGCGTTGCAAAGTCAAAAACAGAAAGGCAGGCACTCCCCATTTCTTAATGAAAAAGATGACCCAGAACTTAGAACATAAGACATACGGTTTACAGAGTCATCCAAAAACGTCGCAGCCACGGCTATCCGCTATATGACCGACGCGCCAGCATATCTACCGTTGCCGGAAAAACACGGCGAACCCCACGCGTCGACAGACGGCTCGCACCGTTTCATTCGCACCGTTTGGCAAGCCCGCTGTGGACAAGCCCGTACGCCGGCAAGTGCAAACGCGGCCGCCGCAAGGAGAACGAAGCATTTTATGCTTCCCGCCTGCTCTTCCCCGCCGAGAATTCCGTAAAACAGCCTGCTGTCAGACAAGGCTCCCCCCTGCTGTCCTCGCAAGCGGCCACCGTTTCGTTCCGGCCTTTCCCATTATCCGTAACGCATCACTGATGAATCTGCGCGGACAAAAACAAGGCGTGCAAAAACGCGCATACACAGCGCGGCGGAACAGGCGGCTGCGCGCCGAGCAGCGGAAGCGCCAAAAAAATCCGGGAAGAAGCCGATTGCTCTTCCCGGGTCATTCCGTATCATTCCGTGACAGCCGCGAGCTTTCTCGCGCGCGTTTCCATTCTCGCCGGCCCGCAATATGGTTTCTACATTTTTTTCATGCCGTGCCCCTGCCTTGCGCGCGTTTCGACCAACGCCCGCACCCGTTCCGTCAGCAGCGAAAACGAGGGCTCTTCCCGCAGACCGCCGAAGGCTGCATCCCCTGTCAGGATTTCATAAAATGTGCTGGGGAAAATGAGATAACAGGTGGTCATACGGGGCATCTTCGTATAGACATAGATGGAGCGTTCCTCCGCCCCGTCGGGATCGTTATATTTGTTCTTCCAAAATTCTCTGGCCTTCCAAAGCATGCCTTCCATCCATTCGCAGGAGCTGCCGAGCGTTTGTTCGTCGGTGATTGCCATTGTTTGTTCAAGCAGTGTCACAAACGACTCGATTTGTTCGAGCGCGGCGGCGCCATTGCCCGCATTCGCAAGCCGGCGCGCGTTCTCAAGGCCGATTTCAAGCCGGTCCGAAATCCACATATCGACCCGATCCCCCGCGCCGCCGCATATAAGACGCAGCAAGCCGGCCCGAAACGCGTTCGCGCTCTCCTTCTGCGCAGGTTCGGCCTCCCAGTCGAACAGCGTATTGGGCGTAAGAAGAACGCTGATCGTTTGATAAAAACGGTAGCGTCTTTCTTCTTCAAATCTTTCCCAATCGCGAAGCTGATAATACCTGTCGAAAGCAAGCGCCCTTTCGGACGCATCATACGGCAGCGTGTATTTTTCGAAAAATTCGTCGATATGCGCTTCGTCCTCGACGTAAGCCATTGTTTCCACCAAATGGATATCATTGCTATGGCGTTTTTTATACACCTCTGCCAGCAGCCGCACCTCCGGAAGAATTTCCGGATGCCGATAACAGCGATAATTGCCCTCCGTCCACAAGCGCCAGACACCGTCGCAATCTATAAAATTGTTTCGGATTTCCCGAATGAGCGGGATCACCGCGGCGGGATCGATCTCTGCTTTCATAGACTCGCGGCGCAGCGCGTCAAACGCTTCGTCCGCTTTCCTCTCCTTTTCTATGTCCGGCATACCCAGCAGCGTATCGACGGTCACGCCGAACAGTCCGGCAAGCACCGGGAGAAGCTCCATATCCGGGTAAGTCGTTCCCTGCTCCCAACGGCTGACCGATTGGCAGGAAACGCCGATTTGCGCCGCCAGCTCCTCCTGCGTCAAATCGGCTTTCCGTCTCAGCGTGCGAATGTTGTTCCCGATTGTAAGTTTCATCATATCCTCCTTGCTGTCCATTGCCGCCCTATATAGGATAAGCTCTTGTCGACACCTATATTTTACCCGAAGCAGGGCGGTACGTCAACAACGCATATGGTGAGAATCATTCTCGGTTTATGACGGGTTTATTCCGCAAGGGCGCGGCCCTGAGCGCCGATTCGCGGGGACACGCTTCCGCGCCCATAGCCGGACGCCGCAAACGCAAAGCGCGCAGGCGGCAAAGCGGGTGCAGGCAAGCAAAAGCAGGGAACGGTGCGGACTGCATCGTTCCCTGCTTCGTCATACGGACCTGCGGTCCTCGAAAGCGCCGGATCGTTCTTTGCTCGTTGTGCAAAAGCGCAAATTCCGCCTTCTCCGCCTGCGGCGGCAGGAGCGGCCCGATGCACGGCTTCGAGAGTCAGTTTACGGTCTTTTCGTTTTCCGCATCCACGAGACTGCGGAAATCCGTCAAAAGCGTCTCAACCTCGGATTCCTTCATAACGGAAAGGAAAAACATCAGCGTCAGCGCGGAGAAGCCGTATTTTCCGCTTTCCAGATCGAACAGCGCACGCGGTGAAATATGCAGCAGCTCGGCGATGTGCTCCTGCGAATACTCATGGTCGGCTCGAAAGTTGAGCAATTTGTTTTTAAGCAGTTGTTGAAGCGCTTCCTTATACGCACGCATAATACAGCAAACCTCCTGATCTCATTCAGACACAGAACCAGTTTACCATCATCGCGGGCCGCGTGCTATGAAGTATACTTCACTTTGCGGCACACTTCCGATTTTTTCTTGAAAAAAGCCGACGCGTCGGGAAAAAGCGACGGTGGAATGCGAAATATTTATGGATATTCCGCCAAAAGTTTGATAAACGCTGTAAAAATCAGCAGACCCGCAAAAACGGAAACGCCAACCGCCTCCGCCCGACCGCGATGCGAATGCCCGTCTGCGAAGCCGTCGGCAGTCCCATCGCAGGCAGCCGGCCGACAGCCGATGTAACGATTTTTTATAATGAGAAGTTTAACATCCTTACTATAATGATTAGAAACAGAAAAAGCAAA
>ERZ827458.431-NODE-431-length-59902-cov-4.830351_pt1 | contig 59902 bp, 52 predicted proteins | sample MGYA00519706_ERZ827458 | MGnify/ENA primary metagenome ERZ827458 (study PRJEB31778, sample SAMEA3449309) | human gut metagenome | biome: human gut; feature: human-associated habitat; material: faeces | place: United Kingdom | collected 2010/2012 ...
GGCGTCGTTTCCGACGCCGACCGTGGACGCGCGCCTACCCTTGCCGGCTGGCGGCGCGCAGACGAGCGCCTGCCGGACGCCGTGACAACGGCTGCCATCGTTCGGCGGCCGCCCCTGCACAGATAAGAACAGCTTCTCGCCTGTCACGGGCTGCGGCAAGCGATTCGACGGCACACAGCACCCCGCCCTCAAGGGCATTCCGAAGCGCCACCCTCTGCGCGATGAAAGCAAAGAGGTATTTCGGAGACAGTATATGCCCCCGCCGTGGCCGCTGCCATAGCCGCCGTCCGCCCGCCCCGCCGAACGACATACCGCAGGGGAAATTTTCGTCCGCATACACACCCGCAAAAAATCCGCCTGCGCCTGCCAAGCCGCACACAGAAGCCATGCCGTCCACGGCACACATTAGCCCACGGCAAACATTCGCCCGCGGTTGTCCCCGCCCACGGCGGCCAATACGACCACGGCCGCTTGGCCGACCGACCGTCCCCCAAGCGGCCAAACACCGGCCGACGCAAGGCGCTTCTGCCGGAGCGCAGGCCGGACGGGATTGGAAAATCTGCGGGGGGATGGCTATGCACACACCCGCTTTTTCAAAATGCAATGTGCAAATCACATAAGTTGCATTGCTTTTCCAAGCATCTTTTGGAAAAAGCGTTGACAGCCCGTCGGCGGCGTGTTATAGTTACGGGAACCCGTGCGCGCCCGAAGGCATTTTTCCTGCCTTCGGGCTTTTTTGCGCCTTTCTTTTCCCGCCCATTCGTCATGCAGCCTTTCGTCCGACGTCCGACAGGCCGGCGGGCGCGTTTCGACGAAGGTCAATCCGCGTTTCTTCGCCGCCCGCCCCGACGCCGGCTTCCCCGCCGCATGGGAAATGCGGACGCGGCTGTTTCCATATTCTCCATACCTTCATATTTTCCATATTTTCTATATTATCCATACCCATACGCCGTCCTTGCCGCCGCCCGCCGCACAAACTGGGATACGCAGACCGGGAAGCGGCGGTCCTTGCCCAAAAAGCGAAATGCCGTCGGGAGCAGCATTTGCTCCCGACGGCATAGACCGCTTACCGGCCGGCTACCGCCAATTTGCGCGCCCGATCGACATACGCCTTGAAGCGTTCCTCGTTTCTTACAGAGTCGAACCAGCCCCAGGCGCTGATGCAATGGTACAAATTGGCCGCGTCCGGGTCAAGCCTGTAACCGTAGGAAACCGGCGCGCCTGCGCCGTCCGGCAGAAGGAGCGTTTCCCGACCTTTGACATATCGGATGTCCCCGAACAGCTCGGCGCTGCCAAGCTGCAGCAAATCGCCGTCCCTGGCCGCGCAGTGCTTTTCATAGTGCCGACAGGCGAGTTCCAGACATCGATAGCCTTCCTCCTTCTCGCCCTTGACAAAGTATGCCGACGCCTTGACCAGTGCATGCCAGCCGTAAACCCCGTTCCACGCCGGCGGAACGCCGTCTTTGCCGCCGAAGGATTCCATAAGCGCCATATGATGCGCGCAGATGCCGATTGACCGGCTCGAGTCATAGGCATGCCATCCCGGTCTTGCAAGGAAATGAAGCATAATATGAAAATTGTTTTCGCTGTGCTTCAGATGCGTTTCCTTCCACTTCCCCTGCTCCCACAGGCGGCACTCCGCTTCCTCCCCCTGTATCGCGCCGTACCGGGTGACCGGCGGGGGAAGCACGCGAATGCCGGTGCGGTCGGCGAAAATCACGATGTCGCCGTTCTCATCGGCAACATAGCTGTACTCCGCCGCGCCGACAAAGCCGTCGGCAAGGTCAAGCGCGTCATAGCGGCGAAGCATACCGTCGGCCAGCGGCATATAGCCCTCGCCCTCGCCTGTATACGACGTCAGCTCATACACGGTCGTTTGCCCGCGGTATTCGTTTTCGGTGCGGACGATGCCGACGCCGTCGGCAAAGTAGTAAACCTTTTTGCCCGCGCGGTAGGCCCAGCCGTCGATGAACCCGCTGATTTCCATAGTGAGTCTGAGGCAGTGCTCGAATATACCCGCTTTCGTTGCGACCGTGCCGCCGTCCTCGCACAGAAGCTGCGTTTTGACCACACAGTCGTTCCAGTCATACTCCACGATGGGGGACGCGCCTATACGCCATTCCTCCGACCAGATGCATTTTGCCGCGTCCTGCAAAATCCCCAGAATATCGTTGAACAGAAGCGACGACTCCGAAGGCCCCCTATCGTCTATGTCCTTCAGTTCAAAGCTCCAGCGGCTGTCGTAGCCCGACAGACAAACAGCGCCGTTTTTTTCGCACACCATCCGGCGTTCGAAGAAGTTCCAGTGACCGGAAGCCGTATGCTGCGGATTGTATTCGGGGTCTGTCGCCATAATCCTGCGCGCGACCGAGGCCGCCGCTTTGCTGTGCGCTTTTTCCACGGGGGTTTTGGCAAGCAGCTCCGCGCGCTCCACGGCATGCGTCACGTCGCAGACCTTTCCGGTATTCGGATCAAAATAATCGTTTGCGATCTGCTGGACCATATCCGCCCACGCGTTTTCATCATACCGCATTCGCTCGGTATCGGCAAAGGACGTCAGCAGGACCCTCGTTTCGTCCGCAAACGAAACCTCATAGAGCAGCTCCGTCCGAATGACGGACGCGGGATATGCCGCAGCGTACTCCCACCTGTTGCCCCGCGCCATCGGGAGCAGTCCCCTTCCGCCGGCGATATGATACGACGAAAGCAGCCGCACGTCCCCGATGCCGTCCGCGATATGCTCCTGACGGACAATCCCCACGCCGTCCTTGTAGTAGGTTTTGAAAACCGATTTGTGCCGCCAGCTTGTGTGCACGGCAACCCAAAGCTGACAGCCTGTAAAGGTTCCCGCAGGCGTATGCACGGTTTCGTTATCGGCTTCAAAGGTAAGCGTCGAGCCGTCGGAGGCCGTAAAGGACCCGCCGGGCTTCAGGTCGGCAAAGAACCTGCCGTCGCAGATGGCGGCGTTTCGGAAAACGTAGCTGCTCTCAAAGTCAATGGACTCCAAAGCCCCCTCTTCGACCATATCGTCCTTCCAGAATCTCAGCGCCCCGTCCGCATAGCGGAATTCATACGAGGCTGTACCGATGCGGTACGAATACGCGTGTTTGTCCTTATAGGCCGCAGAAAGCGCCTCTTCCATCCTTCGTGCATAGGGTACCATATGGTAATAGGCGTCCGCTTCAGTGAGGATTTCGCGCACCTTGCCGTAGGCCTGCTCTCCCTCCTCCGTCCGTCCCTCGCGGAAGGCATAATAGCCGAGCCAAAAGTATTCCCGTCCGAGCGTTTGCCGAAAGCCGGCCTGTTCAAGGCGGGGAATCTGCTCGGAGCGCATGAAATCGATTTTTGCGCTTCCCCAGAACCTCGAGTCTTCCTTAATGACGATGAAGGTCATCGCCTCCTCGTTTTTTCCCTCTATTGCGGCGTCGGCAATTCTTTTGAGAAGCGTGTCGTTTTTTTCGCCGGGCAGCCACCACCAGCCGCAAAGCAGCACGTCGGCAAGCGCGTGGCTTTTGTCCCGCGACTCGGGCAGCTCCTCCACCTCGCGCAGAACGTCCCGATATACGGCCTCAAACCCGCTTTTGTCGTTTTTGAATTGCCACAGCCGAAGCTCGGCGACCTTTTTCATCACACGCTGCACCAGCGTATCGTTGTATTTTTCGTTCATTGCACACAGCCCCTTTCGAATTCGTTTTCTGCCGTCGTGAAGCTGCCATTTTACCGTACCCTCGGAAATACGCATCCGGCCTGCGATTTCCGCGATAGAGAGTCCTTCAAAGTAATGCAGCCGGATGATCTCTCCTACTTTCTGTGGCAGCTTTCCGATGCTTTCGTTCAGTTCGTCTCTTTCTTCGGCCAATGCGTACAGCTCGGCGGGGTTCTGCCGCTGCTCGTCGTCGAAGGCCAGGTTTTCCAGGGCTTCAAAAGGCAGATAGCTGCGAAAGCGCCTTACCATATTCAAGGCGCAGTTTTTCGCAATACGGCACACCCAAGCGCTGAATTTCCTGCCGTCCTGCAGGGTGTCCAATTTCATCCATGCGGTGACAAAGGCGTCCTGTGACGCATCCTCCGCCATATGCTGATTGTGCGTTACGGAAACGGCAGAGGCCATCACCGCCCTCTGATGGCGGACGACAAGGGTTTCATACGCGCTTTGTTCTCCGGCCAGCGTCAGCATGACCAGCGTTTCATCGCTTTCGTTTCTGTAAATGACGTGCGTCCTCCTTTCGCGGAGCTCGAAAATTTTCGATTTTGTAAGCGCTTGTCTTATAGACGCGAACCGCACAGAAAAGGTTGGGTGGGAAAGGAACTGTTTTTCTGAAATATTTTGCGCGCCGCCGGCCGACGCTTGGGCGACGGCGCGCCGGGCCGACGGCATTTCGGAAAATCGCTTGTTGCAAGGGGCTTTTACGTCTTTATTTTTTCGCCGCCCATTCGTCGTGCGTCACGGCGTACACGTTCAGGTCGTGGAGCCTGCCGTCCGACGTCCGATAAGCCTGCGGGCGCGTTTCGACGAAGGTCAATCCGCATTTCTGCGCCACCCGCCCCGACGCCGGGTTCCCCACCGCATGGGAAATGCAGACGCGCCGGACGCCCGCCTCGTCGAACAGGAAGCCGATCACCGCCGAGGCGGCTTCGGCCATCAGCCCCCTGCCCCAGTACGCCCGCCCCAGACAGTAGCCCAGCTCCGCGCAGGACGTCTCCTCGTCCAGCCGTACGACGCTGATATTGCCGACGGGACGGCGCTCGTATTCGAGCGTCCAGTTGTAATACGACGGCCGCGCGTAGGATTCGCACCAGCCTGCGAGCAGCGCCGCGGTCGCCGCCGGCGACGCGTGCGGCTGCCAAGTCAAAAACCGCGTCACCTGCGCATCGCAGGCCCAGTTGTCGTACATCGCCTGCGCGTCCGCCGGGGTGAAGCGGCGCAGCAGCAGGCGTTCGGTACGAAGCTCTTTTGTACCCTTGTGTTCCATGTTCGATTCGCTCCTTATGTATTTTTCCGAAAAATGTCGATTGTATGATGGGAGCAGCCGACCATATCCTGCCGTTCGCAGGTGGCCAAGCAATATCTGAGCCAGACGGCATACACCGCGTCGTCCATCGCGTCGACGGTCTCGCGTATATGGTTCGTGAAGCCGTCCGACGCGACGAAATGGAGCTGCGTAACCGGAAGCGCGCCGCGCAGCAAATCGATGTCCTCCCTGCGGTACAGCTCGAAAACATCCTTCGGCTCGGAATGCGTCTCGAAGCTCTCGGGGTCAAGCATCCCCTGCTCGATGCAGCGAAGGACATTCCCCCTGACGAAGCCATATTGCAGAATGGCCGCGTCGCGCATACAATAGGCCGCGAAAACGACGCCGCCCCGCTTCGTGACGCGGACGGCCTCGGCCAGCGCCGCCGACTGGTCGCCGCGCGTGAACAGGTGGTACATCGGGCCGAGAAGCAGCGTGACGTCGTAGGTCTCGTCCGCGAAGGCCGACAGGTCCCTTGCGTCGCCCTGCCGGATCGTGACCGGCTCGTCTGCGGCGGTATTCCGCCGGAAAAGCTCAATGTTATGCTCGGCCAGCTCGACTGCGTCCACGCAGAAGCCGCGCCGCGCGAGCGTGTGGCTGTACCGGCCGGTTCCCGCGCCGATTTCCAGAATGCGCATGCCCGGCTTTGCATATCGCTCGATGTACGTCATCGTGACGGCGAATTCGACCGCGCCATGGCGGGAGGCGAGGCGGCCGTCCTCGTCGTAGGCGTCGTAAAACGCCTCTATATACGCTTTGGTATTCATTTTCGGTCATCCCATCCTTTTTTGCAGAATAAAAAAAGCAGCGCAGGCCGTAAGCGCGGCCCGCACTGCGTATACCCGACCCGCCGTCAGCGGCATCCACGACGCCCCGACGGCTTCGGTGAAAAGGGGTACGGCAAAGCAAGCCCGCGCCTCCGTCCGTTTACGGCCGGAGCGGGCTGCCATACGGCGACGCTGTACAAACGACGCATAAAGCCATACCTCCGAAAGAATTTCGTCTATTCTACCACACCTTTTCCCCGCTGTCAAGAAAAAACCATCCCAAAAAAACAAAAACGGGAGGCAAGGCTTGCCTCCCGTTCGGGGAACAGATGGCGCGGCAGGGGCGCAGACCCCTTGTCCGCCCCTCCTCCGCGGGTCGAAGGAGCCGTTTTTACTCGTTCTTATCCTTCTTTTCGGGGAACAGCAGCGTCAGTCCCTTGAGCACGAGCATCAGCACGACGATGACGATGAAAATGCCGGCCATCCCCATCCCCATTACATAAAAGCTGTCCAGAAACGCGTTGAAATCGATATGCATATCTATACCGTCCTTTCCGCAATCAAAGTAGGCCTTCGACGATCGAAATGATCAGACCGCCGGCGATGACCGACGCGACCTGGCCGGAAACGTTGGCCGCCGCCGCGTGCATCAGAAGGAAGTTTTGCGGATCCTCCTTCAGACCCATCTTGTGGATCACGCGCGACGACATCGGGAACGCGGAGATGCCCGCCGCGCCGACCATCGGGTTGATCTTCTTTTTCGAGAACAGGTTGATAAGCTTGGCGAACATCACGCCGCCGAAGGTGTCGAACACGAACGCGACCAGTCCCAGCCCCATAATCAGCAGCGTCTCGGTGCGCAGGAAATCCTCGCCCTGCATTTTCAGCGAAACGGTGATGCCGAGCAGGATGGTGACGATGTTGGCCAGCTCCTTCTGCGCCGACTCGGAAAGCGAGTTCAGCACGCCGCACTCACGCAGCAGGTTGCCGAACATCAAAAAGCCGACGAGAGCCACCGACTTGGGCGCGACCAGACCGGCGATAAGCGTGATGAGAATCGGGAAGCAGATGCGCGTGGTTTTGGAAATCGAAGCGGGCTTGTACTCCATCCTGATGCGCCGCTCCTTTTTCGTGGTGATGCAGCGGATGACCGCAGGCTGCACGATGGGGACGAGCGCCATATACGAATAGGCGGCCACGATGATGGCGCCGGTGTAGGAAGAATTGAAGTAGTTGGCCACGAAAATCGAGGTCGGGCCGTCCGCGGCGCCGATGATGGCGGTCGCGGCCGCGTCCTCCAGCGCGAAGCCGAACAGGCGCGACAGGGAGAAGGTGATGAAAATACCGAACTGCGCCGCCGCACCGAACAGCATCATTTTCGGGTTGGACAGCAGCGGACCGAAGTCGATCATCGCGCCGATGCCGATGAACAGAATCAGCGGGAACAGCTCGTTGGCGATGCCGGCGTCGAACAGGATGCTCAGCGCACCGTCGGGGCCGACGGCGCCCGAAAAGGGGATATTGACCAGAATCGCGCCGAAGCCCATCGGCAGCAGCAGCGCCGGCTCCATATCCTTTTTGATGGCGAGGTAAATCAGCAGCGCGCCGATCAACCACATGACGACCATCTGCCAGGTGATTTCGCCGAAGTTGGAAAACAGCTCAGCCATGGAAGGAAAACCGCCTTTACACAGATTTGCGGGGACCGAAGCGCCGCCCGCAGCATTACGGAACGCGCAGACGCGTTATCAAAAAAAAACAGACCTTCACCGTGTACAGCAAAGCCACGATAAAAGTCTTGCAAATTATAAGCCGCGCGGACGCCTTCGGCGCCGTGCATTGACGCGCGGCTTACAGCCCGCCGCAAAAAAACGGCCGGCTGCCTGCTACTCCCCCTTATCGGTTCCGCGGGGTGAAGACGCCCGCTCCCCTATTCGGGAAACAGTATACCAGAAATGTTGGAAAATGTAAAGAGGTTCTTGCAATTTTTGTGCGGGAATGGTATACTTTTTTCATATTATTATATATGAGCGCCGTTTTTGCCCTTCGCAGCGGACAGGCGCCGGCTGCGGCGGGACGCGTATTCGGTCCGGCGGCGCGAGCAGAAAAAGGAGCTGCAACTGCGATGAAAAACGTATACATTTCCTCCTGTACGCCCGACGGCGGCGTCCGGCTCTTTGCATTCGACGGCGAGACGCTGACCCAGCGCGCCTTTTCGCCGGCCGGACGCGTGATGTACACCGCGCGCGAGGGCGGCGTGCTGTACGCGGCCGCGCTCGAGCGGGACGGGCTGGATTCCTTCGTCGTGCGCGCGGCGCTGACCGACGGCGTCCCCGGGCCGTTCGGCGGCAAGCGCCCGACGGGCAGGGAAAGCTGCTTCATCGACGTGCGGGACGGCGACTTCTACACCGCCGACTATTCGAGCGCGGGCGTGACGAAGAACGGCGTGCAAACGGTCACGCACAGCGGCTGCGGAACCGATCCGGCGCGGCAGGAAGCGCCCCACCCGCATCAGGCGCTGGTGACGCCCGACGGGAAATTCGTACTCGTCTGCGATCTGGGGCTGGACCGGGTTTTCGTCTACGACCGCGACCTGACGCCGGTTTCCTATGCCGACGTGCCGAAGGGACAGGGCGTGCGGCATCTCACATTCGCGCCCGACGGCAGGCGGGTCTACGCGGTCAACGAGCTTGGCTGCTCGATCACCGAATTCGACTACGCGGACGGCCGTCTCACCGCGCTGCGCACGACCGCGCTCCCCTGCGCGGGCAAGAGCTACGCGGGCGCCATCCGTCTGTCGGAGGACGGCGGCCTGCTGTTCGTCTCCCTGCGGGGCGACGACGTCATCGCCGTCTGCAAGCCGACCCCGGACGGGCCGGTTCTGCTGCGCCGCTTTCCCTGCGGGGGCTGCTGGCCGCGCGACTTCGCCGTCTGCGGCGAGCGGCTGATTGTCGCCAACGAACGCAGCGACCGCGTGTGCGTGCTCGGCTTCGACGGCGAAAAAAGAAGCGAGACGGTCATTCCCGTCCCGCTTTGCGTTATGCTTTAGAGCAGCCGCAGCACCTCGTCGGCGATCTCGACCGTCTCGTCGATATCCGCGTCGGAGAGCGCGTAGTTGATGAAATGGTTGTGGTGATTGGTCATATACACCCCGCGCCGGACCATCTCCGCGATGAAGCGCTGATGCGTCATCAAGTTGTCGTCGTCGGCGATGCGCAGATAAAAGAGCGAGGGCACGCCCGACGCACGCAGGTCATAGCCATGCTTGCGGGCGGCGGCGGTCAAGCCGTCGGTCAGCCGCTTCCCCTTCTCGATGAGCAGCTCGGGCAGGTTCAGCTTTTTCATTTTCTCCAGACAGGCGATGCCGGCCGCAAACGGCACGGCGGAAAGCCAATAGCTGCCCGTAAACGAGATGCCGCTGACGGTGTTCTTCAAAAAGTCCCTGCCGCAGAGCGCGGAGACATTATAGCCGTTGGCGATGGCCTTGCAAAAGCAGATCAAGTCCGCCTCGAAGCCGAAATAGCTGTCGCTGCCCGCAAGGCTCAGGCGGAAGCCGGCGCGCACGTCGTCGACGATCAGCAGCGCGCCCTGCTCGGTGCAGAGCCTGCGCACCTTCTGCCAGAAGCCGTCGGCCGGCAGCTCGTTGTCGGCGAAGTTGCCGTGCATATACGGCTGCGAGATGACTGCGGCGATCTCGCCCTTATGCGCTTCAAACAGCGCCTCCAGTCCCTCAAAATCGTTCCAGTCGGCGTAAAGGTTGTTGCAGACGTCCTCCTTGAGAACGCCGGAATAGTCGATTTTCTGCGTCCAGGGCGAAACGCCGTGATAATATCCCTTGAAAAAGACGATTTTCTTGCGGCGGGTGAACGCGCGGGCGGTCATCACCGCCAGCGTGGTGACGTCGTTGCCGTTTTTAGCGAAGAAAGCCCAGTCGGCCGTCTGCACGGTATCGACGAGCAGCTCGGCGAAATCGATCATCACGGGCGAGGGCGCGGTGACGCAGTCCTCCTTCTCGCGCTGCCTGCGGGCGGCCTCGTCAACGTCGGGGTCGCCGTAGCCCAAGATATTCGGTCCGTAGGCGCACATATAGTCGATGAAGCGGTTGCCGTCGGCGTCCCAGAAATAGGCGCCCTGCGCCCGCTCGGAAAAGAACGGGAACGCGTCCACGGGGATGAAGCAGCCCTCCGCCGGCCCCTGATGGCCGTACACGCCCGAGGGGATAACCTTCAGCGCGCGTTCAAAGAGCCTGCGGCTGTTTTCGTATGTATAGGTTTTGTGTTCCATTTTCCTTCTCCCTTCCGGCCGTTCAGGCGAGATACAGCGCCACGCGGTCCAAGATGCGGTTGACGTTGTCCAGCATCGAGATGACGCCGCCGACGGTGATTTCCTTCCGGCCGATGCAGGCCATCGCGTTGACCCTGCCGTCGAACAGGTCGCGCGCCAGACGGATCGACGCGAATTCCATCACCGCGCGCGGGTTCGCCGTCCCCTCGCGGCGGAAAGAGAGGACATGGTCCCTGGCCGTGACGGTGGCCTGCGGCCCGCCCTTGATCGAAAGCAGCACGTCGCCGTCGACGATGTTGGAGGCCGAGAAGCGCCCGACCTCGTCGTGGTTGCCGATCTGCGCGACCGCGCCGGCGATGACGTAGAGCATCAGCGTCGTCGAAACCTCGAAGAAGCGCTCGTCCGCCAGATCCTCCGCCGACGGCCGCAGATAGCGGGTCAGAATATCGGTGAGCTTGACAAACGTCCCCGTCAAAAAGCCGATGTGCGTAAAGCCCTTGCGCGGGATCGGCGTGACGGTGCCGTCGATCATCCCGTTGAACTTCTCGGCCGTCGAAAAGGCGAGCTTGATGTCGCAGCGGTCGACGCCCTCGGTCTGGGCGCAGCCGCCGTCCGCGAAGCGGAGGGTGGCGTGCGGGCCGCCGCTGACGGCGATGCCGAGCGAAATCGGCTTGATGCCCGTCAGCAGCGCGCGGGCGGCGTCGTCCAGCTCTGCGAGCTTGCCGAGCGCGCCGAGGATGCCGAACAGATTTATATAAGCGAGTGTTTTCTGGTCCTTCATGGCAAAACGCGTTCCTTTCCTACCGGTTTGTTTGTCCGACCGTTTTCAGATATTGTAGCACACCGCGGTACGGCTTGTCAAGCGAACGGCGGGAGAACGCAAAAAATAAAACGCTGCCGTCCCGCTCGGGACGGGCATTCTCCAAACAGGAAAGGCAGACCGCACCGATGATAAGCAAAAGCGCTTCGGTAAGCCGCATCTACGGCGGATGCGGAAAGAAGGGCTGACGATGCAGTACACGAGCCGCTGCGAATCCCCGCTCGGCGGCATTCTGCTCGCGGCGGACGAAACCGGCCTGACCGGGCTTTGGCTTCAAAAGCAGAAATCCTTCGCCCTTTCGTTGGACAAAGCATATGAGACGCGCGAGCTGCCGGTGCCGGCCGAGACCAAGCGCTGGCCGGATATCTGTTTTTCGGGACGGGAGCCGGACTTTTGCCCGCCGCTGCACTTCACGGGCAGCGCGTTCCGGAACGAGGTGTGGGAGCTGCTCTGCGGCATCCCCTACGGCGGCACGACGACCTACGGCGAGCTGGCGGCGCGGCCGGCCCGCAAGCGCAGTCGGCCCGCAAGCGCAGTCGGCCCGCAAGCGCGGCTGGCCCGCCTGCGCGGCCCTCCCATATGTCCGCGCAGGCGGTGGGCGGCGCGGTCGGAAAAAACAGGATTTCGCTCCTCGTCCTCTGCCGCCGCGCCGTCGGCTCGAACGGAAGTCTGACGGGCTGCGCGGGCGGCATCGGGAAGAAAATTCGGCTCTTAGAACCGGAGGGCGCGATGCGGGACACGTTTTTCGTCCCCAAGAAAAGCGCCGGAGCGTATCCAGAAGGGAAAAGGCCGCCGCGCGGGGTTTACCCGCGCGGCGGCCTATTTCAGACGCTTCAGAACAGCGATTTGATCCAATCGACAAGGTTATAGTTCTGGAACACGATAACCGTGACGAGCGAAACGACGGACATAATCTTGATGAGGATGTCCAGCGACGGGCCGACCGTATCCTTGAGCGGGTCGCCGACCGTATCGCCGACGACGGCCGCATCATGCGCGGGCGAGCCCTTGCCGTGGCCCTTGATCGCGCCGGTCTCGACATACTTCTTCGCGTTGTCCCACGCGCCGCCGGCGTTGCCGGTGAAGATGGCGAGCATAATCGCGGAGATCGTCGCGCCGATGAGCAGGCCGCCGACGAACCATGCGCCGAAGAGGAAGCCGCAGACCACCGGGAACAGAATGGCCATCACCGCGGGAACGCGCATTTCCTTGAGCGCACCCTGCGAGGAAATCTCGATGCAGGTCTTGTAGTCGGGCAGGACCTCGCCCTGCAGCAGACCCTTGATCTCGCGGAACTGGCGGCGAACCTCCACGACCATCTTGCGCGCAGCCTTGGCCACGGCGTCGATGAGCATGCCGGAGAACAGGAAGGGCAGCGCCGCGCCGACCAGCGCGCCGGCGAGGGTCATCGGGTCGATCAGGTTCAGAAGGATGCTCTGCCCCGCCTCGGTGAACGAGTAGAGGTAGGAGGACATCATCGACAGGGTGGCCAGCGCGGCCGAGCCGATGGCAAAGCCCTTGCCGATGGCGGCGGTGGTGTTGCCGACCGAGTCGAGCTTATCGGTGATGTCGCGCACGCCCTTGTCGAGACCGCTCATCTCGGAGATGCCGCCGGCGTTATCCGAGATCGGGCCGTATGTATCGACCGAGACGGTTGCGGACACGAAGGACAGCATGCCGATGGCGGCGATGCCGACGCCGTACATACCGCAAACGACGTAGGAGCCGTAAATGGCGATGCCGAGCACGACGACCGGCGCCATGCAGGAGCGCATGCCGAGCGCCAGGCCCTGCGTGATGGTGAGCGCCGAGCCTTCAACCGAGGCTTCGGCGATTTTCTTTGTCGGTTTATAATCGTAGCTGGTGTAATACTCGGCGATCACGCCGATGATGATGCCCGCAGCGACGCCGATGGCGGCGGAATACCACGGAGAGAGGAAGCCCGCGCCGAAGCCGGCGGATTTCAGCACCGCCGCGTCTGCGCCGGAGAAGCAGAAGTAGGTCAGCAGTCCGCCGAACACGATCGTCGTACCCGCGGCGATCCAGGTGGACATATTCAGTTCTCTGTGCGGGTTTTCGGAGAGCTTTTTCTTCATCAGCAGCGAGGCGATGCCGATGACGCAGGCGAGGATGCCCACGCCGGCGAACGCGATCGGGAACAGCATCATACCGCGCAGCAGCGATTCGTCGGTAAAGGTGAGGCTGTTGCGGAAGACCTCAATGGCGAGGATGACGGCGGACATAATCGCGCCGACGTAGCTTTCCAGCAGGTCGGAGCCGAGACCGGCGACGTCGCCGACGTTATCGCCGACGTTATCCGCGATCGTGGCGGGGTTGCGGGGGTCGTCCTCGGGGATATGCGCTTCGGTTTTGCCGACCAGGTCGGCGCCCATATCCGCCGCTTTGGTGTAAATGCCGCCGCCGACGCGGTTGAACATCGCGATGATCGAACATCCGAGCGCATAGGACGAAAGCGTCATCGTGAAGCCGGCCTCCAGACCGAACAGGTTCCAGGTCTCCGCGGCGGCGCCGGTGACGACCTCGTCCATCTGCCCGAGCGCGACGCCGAAGATCAGATAAACAAGGAAGATACCGAGCAGCGCAAAGCCGCCGACGCAGAGGCCCATGACCGAGCCGCCGCGGAACGCGACCTTGAGCGTTTCGCCCAGCTCGCCCGTCACGCGCGCCTTATTCGAAACGCGGACGTTGGCGTAGGTGGCGATTTTCATGCCGACGTAACCGGCCGCGCCGCTCATCACCGTACCGATGATAAAGGCGACGGCCGCCTGCCACGAGATCAGCAGCGCGAGAACGACTGCGACGACGAGGACGACGACGATGAGGATCTTGTACTCGTAGCGGATGAAGGTATTCGCGCCGAGGCGGATGGCCGCGGCGATTTCCTGCATCCGGTCCGTGCCCTCTTCGAGCTTTTTGACCTTAAAAAAGGAAAAAGCGGCGTAGCAGAGCGCGGCGAGCGCGGCTATGATGACCAAGCCGAGTGCTACCGAAAGATTCATTGTGTGTTCTGCTCCTTCTTTAGAAGAATAAAATTTTTTCGCTTCGGAGCCCGCGCATCAAACCGACACAAACGCGCCGACCCCAAGCAACCGCATTTTATTTTATCATGCCAAAACAAATATGTCCATATGTTTTTCAAAAAAAGTCGAATTTTTTTCACATGCGTTCTAACACGCCGCAATACAGAGCCGGCGTCTTTCCTCTTCCCTTTTTGCCGCAGATGTGCTATAATAGCCGCATTGAGTAATACGATATAAAAGCTTGTGCGGCGGCTATTCAAGTTTTCCGCGCCAACGGCGCGAAAAACTCTGGGACTTCACGATAGCCGCTGCGATAATGCTGAACGCTGAACTGCATACAGCCGTCCTTCGCGTCTGCGCGGCTTCGCCGCGCCGGGCCGTACAGAAAGCCGAAAAGGCCCTGCTGTTCTTCTATGCGCAGCCGTCCGGCGGTCCCGCCGCGCGGCCGCACGGCGGCTTCCGCACGCGGACAACGCGCAGCCCGCCGAAGCGACTGTGCGGATTACAGCGCACATCCGCCCGCCGCGCAGCCCCTTTCTGCCTCGGCGCGACGCCCAAAAAGCGGGGTGCAAATAAATATCTTCCTATATTTATATATATTACAGAGAGGACACATTATGCAAATATTCGGACTGCAAAAGCTATCCCTGCTCGATTTTCCCGAAAAAACAGCCTGCACGGTCTTTTTGGGCGGCTGCAATTTCCGCTGTCCCTTCTGCCAGAACGGCTCGCTCGTTCTGCCCGGCGCAGGCGAGCCGCAGATGACCGAGGAGGCGTTCTTCGCGTTCCTGAAGAAGCGGACCGGCATCCTTGACGGCGTCTGCATCACCGGCGGCGAGCCGACGCTGCACAAGGACCTGCCCGCGTTCGCCGAGCAAATCCGCGCCCTCGGCTTCGCCGTCAAGCTGGACACCAACGGCTACCGCCCCGACGTGCTGCGCGGAATGGTCGAAGCGGGGCTGGTCGATTACGCCGCGATGGACATTAAGAATTCGCGCGCCAAATACGCGGAAGCCTGCGGGCTGGACAAGCCCGACGTCGCCAAGATTGAGCAAAGCGCCGCGTTCCTGATGGAAGGCCGCATCCCCTACGAGTTCCGCACGACGGTGGTGCGCGAACTGCACAGCTTCGCGGATTTCGAGGCCATCGGCCGCTGGCTCGACGGCGCGCGCGCGTATTATCTGCAAAGCTACGTCGACTCGGAGGACATACTCGTCCCCGGCTTCACCGCTTACGGCAAGGACGAGCTGGAAACCTTCCGCGCGCTGCTGGCGCCACGCTTCGGCGTGGTCGGCATCCGCGGCGTTTGAGGGATTCGTCGGTTTGCACAAAAGCCGCGCCTCTTTTGCAGCAGCATGTCCAAACCCGCAAAAACACGGCATTTTTCAAAAATATAGTGCCGTCTGCTCTTGACAACCGCTATATATTGTGGTATACTTTTCCCGTAGCCAACACAAGCCGCGTTTGCGCATAGACGCGGCAGCGCATAGAACGCGCGCCCGCAGGGATCGCGGGCGGACAGCGGGGAGGAAGCGGGCGCGCTTCCTTTCAGAAAGAAGAAGGAGAGAACACCCAATGTATCAGGTTGTAAAAAGAGACGGCAAGGTTGTGGATTTCGACCTGTCCAAAATCGGCGCGGCGATCACGAAGGCATTCGAGGCGCAGAACCGGCAGTACACGCAAAGCATCATCGATCTGCTCGCGCTGCGCGCGACGGCCGACTACGAGAAGAAGATCAAGGACGGGCTTGTTCACGTCGAGGACATTCAGGACTCGGTGGAAGCGGTGCTGGAGCAGGCCGGCTACGCCGACGTCGCCAAGGGCTATATCCTTTACCGCAAGCAGCGGGAGAAGATCCGCAATATGAAGTCGACCATTCTGGACTACAAGGAGCTGGTCGACAGCTACGTCAAGGCCTCCGACTGGCGCGTGAAGGAGAATTCGACCGTCACCTACTCGGTGGGCGGGCTGATCCTTTCCAACTCGGGCGCGATCACGGCGAACTACTGGCTGTCGGAGATCTACGACGAGGAAATCGCGCAGGCGCACCGCAACGCGGACATCCACCTGCACGATCTGAGCATGCTGACGGGCTACTGCGCAGGCTGGTCGCTCAAGCAGCTCATTCAGGAGGGGCTGGGCGGCATTCCGGGCAAGATCACGTCGGCGCCGGCCTCGCATCTGGCTACGCTCTGCAACCAGATGGTCAACTTCCTCGGCATTATGCAGAACGAATGGGCGGGCGCGCAGGCGTTCTCGTCGTTCGACACCTATCTGGCGCCCTTCGTCAAGGCCGACAACCTTTCCTACCGTGAAGTCAAAAAGTGCATCGAATCCTTCATTTTCGGCGTGAACACGCCGTCGCGTTGGGGTACGCAGGCGCCGTTCTCGAACATCACGCTCGACTGGACGGTTCCGAACGACCTCGCCGAACTGCCCGCAATCGTCGGCGGCAAGGAGATGGATTTCAAATACAAGGACTGCGTCGAGGAAATGGCGATGGTCAACAAGGCCTTCATCGAGACGATGATCGAGGGCGACGCGAACGGCCGCGGCTTCCAGTACCCGATCCCGACCTATTCGATCACGAAGGACTTCGACTGGTCCGAGACCGAAAACAACCGCCTGCTGTTCGAGATGACGGCGAAATACGGCACGCCCTACTTCTCCAACTACATCAACAGCGATATGGAGCCCTCGGACATCCGCAGCATGTGCTGCCGGCTGCGTCTCGACCTGCGCGAGCTGCGCAAGAAGAGCGGCGGCTTCTTCGGCAGCGGCGAAAGCACCGGCTCGGTCGGCGTGGTGACGATCAATATGCCGCGCATCGCGTATCTGTCCGAAAACGAAGCCGACTTCTACAAGCGGCTGGACAAGATGATGGACCTTTCCGCCCGCAGCCTAAAGACCAAGCGCACGGTCATCTCTAAGCTGATGGAGGAGGGCCTGTACCCCTACACCAAGCGCTACCTCGGCACCTTCGACAACCACTTCTCCACCATCGGGCTTGTGGGCATGAACGAAGCCTGCCTGAACGCAAAGTGGCTGCGCGCGGATATGACCGACGAGCGGGCGCAGGCGTTCACGAAGGACGTGCTCAACCATATGCGCGAGCGCCTGTCCGACTATCAGGAGCAGTACGGCGACCTGTACAATCTGGAGGCGACCCCGGCGGAATCGACGGCCTACCGTCTCGCCAAGCATGACGTCGAGCGCTACCCCGACATCATCACCGCCTCCACCGGCACCGACAACGCGCCCTACTACACCAACAGCTCGCACCTCCCCGTCGGCTATACGGAGGACATCTTCGAGGCGCTCGACATTCAGGACGAGTTGCAGACGCTCTACACCTCGGGCACGGTGTTCCACGCCTTCCTCGGCGAGAAGCTGCCCGACTGGAAGTCGACGGCGAAGCTGGTCCGGAAGATCGCGGAAAACTACAAGCTGCCCTACTATACCATCTCCCCGACCTATTCCATCTGCCGCACGCACGGCTACATCGAGGGCGAGCACTACAACTGCCCCACCTGCGGCGCGTCGAGCGAGGTCTATTCCCGCATCACGGGCTACTACCGCCCCGTGCAGAACTGGAACGTCGGCAAGCGCGCCGAGTTCAACGACCGCAATCTGTACGACATCGACAACGCTGTCAACGCGGACATGAGCGGCCACGGCCATGCGCGTGCCGCCAAGGCAGAAAGCGCGCCGGCTTCGTCCGCCTGCGGCGAAGCGCTGCTGTTCACGACCAAAACCTGCCCGAACTGCGCCGTCGCCAAGCGGATGCTGGCGGAAGCGGGAATCGGATACAGAACGGTCGACGCGGAGGAAAACGCCGAGCTTGTCGAGCGGTACGGCGTTATGCAGGCGCCGACGCTGATCGTCCCCGGCGAGAACGGCGTCGCCAAATACGCCAACGCCTCCAATATCGGCAAATATGCCGAAAGCGTGAAGAAATAACTTAGGCACACCGCCGGTCGGCGATGCGATCAGAAATACTTTGAGGGACGGCACACAGCCGTCCCTCCTTGTTTATGTAAAGCGGCGCTGCGGCTGAGATGGAAATAAGAATTTTGAGGGACGGATGCCGCCGTCCCTCGAAATTGTCTTAAAGAAATGCTCTTAATAAAGCGTTGAGATAAGAAAGCATTTAGCAGGGGGGCGCATACGATGCGCCCGCAGGCGGCTGATCGCCCCTTACGAATATTATCCCAACAACGCGCAAACACAAGGCGCTTTTTACGCTCAGCATATGGGGCCTTCCTTATCCCTGCCGCCGACAGCGCGGCTCCGGCGCCGGACGGCTCTCTGAGGCGCGGCGGGCGAGGGCTGCGCCGTTTTCGCCGCACCGCTCACTTCCCTGTTCCGATCAGACAAAAACCGTCGAAGTGTTTCGGCGGAGACGAAGCCCAGCCGAATGCCGTTGATGCCCAAGAAAAAACGGACACAATAAAAAGGCGCCATTATGGCAAGGAAAAAACGCGGCGGCATCCCGTGGGTGTAGGGCGCAGACAATCGGGCTTTCGACAGCCTCTGCTCGCCTGCCCTTTACCGGCTTTTTTACAAAGCGTCTGATATAAAGAGGCGCAAAAGCCCTCCGACGCGGCCGTATTCGGGCGGATATTGGGCAAGCCCGCCACAATGACCCGTTTCTCCGCAGTGCAAATATACGACAGCAACGCAGGCGCATATTTCGTTCCGGCCGCCGACAGCGCGATGGTTTTTCCTTTTATGAGCGGCGGCGCGCAGAGGAGAAATACCATCCGTTTTTTGCCGGGAGACGGCGTTGATGGATTCCGCTTCCGCCGAACCGAAGACCCGAAAGCCTCCGAAGCCGGAAAAAGGCTTGCGCCGGACGGCGCAAGCCTTTTTTTGTATTCATAAAGCCGCCCTTTTTTACAGCGCCGCCTGTACGTCGTACTTATCGTCGATCAGCAGCGGCTCGACGCCGTTTGCGCGGCAGCGGGCAAGGAAGTCCGCGTTGTCGGCCAGCACGCCCTCGAGCGTCAGCCCCTCGTCCGCGCCGCGGTTCTCGATCACGCTCGCGTAGGCGCGGACGTCGTCGAAGTGCGCGCGGATATACCGTTCGGTCATCACCAGACAGATGCAGCGAATCGACTGCCGGTAATACGCGTCAAAGTCCTTTGCCCAATCCAGAGGGATATACACGCCCTCCAGAATGAGGTTTTGGTTGTTTTCGACGGCGGTCTTGACTGTTTCGCGCAGGATCGGCCAGAGGTATTCGGTCAGTTTGCCGTCGTCTTCGGGCGTCAGGTCGGTATAGCCGCTGCGGATGAGTCCCATCTTCAGCAGGTCGATCGATATGCAGGGATAGCGGTACTTCTCCAGCAGCCGCTGCGCAAGCAGCGTCTTGCCCGTATGCGAAGCGCCGGTGACAAGGATAACCATACCTGTTTACTCCTTTTCTATTTCGCCCTCCAAAAAGATGCGGAAGGCCGTGGGCAGCGCGTAGGTCTCCCGCAGCTCGGCCGGCGACGCCCAGACAAAGCGCGGCGGCGCGCACCGGCAGCGGATGTGGTAGCAGACCATCTCCCAGCGGATATGGGTGAACACATGCGTTCGGCGCAGCTCGCGGCAGAGCTGCGCCGGCTGCGTTTCCAGCGCGGCGGCTTCGGCCATCGCCTCATCCGCCGTGCGCTCGCCTGTCAGGTTGGGAAGCTGCCAGAGGCCGGCCAGCAGGCCGCTCGCGCTGCGCCGCTCGACGGCGAAGCGTCCCTCGCATTCGAGCAGCAGCACCGTGCGCTTCTCCGTCCGCTTCTCCCGCTTCGGCAGGCGAACGGGATAGCGCGCCGTCTCGCCGCGCGCGGCGGCAAGGCAGAAATCGTTCGCCGGACACAGACCGCACTTGGGAGACTTAGGCGTGCAGACGACGGCGCCCAGTTCCATCAGCGCCTGCGTAAAAGCCCCGCAGGCCCCCGCCGGATAGACGGCCTCCAGACGGGCGGCGATGTCCGCGCGCGTCGCGGGCAGGTCGACCGGCACGCCGTCGGCCGTCAGACGCGAAAGCACGCGGAGGACGTTGCCGTCGACGGCGGCGCAGGGACGCTCAAAGCAAATCGACGCGACCGCGCCCGCCGTATAGGGGCCGACGCCGGGCAGCCCTTCCAGCGCCTCGCGGGTGTCGGGGAACACGCCGCCGTATTCGTCGCAGAGTACCCGCGCCGCCTTTTGCAGATTGCGCGCGCGGGAATAATAGCCCAATCCCTCCCACAGCTTCAGCAGCCTTGCCTCGTCGGCCGCGGCAAGGTCGCGCAGGGTGGGAAACGCGTCCAGAAAGCGCAGGTAATACCCCCGCGCCGCCTCGACGCGCGTCTGCTGAAGCATGATTTCCGACAGCCAGACATGATACGGCTCTCGGTCGCGCCGCCACGGCAGGTCGCGCGCGTGCGACGCGTACCACGGCAGCAGCGCGCCGGGCAGCGCCGCATAGATTTCTTCCCGCTGCATACGCCCTCCCTACTCTTCTTTCTTAATTTTCACGCGGGCGTAAACCTCGCTTTTGGGCAGCCCGCGGTCGGCGGCGACGGCCTTGATGGCGTCCATCTCGGGCATCCCCTGCCCGACGTAGAGCGCGACGTGCGCCTCCACCGACAGCGACTCCCACGATTCGGCGGGCGACGCGCCCTCCACGACGAGCGCCATCTCCCCGCGGATTGTGAACGGGCAGTCCTTCAGCTCGCCCAGCGGCAGCCGCAGAATCTCCTCGTTGCGCTTGGTCAGCTCGCGGCAGAGGGCGGCGCGGCGGTCGCCGAGCGCCCGATACAGGTCGGCCAGATCGCGCTGCGCATCGTGCGGCGCGATATAGAAAACGAGCGTATGCGTATCGCCGCGCAGACCGGCAAGATAGCGCTCGCGCTCGCCCTTTTTGTCGGGCAGAAAGCCCTCGAAGGCGAACCGGCGGCTGGGCAGTCCCGCGCCGGACAGCGCGCAGACCGCAGCGCATGCGCCAGGCAGCGGCACGACGCGCACGCCCTCCCGCGCGCAGTCGGCGACGAGCTGCTCGCCCGGGTCGGAGACGGCGGGCGTACCCGCGTCGGTGACAAGCGCGCAGCTTTTCCCCGCCTTCAGCGCGGCGAGGATATGTACGCCCGACGCGCGCGCGTTATGCTCGTGATAGGCCACGCACGGCTTCTTCAGCCCCAGCAGCGCCAGCAGCCGGCCGGTGTTGCGCGTGTCCTCCGCCGCGATCAGGTCCACGCCCGCCAGCACGATGCGGGCGCGCTCGGTGACGTCGGCCATATTCCCGATCGGCGTGGGCACGACGTAGAGGACGCCCGGCTCGACGAAGCTTTTGCTTTTCGTATCCTCCGCCATCATCCGTTCTTCTTCGCGCGCTTATGATGGCGCAGCATACGCAGCTTGAGGTAAAGCGACGGCATATGGTTGACCAGAAAATCGCGCAGCTTATTGCGTCCGCCCATATAGCGGTCGTGCAGCCACACATAGAACTTATGCGGCACAAAGCGGGAAGTCACGCGGAAATCCAAAAAGCGCTCGTAGGGCCTGCCCAGCCAGCGCGGCATCGCAAACGCCCACTTGTAGCGCTTGACGAAGTGCATAAAGTACGCCTCGATGAACAGCACCTCATGCTCGGGGAACTGCTCCTGCTTGAGCGGCACGCGGCAGTCGGGCGGAATGACGTCCGGCAGGTAGCCGGCCTCCTTGGCGATGTCGTAGAGCTTGGTGCCGGGATACGGGTAGAAGATGTTGGGGATGGTGCGGTCGGACTTGATGCGCGCGTTGAGCTTGATGGTCTTGAGCGCGCGGTGGATGTCCTCGTGCGGCAGGCCGATGATGTTGTAGGTAAGCTGCGAGATGCCGTATTTGTGGAACCACCGGCTGCAATTGATGATCATTTCGTCGGTCATATTGCGCTTGAGGTACTTAAAGCGTATCTCGGGGTCGCCGCTTTCCAGCCCCATATCGATGGTATAGCAGCCGGCCTCCTTCATCCTGCGGACGGTGTCCTCGGTGAGAATGTCAAAGCGGATGTTGCCGGTGAAGGGCAGGTGGATTTCCTGCTTGTACAGTTCGATGAATTCGTCGAACCACGCGGGGAACATATTGAAAATGGCGTCGCGGAAGTTGATGAATTTGATGTTCGGATGCTTTTCCAGCAGCGTTTTCAGATAGAGGATGCCGTTCTGCGGGCTGCGGAAGCGCGCGTAAATTTTCTTGTTCGGATACACGTTGCGGAACTGCGAGTTGCCGCAGTAGGTGCAGTTGAAGAAGCAGCCGCGGCTCATCATCACGATGGCCGTGTTGACCTTGGACGACTCGAGGTTGTCATAATCGAACAGGTCGAAATCGGGGATGGGGATGCGGTCAAGGTCGGCAAACAGCGGACGCACGGGGTTTTTGATAAAGCTGCCGTCCTCGTTCTTGAACCAGAGCGACTCGATGGAGGTGTAATCCTCCCCGGCGCTCATTTTGTCGCAGAGCTCCAGCTCGGCGTATTCCCCGTCGCCGATGCAGACGCAGTCGACCTCGGGCACGGCAAGCACTTCGCCGGGCACGAGGGTGCAGTGATAGCTGCCGCAGATGATGAACACGTCCGGCCAGACCTCGCGCGTCCAGCGGATATAAAGCTGCGCGTCGGGGAAGGCGGTGGTGCGGATGGAAAAGCCGATGACGTCAAACTTCCCCTTTTCGCGCAGCTTTTCCTTGAACTCGGCTTCCTCGTGCAGATACAGCAGATGCAGCAGTTCCACCTGATGCCCGCCCTGCTTGAGCACGGCGGAAATGGAGGCCAGCCCCTCGCTGTAATTGCCGCCCGAGACCTTGCCCTTCACGTCGCGGTCGGTATAATCGGGGTAGACCAGCAGCATCCGCGCCTTACGTCCGTTCAGATTTACCATATTCCAAGCCCCGTTTCATCGGGGCGCACATCCTTTCTTATTCAGATTCAGCCCTTCGCGTCGTACCACGTCCGGCCGATATGCGTCTCGGCCACCAGCGGCACGCGGAGGGAAAACGCGCGCTCCATACACGTTTGCAGCAGCGACGCGGCATGCTCGGCCTCCGATTCCGGCGACTCGACGATCAGCTCGTCGTGAATCTGCAGGATCAGGCGGCTTTGCAGCCCGTTTTCGCGCAGCGTTTTCGCGGTGTCGATCATCGCCTTCTTAATGATGTCGGCGGCCGTCCCCTGGATGGGCGTGTTCATCGCCACGCGCTCGCCGAACGCCTCAAGCTGCTTGCGCTTGGACTGCAGCTCGGGGATATACCGCCGGCGGCCGAACAGCGTGCTCACATAGCCGTCGCTGCGCGCGGCGGCCTTGACGGCGTCCATATACGCGCGGATCCGCGGGTATTTTTCAAAATAGCTCTCGATATACGCCTTCGCCTCGCGCATCGACACGCCGATGTCCTCCGACAGCGAATAGTCGCCGATGCCGTAGATGATGCCGAAGTTGACCGCCTTGGCGCGCTTGCGCATCTCGCCCGTGACCAGCTCCGGAGGGACGCCGAACACCTGCGAGGCGGTGATGGTGTGGATGTCCGCGCCGGCGTTGAAGGCGGCGATGAGCGTTTCGTCCTCCGAGATGTGCGCGAGCACGCGCAGTTCAATCTGCGAGTAATCCGCGTCCACGAGCAGGCAGCCGGGGGCGGCGACGAAAAACTTCCGGAAGGTGCGGCCAAGCCCCGTGCGGACGGGGATGTTCTGTAAGTTCGGCTCGACCGACGACAGGCGGCCCGTCTGCGTGAGCGTTTGGCGGAAGGTGGTATGAATGCGGCCGTCGGCGGGGTCGATGACCTTCAGCAGCCCGTCGGCATAGGTGCTCTTGAGCTTGGAAAGCTGACGGTAATAGAGAATCAGCTCGACGACGGGATGCTTGTCCCGCAGCCGCTCGAGCACGTCCGCGTCGGTGGAATAGCCGCTGCGGTTCTTTTTGTAATGCGGCAGGCCCAGCTTTTCAAACAGCACGCTGCCGAGCTGCTTGGGCGAGTTGATGTTAAAGGTCTCGCCCGCAAGGTCGTAGATATGCGCCTCGGCCTCGCGCACGCCCTGCTCAAGCTGCGCGCCGAAGGCCCGCAGGCCGTCCGCATCGACGGCGAACCCGTCGCGCTCCATATCCGCCAGCACATAGGACAACGGTTTTTCAATCTCCTCGTACAGCGAAAGCTGCTCGTTCTGCAGAAGCAGCGGGTAGGCTTTCGCATCCAGCGCCGGCAGCGCCGCCGCGTCGGCCGGCGTGCCCGTGCCGAGGTACTCGCCCGCCGCCTGCGCGAAGGTCCGGCCGCCGCCGGTCGGCGACAGCAGATAGCAGACGAGCGACAGGTCGCGGCAGTCGGCGTGGAGCGCGATGCCGGCTTTCCGCAGCAGGCCGACGGCGTCCTTGATGCTCCAGAGAATCAGCCGGCGGGCGGGGTCCTCAAAAAAGCCCTTCAGCCGCGCGTCCAGCGGGCAGCGCAGCAGGCGGCCGTCCGCGCAGACCGTCACCGCCCCGTCCTCCGGCAGCACGCCCAGCGGCGTTTCGGGCGGCAGCGCGAGCAGCGCGTCGGCGTCGACCGTCTCGACCGTTGCCGGCGCATCCGGCACGGCGCCCGCGGCGGGCGGGCCGTCGGGCCACAGGCGGGAGACGAGCTGGCGGAAGCCGAGGCGCTCCAGCATCCGAAGCAGCTCCGCGTCGTCCCGCGGACGCAGCCGATAGTCGGCGGCGGAAGAGGAAATCGGCGCCTCGGTGCAGATTTTGGCAAGAAAATAGGACTGATAGGCGCTTTCCCGCCCGTTTTCGAGCTTGGTCTTCAGCGCGCCCTTTTCCGACTCAAGATGGGCGTAAACGCCGTCCAGCGAGCCGTATTTCGCAATCAGCGCCAGCGCGCCCTTTTCGCCGATTCCGCTGACGCCCTTGATGTTGTCCGACGCGTCGCCCATGATCGCCTTCACGTCCACGAGCTGCGCGGGCGCGACCCCGTATTCGGCCGCAATGCGGGCGGGGTCGTAAACCTTCGTCTCGCTGTTGGCGGCAAGGTACACCGAGACATGCGGCGAAACAAGCTGGAAGCTGTCGCGGTCGCCGGTGACGAGCACGCACTCGTCGCCCTCGCGCTCGGCGGCCGCGGCGATGGTGCCGAGCAGGTCGTCGGCCTCGTAGCCCTCGCAGGTGACGACGGTATAGCCGAGCAGCCCGCAGACATCCTTGGCGAACGGAAGCTGGACGGCCAGCGCGTCGGGCATCCCCTTGCGGTTGGCCTTGTAGGTCTCGCACGCCTGATGGCGGAAGGTCGGCGCCGGCAGGTCGAAGGCCACCGCGACGGCCGTCGGCGCGACGGCGTCGATGTTTTTCAGCAGGATGTTGATAAAGCCGAAAATCGCGTTGGTCGGCAGTCCGTCCGGCGCGGTGAGCGGCCGCACGCCGTAAAAGGCGCGGTTCAAGATGCTGTTGCCGTCAAAAACAAGTATTTTCTCCACGTTGGCCTTCCTTTCGCAGCTTCCCATTTTCTCATCCTCCAGTATACTACCCGCGCCCCCTTTTGTCAAGGAAAAAGGACGTGCGGATTTATGTATTTACAAACCGCTGCTCTTGTGTTATAATAACCGCGATACATAATGGCCGCATATATTACGCACAAGCCCGAGTCCTTGCGGCGGCCATTCGAGTTTGCCGGCCTCCGGCTCGGCAAACTCCGAGTCCGGCGGTTATGAGATGGCCGCATATATTACGCACAAGTCCGAGTCCTTGCGGCAGCCATTCGAGTTTGCCGGCCTCCGGCTCGGCAAACGCCGAGTCCAGCGATAATAAGAGAGCCGCGTTCCAATTTGCACACCCCATATCCGCGCGGCGGCTTGACGGGATTCCCCCCCGCCGGCGATATGAAAAGCCGCAAAACGCCGCGGCCGTAAAGCAACACTGTACAAGCTCCGCCCGCGCCCGGCCGGCGGACATGCCCCGCTTTCGCGGAGATAAGGAAAGGCGCTTTTCACGATGAAACAAAAATCCATTCTTCTGCTGCTCGCCCTGCTGTTCCTCCTCGTACCGGCGACGTCCGTACAGGCGGCGGAGGACGAGAGCTTTACCGTCAGCTACGGCAAGGGCTATTATTTCGTCAATCCGCTCACCGGCGCGGAGGCGACCGGCATCTTCACCGGCAAAATCCCCGCGTCTGTCACGGTGAAAGCCGGCGGCAGCGTCACGGTAGCCGAGAACACCATCGTTTTCCGCGATTACGAGTTCGTCGCGTGGGAGCACAAATACACCGTGATGGAAAACGGCGAGGAAAAGACGGTCACCAAGCGCTATTCCCCCGGCGACACGCTCGAGAACGTCACGCAGGACGTCACCCTGCAGGCGGTCTGGAAGCGCCCCGCCGAGCTTCCGCTGCAAATCGGCGGCTTCCTCTATTACAAAAAAGGCGACGTCAACGTCGACGGCGACGAGCCGGCGCCGGTGCGCTACACCACCGGCCAACCGCTGACGGTGGCCGACTGTCCGTTCCGCAAGGACGGGCACAACTTCACCGCGTGGGTGGACGGGGACGGCCGTGTCTATCCGGCCGGCAGCGAGCTGACGCCGGACAGCGTCACCGTCACGCTGCTGCCCATCTGGGCCAAGGACAACGAGGCGGTGGCGACGCACCGCGTCACCTATACGACCGACGAGCCGGGGCTGACCGGCGAGCTGCCCGCGTCGTTTGAGCTGTATGAGAAAAGCACGTTTATCGTCGCGGAGAACACCCAGTCGAAGGCTGGCTTTGCATTTTCGCACTGGGAGGACCGCGACGGCAACCGCTACGCCCCCGGGGACACATACACCTGCACCGGCAGCGAAACGGTGCTGCGCGGCGTCTGGGTCCGAACCGATGCGCAGTTTACGATCACGCCGTCCTGCTCTGCGGGCGGCAGCATCACGCCCGCAGAGCCGCAGAGCGTGCCGCAGGGCGGGACGTGCGTATTCGTTTTTCTGCCCGAAGCCGGCTACGAGGTGTATGCGGTGACGGTCAACGGCGAAGCGGTGGAGCCGTCGGACAGCTATATGTTTGAAAATGTTTCGGCCGACGCCGCGCTCCATGTCGAGTTCGCGAAAATCGGCGCCGCGCCGTCCGGCGACGTATTCCGCATCACGCTGCACACGGGCGAGGGCGGCGCCGCCGCGCTCGACGGCGCGCCGGAGGTGGAGGAGGGCGGCAGCCGCGTCCTCACGGTCACGCCCGAGGACGGCTACCGGCTCGCGCGGCTGACCGTCAACGGTCTGGAGCGGACGGCGGACGAAAACGGGCGTCTCGCGCTCGAGGGCATCCTCGAGGACCTGACCATCGAGGTCACGTTTGAAAAGGCAGACGGAAACGACGCGCTCTATTATATTATGATTGCCGTAATCGTCCTGATTTTTGCCGCCGTGGGCTACTTTTTCTATCAAAAACGGAGGTAGCCGATGCGGTCAGCAGAAGAGATGTTAGACGCGGTGCTGTCGTTCGCGCGGGCGGACGACCGTATCCTTGCGGTAGGGATGGAAGGCTCACGCGTGAATGTCAACATCCCGCCCGACGCGTTTCAGGACTATGACATTACCTACTTTGTCCGTTCGATCGGCGCCTTCACGGGCGACGACGGCTGGCTGGCGCGCTTCGGCAGACCGCTTCTGATCCAGAAGCCCGAGGATATGGAGCTGTATCCCGCCGAGGAGCCGGGGTACAGCTATCTGATGCTGTTTGACGACTACGTCAAGCTCGACCTCACGCTGCTCGAGCCGAAGGACCTGCCGGCGTATCTCGCGCAGGACCGTCTGCGCACGATCCTGCTGGACAAGTGCGGGCTGGTCGGCCCGCTTCCGCCCCCGACGGACGCCGATTACTGGCTGCAAAAGCCGTCCGCGCGGGCGCTCGACGACTGCTGCAACGAATTCTGGAGCCTCGCCGCCTATGTGACGAAGGGCCTGTGCCGCCGCGAGCTCCTCTACGCCGCCGACCATTTGCACCTGCTGCGGCGCGAGCTGCTGCGGATGCTGGGTTGGTCGGTGGGGTTCGCCTACGGCTTTTCCTTTTCGCTCGGAAAAAGCTATAAGTGCATCGGCCGCTATCTCGACCCGCGCGACTACGAGGCGCTGCTCGCGACCTACCGGCAGCATTCGCTGCCGGCGCTCTGGGAGGCGCTGGAGGGCTGCATGCGGCTGTTTTCGGACGCGTCCGGCTGCTGCTGCGAGGCGCTCGGCTGCGCGGTCCCGCCATACGAAGCGAATATACGGCGGTATATCGGAGACATGCGGCGGATGTACGCCCCGCAGGCGTGAACCGCGCCGCTCCGTACCGCGCACAAATTCTTTCAGAAAGGACGCTCCCGCATAAGCGGGAGCGACGGCAATAAAAATGTACAGACAATCCGCCTTCGGCGCGCTCTCGGACGGACGTCCGGCGCAGCTTTTCACGCTGGACAACGGCCTCCTCACGCTGTCGGTGACCGACTACGGCGCGACGGCCGTGCGGCTGACCGTCCCCGACCGCGGCGGCGCGCCGACCGACGTGCTGCTCGGCTACGATTCGGCCGCCGCCTACGAGCGCGACGACAAATACCTCGGCGCAACGGTCGGCCGCTGCGCCAACCGCATCGGCGGCGCCGCGTTCACGCTCGGCGGGAAGCGGTACGCGCTTACGGCCAACGACGGCGCCAACCATCTGCACGGCGGCCGCGCGGGCTTCCACGCCAAGCTGTGGACGACCGCGGCGCTGTCCGACAGCGCCGTCGCCTTCACCCTGCGTTCGCCGGACGGCGACGAGGGCTACCCCGCGAATCTGGACGCGCGCGTGACCTATTTGCTCGACGGGCGCACCCTGCGCATCGCCTACGAGGTGCGCGCGGACGGCGACACGCTCTGCTGCCTGACCAACCACAGCTATTTCAACCTGTCGGGCGGACGCGAAAAAATCTACCGCCACCGCCTGCGGCTTTCCTCGTCGGCCTATCTGCCCGTCGGGGACGACTGCCTGCCCCTCTCGCGCGACCGCACAGCCGGCACGCGGTTCGATTTTGCCGAATTCCGTCCCATCGGCGGCGATTACGACAACAGCTTCGACATCGACGGCTTCAACGGCCGCCTGCGCGCCTTCGCCGAGCTGTGCTGCGACGCGACCGGCATCTCGCTCGCCGCCCGCACCGACCGCCCCGCCTTCCAGCTTTACACGGGCGCGTTCCTCAGCGGCGCATACGCGCCGGGCGACGGCGTCTGTCTGGAAACGCAGTACCCGCCCAACGCCGTCAACACCCCCTTCGGCCCCGTCCCGCTCCTGCGCGGCGGCGAAACCGCGCGTTCCGTTACCGAATACGCCTTCGGCACGTTCTGACACCGCCGTTTCCGCGATTCGGCACGCAAAAGGCCGCCTGCATATGCAGTCTGTCAAGAAGTGCGCTCAACTGTCCGTTTGCAAAAAACATGGAAGGAAGAAAAAGGCATAAAACGATCAAAGCAAGCTCGGATGGAACGGACACAAAAGCCGATTTTATTGCAAAACACGGCCCCTCCTCGCGGCTTTTCCGCGTAAAGTTTTCGAATATAAAAAATGAAGGGCAGACAAAGGGGCATTTCCCATAAGGAAGTGGCCCTTGCGGCATTTATAAGTATTTATAAAGACGGTTAGATAGGATAAATTTGTAGTAATGATTAAATTTATTGAAGTTTTTTGAGGTCATATTTTATTCGTTTTACAACAAGTCATTATGCTTGGGCTGTAAAAAACGATAAGGACATAGGAAAAATTGTACTGCCAAATAGCGGATTGGAAAGGAACAATATTATGCACTATGTGACTGCGAAAGGTATTTTATCAGCAAAAAACGGAATGAATTTATATCGCGGTTGCTCTCATGGGTGCATCTATTGTGACTCCAGAAGCAACTGTTACCATATGGAACACGATTTTGAGGATATTGAAATTAAAGAAAATGCTATTTCCCTCTTAGAAGATGCTCTTAAACGAAAACGAAAAAAATGTATGATAGGGACAGGCTCTATGACCGACCCTTACATTCCGTTAGAATTGGAAATCGGAAATGTTAGAAAGGCGCTTTCTTTGATATATGAATATGGCCATGGCGTTACTGTAATGACCAAATCAAATCGCATCATGCGCGATATAGACCTGTTAAAGAAAATAAATAAAAAGACAAAATGCGTCGTTCAAATGACCCTAACGACCCATGATGAAGAAGTATGTAGAAAAATCGAGCCGAATGTCAGCACAACGACAGAACGATTTGAAGTTTTGAAACAGATGCGAGATACAGGAATACCTACCGTTGTGTGGCTGACTCCAATTTTGCCATTTGTCAATGATACGGAGGAAAACGTCTCCGGCATTTTGGATATGTGTATGGAAGCAAAGGTATATGGCATTATTTGTTATGGAATGGGTCTAACGCTTCGTGACGGGAACAGGGAATACTTTTATAAACAATTAGACCGTTTATACCCACGATTAAAAGAAAAGTACATTGAACGATATGGAAATCAATATATAATTGTCAGTCCGAACAATACAAATCTAATGCAGTTATTTCATAAAAAGTGCGAACAGTATGGCATCGTCCATAACAATGAACAAATTTTTGACTATTTGCACACCTTTGAGAAAAAAGATACGAGTAAGCAACTCAGCCTTTGGGATTTTGAAACGAGATAAATATATTTTTTGGAGGAAGCGGGCGAAATGTATAGATTTTGAGAAAGAATGCAAGGCCGTTCTATATGCCAAGAAATTGTAATTGTTCCGACGGCAAATTACATAGCAAAAATCAATCGTAGAAGAATACGCAGAAGAAAACGGATTTAAGAACACCAAGTTTTTCGTAGACGACGGATATTCGGGAGTCCGTTTCGCAAAAGCTGCTTTTACAGAAGCGTAAAGGAGAACAAAAAACGGCATAGCCACGAATGACTATACCATAATTTGCAAGAGACGCCATCGTCCCACATCACTTCCTTTTGTGAAGGGTGGGACGAACGTCTGCCCTCGTTTTTCCTGCCGGCTACGGCAAGTCCGCGTCCGAAGCATCATTCGCCCTCCCGCCGAACCGTTTAGGCCGGCAGGGGCTTTTTTGTGCTTCTGTCACGACCAGCCGTAGCGCAGCACATAATACACAACATAAAGCCAGTTGAGCAGCCCGTGAAAAATCGCCCAGCCGACCGAACCCCAGTTCACATACGAAATGACCATCGCCAGCCCCGCGCCGAAGGACAGCCCCTTCTTGATGTTCTTGGTGACGTTGTTGTTGACGATCGTCTTATTCTCCCGCTTTTCCCCGTAAATCAGCTCTTCCACCGAAACCTCAAGTACCTGCGCGATCCTTTGCAGGGTATCGATATCGGGCTGGGTCTTTTCGGTCTCCCAGTTTGAAACGGCCTGCCGCGTGACGTTCAGCCGTTCGGCAAGCTGCTCCTGCGTAAGTCCCTTCGCCTCGCGGAAGCGGCGAATGTTATATCCGACCATTGGCGTTCTCCCTTTCTGCATTTCCTGTATGCCAGTATACGCAGCCGGACGCGAAAAAGCAAGCAATGAATTGTTGCGCGCGCCTTTTCCTGTGCAAACGGGGCATTGCGGACGCGCAAAAAGGCCCGAACGGCGCGCCGCACAAACCGCCTGCGGCCCAAAGAGCCGCCCGCGGAAAGCCGGGCTGCAAGATACGGGCAGGCGGCGTGCTCAGACGTTGAAGCGGAAGAGCACGACGTCGCCGTCGCGGACGACGTAGTCCTTGCCCTCGCTGCGGACCAGTCCGGCCTCCTTCGCGGCGTTGAACGAGCCCTTTTCCATCAGCGTGTCGAAGCCGACGACCTCGGCGCGGATGAACCCGCGCTCAAAGTCGGTGTGAATCTTCCCCGCCGCGCCCGGCGCCTTCGTCCCCTCCGTGATGGTCCACGCGCGCACCTCCTTCGGGCCGGCGGTCAGATAGCTGATCAGCCCCAGCAGACGGTAGGAGGAGCGGATGAGCTTGTCCAGCCCGCTCTCGGTCAGGCCGAGGTCCTCCAGGAACAGCTTTTGTTCGTCCTCGTCCAGCTCGGCGATCTCGGCCTCGATCTCGGCGCAGACGGCGATGATCTCGGCGTTTTCCTCCTTCGCGCGCCGTTCGAGCGCGGTGTAGAGCGGGTTTTCCGCCAGCGGGCGGCGGATGAATTCCTCGCTGATGTTGGCCGCATAGATGGTCGGCTTGTACGACAGAAGCTGCATCGGCTTGATCAGCTCGCGCTCCTTGTCGTCCAGCGTCACGGCGCGCGCCGCGCTTCCCGCGCCCAGCTCGGCGATCAGCCGCTCGACCAGCGCCAGCTCGGGCGCGGCGGAGGCGTCGCCCTTGAGCTGCTTCTTGAGGCGGTCGGCGCGGCGCTCCAGCGTTTCAAGGTCGGCCAGAATCAGCTCGGTGTTGATGGTATCCACGTCGCGCACGGGGTCGACGCTGTCCTCGACATGGATGATGTTGGCGTCCTCAAAGCAGCGGACGACATGCACGATGGCGTCCACCTCGCGGATGTGCGAAAGGAACTTGTTGCCCAGCCCCTCGCCCTGCGCGGCGCCGCGGACCAGCCCCGCAATGTCCACAAACTCGATGGTCGCGGGGGTGTACTTTTCGGGTTTATAAATCTCGGCGAGCGCGTCGAGCCGTTTGTCCGGCACGGCGACCACGCCGACGTTCGGCTCAATGGTACAGAAGGCGTAATTCGCGCTCTCGGCGCCCGCGTGGGTCAGCGCATTGAACAGCGTGCTCTTGCCGACGTTGGGCAGTCCGACGATCCCTAATTTCATCGTTGTTTTCCTCACTTTTGACGTATTTTCTCGTTCCATTATACCCTTCCGGCGCACGCTTAGCAATAGACAACTTTTCTACACATTTTTCAAAATGATATTTTGAATGGAACTTTCATATCGGAAAATAAATTTCAAAAATCTATTGACATTTTCGGAAAAACGTGGTATCCTATCCACAGGACAAGAAAATGTGTGTTCAAAACCGATATATGAACAAAGACAGATAACGGAGGAATTGAAATATGGTGACGAAAATTCTCGTCGTCGACGACGACAAAAACATATGCGACCTTCTGCGGATGTATCTGGAGAAGGAGGGCTACGAGGTCAAAACCGCTTCGGACGGCGTGGAGGGCGTGACGGCCTTCCGCATGTACGAGCCGGACATGGTTCTGCTCGACATTATGATGCCGAAAAAGGACGGCTGGCAGGTCTGCCGCGAAATCCGCGAGCATTCCTCCAAGCCCATCATCATGATCACCGCCAAGGGCGAGACCATCGACAAGGTGCTCGGGCTGGAGCTGGGCGCGGACGATTTCATCGTCAAGCCGCTGGATATGAAAGAGGTGTTCGCCCGCATCAAGGCGGTGCTGCGCCGCTACGCGAAGCACGACACGGCCGACGGCGAGCTGATCAAATTCGAGAACATCGAAATTTCGCTCCAGAAGTACGAGCTGAAAATCTGCGGCAAGCCGGTCGACCTGCCGCCCAAGGAGCTGGAGCTGATCTACTTCCTCGCCTCGAACTACAACCGCGTGTTCACGCGCGACCAGCTTCTTGACAAGGTTTGGGGCTTCGACTACCTCGGCGACTCGCGGACGGTGGACGTGCACATCAAGCGCCTGCGCGAGAAGCTGGAGGGTGCGAGCGACAAGTGGGTGCTGAAAACGGTCTGGGGCGTCGGCTACAAGTTCGAGGTTCTTTCGGAATAGAGCTTTTTCATGTATGGCTTTGCACAACGGCGTACCGTTTGCATAGCAAGCGCCGCTTCCCTTTCGGGCATTGCGGCCGGTCCCGCAAATTCGGGCCGCTGCCCGACGGGGCGGCGCGACTCCTTTCTTTCTCTCCGCGAAGAGAGCCGGGCAGCCGGCTCTCTTTCGCTGTGCGGACAAAAAAGGTCCCGGCCCAAGGCCGAGACCTTTTTTCATATGCAGGCAGACCGCCGTCGGTTATTCCGCCTTCTTCTTTTTGGACACCACGATTGCGACGACCACGATGACCACGACCACGACGGCCGCAATGACAATCCACAGCCACATATTGCCGCCGCCGTCGGCCTCCGCCTCAGAAACGGCGGTGGACGAAGCGGGGGGGGTGGAGGACGCAGCCTTCGAGGATTCCTCCTTGGAGGACTCCTCCTCGGAAACCGCAGCAGAGGATTCGTCGTCGGCATCCTCGCTCGGCGCGGCGGCCGATTCCTCGGGCTCGCTCGACTCTTCGGGCGCGCTCGATTCCTCGGGTTCGCTCGACTCTTCTTCCGCCTCGGCCGCAAGAATCTCACCGGCCGTTACCGCATCAGTCGCGTCGAGGTCTTCATAAATTTCCACTTCGCTGACAAACACCCATGTGACGGGCGCATCCATAACGACGCGAACATAGCTGGTAGATACTGCTTCGTCCAGCGTCAACCTCGTTTCGACCAGCTTGGGCTCATTGGCTTCGCCGCTGCCCGCAATCGTAGCGACAGGCGATTTGCTGTAAGTCTCGCCGTCCTCGCTGACATAAATCCGATACTCTGTCGGATTGCCGACGCTGCCCTGCGCCATTGCGGCGGTATGGAAGATCATTTCCTTGAGCGCGACCTCGCGCTCAAAGCGGAAGTCTATGTTCACCGACTTGTTCAGTTCATAGGCATCGCCTGCAATCGATCTGGCCAGCGCAATCCAACCGTCCCAGGCATACCAGTCTTTGATATCCGGGTCTTCTTTCATCGCTTCGTCCCGTGCGGCGTCCAGCGTATTTGTATCGGGAATGACGCCGTCAAAGAGCTTATACTCGCCCTCCGCATCGATGTACCAAGACTGGCCGTATTTCGTCGAATCCGGCACGGTATACGTTGCGAGGTCCTCCACGCCATCCAGCGTTTCGGCAGACGCATAAATACCAACCATGGCAAAAACGAGACATACCGCAAGCATTAGGGTAATCAGTTTTTTCATACTCTTTCTTCCTTTCTTCCAACTGTTTTCGTTGGTTTGTATAAAATTATAGCATCCAAATCGGAATTTGTCAATTAAAACTTCTTGGGAAAACACCCATTTTTTTGCAAAAGTACAAAATATATTGTGCCGGCGGACGGACGAAAAGTAACACTTGAAAAAAGCGCACGCTTCTGTTATAATGGACGCAGAAGATACGCGCAGCGTATCTTAACGGCTCCGCCGTTCCGCGCTTCCGCGCGGCTGCGTCCCTTGACGGATACGCAAAAATGCCCTTGCAAGCAAGCATTTTTGCTTCATAGTATAATGGACGCGTTTTACTCGGTCTGTTTGCCAAGATACGCGCTGCGCATCTTAGCGGCTTCGCCGTTCCGCGCTTCCGCGCGGCTGTTCTCCGAACAAATACGCATTGCGGCAACGCATCGTTTTCCGTACGAACGAATACACAAAAAGGAAGGCAAGGTATGAAGGTCATCATACTGTCCTGCAACACGGGCGAGGGACATAACACCGCCGGCAACGCGATTATCGAGGGTATGCGCGCGCGGGGTGTGGAGGCGGATATGGTCAACGCACTTGAGCTGATGGGCGTGAAGCGGTCGAAGCTGATCTGCGGCACCTATATCAAAATGGTCCGCAAACTGCCGGCGCTGTTCGGATTCATTTACAATCTGGCGCTGCTGACCTCCACGCATCGCTTCAAATCGGTGCTTTATTACGTCAACAAACCCTCTCAGGATAAATTATATGACTATATCGTTGAGAATGATTATGACACGGTCGTGCTGCCGCACCTTTTCCCCGCGGAAACAATCACCAGCATCCGCAAAAACAAAGCCATCACCAACTTCAAGTGCTACGCCATCGCGACCGACTACACCTGCATCCCCTTCTGGGAGGACCTGGAGATGGACGGCATCGTCATCGGCCACAAAAGCCAGCTCGGCGAAATGGTCGAGCGCGGGCTGGACCCGAAGCTGCTGGCGCCGCTGGGCATCCCCGTGTCGGCGAAATTCGCCAAAGCCTATGACAAGGCCGAAACACGGGCAAAGCTGGGGCTGGGAGACGCCGAACGCATCTATCTGATTATGACCGGCAGCATGGGGTTCGGCAACATCAGCGCCATCCTCACGCCGCTGCTGAGCGCCTGCGGCGCGCGGGACCGGGTGGTCGTGCTCGGCGGACGCAACGAAAAGCTGAAGTCGAGCCTGCGCGCGAAGTACGAATCCGAGCGCAAGCTGCAGGTCGTCGATTTCACGACCGAGGTCGAGCGGTATATGGCCGCGTGCGACGTGCTGTTCACCAAGCCGGGCGGCCTTTCGACGAGCGAGGCGGCGACGATGGGCGTGCCGCTCATCCATACCAAGCCCATTCCGGGCGTGGAATCGCGCAACGCGGTGTTTTTTTCATCGCTTGGGATGTCGATTTACGAAAAAAACGTGCCCGCGATGGTGCGCAGGGCCGTCGAACTGGCCGGTGACGAGGACGCCAAGCGCGAGATGATCCGCCGCCAGCACGAGAACATCAACCCCAACGCCGCCGGCGACATCTGCGATTACATCATCCGCTCGGCGCAGGAATAAACCGCAGCAGCTGCAAAAAAACACGCCCGCACGGGAGTCCCCCTCCCCGTGCGGGCGTGCTTGCGTTCTGCCGTTCCGCGCGCCTCAGCGATTCCCCTGCGTGCTGCGCAGCAGCCGTTCCGCGCGTTCGAGCGCCTCGCCGTACCAGGCGGGGAGGCGTTCACGCGCCCGACGTGCGTCCAGCCATACGCCGGACACGCATTCCCCCTCGTCCAGCCGCGGCTCGCCCCCGCACGCGGCGAGGAAGAGCGTGAGTCGCTTCCGCTTGCCGCCGGGCAGGTCGTAGCAGACCTCGGCGCGGAAATCCGGCCGCAGAGCGACGTCCAGCCCGGTTTCCTCAAGCACCTCGCGGCGGGCCGTCTGCGTCTCGGTCTCGAACGCCTCCATATGGCCCTTCGGGACGCTGTATGTACCCGACCGCCTTTGCAGCAGGCACAGATACGCCCTGCCCGCTTCGGTCTCCCGATACACGAGCGCGCCGCAGGATTTCGGGTACAGCAGCTCGATGCGCGTTTTGTAGTATTTCTCCTGAAATTCGACGGCCGCGGCGATCTCGCCCTGATGGAACGTCATCCCCTCGGGCGCGGCCACCAGCTTGTCCTCCTCGTCGTTCTCCCGATGGACGACGCCGATGATACGCGCCGTATACGACGAAACCGGCGTTTTCACGCCCATCAGGTAGACGTCCAGTTCTTCGCCGTCGCCGCCGATTACGCCGGGCAGGTAGCCGTAGTTGAGCGGATAGGTAAGGGTATAGGTCTTTTTGGCATGCACATAGCCGATCGGGCGGTCGATGGCAATCTCGACCGTCCGGCCGAGATAGTAGTCCGCCAGCGCCTTGCGCCGGAGAAGCGCGAAAGCGCCGTCCTTTACGCCGTTCTCCCGCATCGCCGCCGCAGCGGCGCGCGCCGCGTCAAGACCCGCAGGCTCCTGCGGCGCGGCGCTGCCGGCGGGAAACACGGCGATCAGATACGGCAGCGCGTCGCGGCCGTCCGCCGAATGCGCGCCCGCCAGAAACAGCGTTCGGCCGCTTTCGGATTCCCAAAGCGGCCAAAAGCCGGCGCCTTTGAGCTTCGGCGCCGCGGCCGCGACGTCCGGCAGGCTGCCGGCAAAAACGTCCAGCGCGATGCCGTCCTGCGGCGACGGCCGGATTTCCCGGACGGCGGCGCCCAGCGTTTCCCGCAGGCGGACGGCGAGCCGTTCGCGCGCATTTTCGGTTTCGCGGTCGTTTGTCATCGTCGGACCTCCTACTTCTTTTTGTACAGCAGCGCGCGGCCCCGCTTGCCGTCCGGCTCCAAATGGCCGGTGCGCAGCAGCAGATTGACCGTCATCCCCGCGATCATCGGCGTGACGCGCGCTGCGGCGGCGAATTCCGCGGCGGTAAAGACCGGCGGCAGCGATTCGGGCAGAAACAGGCCGTAGTCGGCCGGCTCGTTGTAAAACTCGACGTCGCACAGGCCGAGCGGCAGGCGGTCCATCCGTTCGGAGCCGCGTTTGCCGCCCCTGCCCCAGCCGTTTTTCAGGCGGATTTCCTCCAACTCCAGAAACACCAGACACAGCCGGAAGCCGTCGCGGGTCAGATAGTCGCGCAGCGCGTACAGCTCGCGGATACAGTCGTAGCGCGTGCCCTTTTTGGGCGAGCGGCGCGGCCTGGTCTTTTCGCCGGTGTCGGGGTCGAGCCACGACAGGCGCTTGACGGCGGCGACGGGGTAGACGACCGTCACCGCGTCGAGCGGCAGGAAAGCGTCCAGCTTCGGCTTGAGCCGGTAGAGCGCGCGGGTCTGAATCTCGAGGATGCCGTCCTCGTTGCGGATGTCGGCGAAATAACGGCCTACGCCGACCTCGTGGAGGTCGGCGTCCGGCTCGAAATAGAATTTGAGAAAATGGTGCAGGCTGCCCTCCGACACGCTGCCGATGCCGCTCTCGGCGCGCGGCGAGGCGGCGGCCAGCGCAAGGGCCTTCTCAAAATCCCGCATATTACTTGTTTTTCATCTTGAGCTTCATCCGCTGGGCGTTGTCAAGGATGCGCTTGCGCAGGCGGATGTTTTTCGGCGTGACCTCGATCAGCTCGTCGTCGGCGATGTACTCGATGGCCTCCTCCAGACTGAAGCGGATCGGCGGCACCAGCCGCAACGCCTCGTCCGCGCCGGCGGAGCGGATGGCGGTGAGGTGCTTTTTTTTGCAGACGTTGACGACGATATCGTCGCCCTTGGAAGATATACCGACGAGCATGCCCGCATATACTTTCATGGCCGGTTCCACGAACATCGGCCCGCGGTCCTGCGAATTGAAGATGCCGTAGCTGGTCGCCTCGCCGTCCTCATACGCGATCAGGGAGCCGGTGAAGCGCTTGGTGATCTCGCCCTTCTCGGGCTGGTAGCTGTCGAAAATGGTGTTCATCACGCCCTCGCCCTTCGTGTCGGTGAGGAACTCGGTCTTATACCCGAACAGCCCCCGCGTGGGGATCAGAAACTCCAGATGCATCCGCTCGCCCTTCGGCTTCATATCGATCAGCTCGCCCTTGCGGTAGCCCATCTTTTCCATCACGACGCTGACGCTGTCCTTCGGCACGTCGACGACGAGGCGGTCGATCGGCTCGCAGCGGACGCCGTCGATTTCGCGGTAGATGATGCGCGGCGTGGAAACGAGGAACTCAAACCCGTCGCGCCGCATATTCTCCATGAGTATGGACAGGTGCATCTCGCCGCGGCCGGCGACGTTGTACGAATCGGCGCTGTCGGTCTCCGACACGCGCAGCGACATATCCTTCATCGCCTCTTTGAACAGGTAGTCGCGGATATGGCGCGTGGTTACATATTTTCCCTCGGTGCCGGCGAACGGCCCGTTGTTGACCGAGAAGGTCATCTCCATCGTCGGCTCGCCGATCTTGACAAAGGGCAGCGGCTCGGGCGTTTCGACGTCGCAGACGGTGTTGCCGATGTTGATGTCCTCGATGCCCGACACGCAGATGATGTCGCCGACAGACGCCTGCTCGCAGGGTACGCGGCGCAGTCCGTCGATTTGGAACATCGCCGTAATGCGGCTGCGGCGGTTCACGTCGCTGTGGAAGTCGCAGACGCAGATGTCCTGCTTGAGGCGGAAGGTACCCCGCTCGATGCGGCCGACGGCGATTTTGCCGACGTAGTCGTTGTAGTCCACGGCGGAAACGAGCATCTGCGCGGGTCCCTCGGCGTCCCCCTCGGGCGCGGGGATATGCGACAGAATCATATCGAACAGCGGCCGCAGGTCCTCGCCGGGCGCGTCGGGCGAAAGCGAGGCGGTGCCGTTGCGGCCCGAGCAGAAGATCACCGGGCTGTCCAGCTGGTCGTCGCTCGCGTCCAGCTCGAGCAGCAGCTCGAGCACCTCGTCGCCGATTTCGTAGACGCGCGCGTCGGGGCGGTCGATCTTATTGACGACGACGATGATGCGGTGCCCCAGCTCGATGGCCTTTTGAAGCACGAAGCGGGTCTGCGGCATCGGTCCCTCCGCCGCGTCGACGAGCAGCAGCACGCCGTTGACCATTTTCAGGATGCGCTCGACCTCGCCGCCGAAGTCGGCATGGCCCGGGGTATCGACGATATTGATTTTCACGCCGTTGTAATAGGTGGATGTGTTCTTTGCAAGGATGGTGATGCCGCGCTCGCGCTCCAGCGCGTTGCTGTCCATCACGCGTTCCTCGACGACCTGATTGTCGCGGAACAGGCCGCCGAACTTGAGCATCTCGTCCACGAGCGTGGTTTTGCCGTGGTCGACATGCGCGATGATGGCGATATTCCGCAGGTCCTCTCTTTTCATAGATGTCTGTCCTTTCCGATGCCGTCTATCAAACTTTTTTATTATACCAGAAAAGTCGAAAAAAAGCAAATCTTTTTTTGACATTCCGGCGTCTTTTTGCATAAACTTTTTATGAGACAACCGAAAGGAGCGAGCAATTTTGAACAGAGCCAGCAACACGGGGCTGATGACCATCCGGCTCACGCGCGACAACCGCTTCCCCGCCGCCGGCGTGGAGGTGCAGCTCACGGACGGCAACAAGATATACAACACCGTGACCGACCAGAACGGCCGCGCCTCCTTCAACGTGGAAACGCCGCCCTTCTACACCTCGCAGATCGTCAGTCCGGCCGCACAGCCGTTCACGCAGGTGAACATCCTCATCAGCGCGCCGGGCTATGTGTCCGTGCGCGTGGTCAATCTGATGGTGTTCCCGCTGACCGAGACGACGTTCACGCAGAATATGATCTTGTTGGCCGGTTCTCCGTACGGAAGTGTGCGGACGGTGGTCATCCCCACGCACCATCTGGCGCGCACGCCGCTCGGCGAGCTGCCGCAGGCGCCGGAGCGGGAAGCAGCGCCCATCCCCACCGTCGCGGAAACCGACGACGAGGGCAACGTCTACAACCGGCGCGTGATCGTACCCGAGTACATAACCGTCCATATGGGGCCGCCCAGCTCGGACGCGCAGAACATCACCGTACCCTACTTATACTACCTCAAGAGCGTGGCCTCCAGCGAAATCTACCCCACCTGGCCGACCGAGGCGCTCAAGGCGAACATCCTTGCGCAGAACACGCTGGCGCTCAACCGCATCTACACCGAGTGGTACCGCTCGCAGGGCTACCCGTTCCAGATCACGTCCTCGCCGGCCTACGACCAGTATTATGTACACGACGCGGGCATTTTCGACACGGTTTCGGTGCTGGTGGACGAATTGTTCGACCAATACATCAGCCGCCCGAACGATTTTGCGCCCATCTACTCGGAATACTGCGACGGCGTAATCGCCACCTGCGATGGGATGACGCAGTGGGGTACCGTCTCGCTCGCGCGGCAGGGCATGGATGCGCTGGAGATCCTGCGCTACTACTACGGGCAGAACATCGAGCTGCGGACCGCGGAGGTCGTGGAGGTCATCCCCGACTCCTACCCCGGCGAGCTGTCGGAGGGCTCGACCGGCGCGGACGTGACGGCGCTGCAAACGCGGCTCAACCGCATCGCCATCAATTATCCGGCCATCCCCTTCATCCGCCAGATCGACGGCGTGTACGGCGCGGGAACGGAAAACGCCGTGCGCGCGTTCCAGCAGAGCTTCGGCCTGCCGGCGACCGGCGTCACGGACGAAAACACCTGGTACCGCATCATCTACATCTACACGGCCGTGACCAGACTGGCCGAGCTGACGAGCGAGGGTGAGCGTCCCGTATCCGACGACTATCCCGGCCGGAACCTGACCGTCGGCTCGCGCGGGATCGACGTGCTGCGGATGCAGTACTACCTGCGCGTCATCAGCGAGGCCGACCCCAACATCCCCGCCACAATGATCGACGGCGTGTTCGACGTGGACACGCGCGACGCGGTCTACGCCTTCCAGCGCGACTACGGGCTGGTGCCGACCGGCGTCATCGACGAAGCGACGTGGAACAAAATCGTCAACGCCTACTATTATGTGCTTGCCAACGCGGAGGTGAGCGAGCCCTACCCCGGCGAACCGCTCTCGCGCGGCTCGCAGGGCGCCAGCGTGCTGTTCATCCAGACCGCGCTCAACGCCGTCAGCCAGCATGTGCCGGAAATCCCGAGCGTCGCGGACGACGGCATCTTCGGCCCGGAAACAGAAAGAGCCGTAAGAGCCTTTCAAAGCTATTACGGACTCACTGTCGACGGCATCGTCGGACCCGAAACGTGGCGGCTGCTGGCGCTGGAAATGGGCACCAGCCGCGATATAGACGAACCGGCTAAAGGCTGATGAAATCGTCCTCCGCCTCCGCCGTACCGTCACCGCCCGAACGCGAGGACTCGATTTCGTCCTTCATAATCGCTACGAAGGGAGCGTTCGGCTCGAATTCGATGGCGACCGTCCGGCCGTTGAATTCACAGACGTACACATAGGACGACGCGCGGATATTCTGGTTGAAATTGAAGCGCGTGCCGATCACGCCGTAGCGCTTCTCCTTATCGTTCTTTTTGAACTCGGCCTTCGGCAGCAGCGCAATGGCGGTCGACAGCTCCAGCGAGCAGACGACGGTCTCCTTCCGCCCGACGCTCTTGGTGACGGTGAACGTATTCGGGCCGACGGCGTACTCCATCTCGGTGAGCGTATAGCGCACGACAATCTGGATGCAAATGACCAAAAGCACGAGGAAAATGATCTGCGCCGCCCACCGATAGGTCGCCAGAACCGACGCAAACACGGCGGCGACGACGGCCAGCGCCACACAGACCGACAGCAGGACCACCGCCTGACGCGGACTCCTGATGGGCTTACATTTTTTCACCGATCAACCATCCTTTCCGATTCTTGCGGCAAACGCCGCGGATTCTATTTTCCCTATTCCCTATTCCCTGATTCCCTATGACGCTTTCGCCGCGCGATGCAGGCGGGCTTCCGAACTGCCGGACGGCGTTGAAGGCTATTACCGGCCAATTTTACAACATATCAAAGACGGGGTGTTTGAAGTATGCAGTTTGACAATATGACGAAAGAAAAGCTCTTAGCGATGGACAACAAGAGTCTCGCCGAGCTGATCGGGCGGATTTCGACGGCCATCGGCGCGGACCAGCGCAAGACCGGCGCTTTGCTGTCCGACCTCGACGGACTCAAAAAGCAGTTCGCCAAGCTCAGTCCGGCCGACGCGGAGAAGCTGTTGAGCATGGCGGGCAAGGAAAAGAGCGAGCAGATCCTTCGGATGCTGCAGGAGCAATGAGCAGGGCGCAAAAGCGCCGGGAAAGGAGGAACGGCGCGTTATGGACGGCGACTTTCTCGGCAAGGTAAAGGCCCTGCTGTCCGATCCCGAATCGCTTGAACGGATCACCGCCATCGCCAAGGGGATGTCGTCCCCGCAGGCCGCGCCGGCGCAGACGTCCGCACCGGAGCAGCCGGCAGTCCCGACTGCTGCGGCTTCCCCGACTCCGTCCGAGCCGGCGGCGCTGCCCGCGGCTGCACGGCCGCAGAGCCGCGACTCGCGGCTGACGCTGCTGGAGGCCCTCAAGCCGCTGTTGCGCGAGGAGAAGCGCGGGAAGATCGACTCTTTGCAGCGGGCGATGACCATGGCGAGCGTGCTCAAGGGCCTGCGGTGACATACGGCCCCGCAGACAGCGGCCAACGGCGCGGACAGCGGCCCGCTTTTGCCGGCCCGGGCCGGCAAAAGCGGGCCCGGGCGCGCCGGCTCTGCATCAAAACGAAAGGAGGCAGCTTTCGCCACGCGAAAGCAACAGAACAGTCATGTACAACACCAAGCTGTCCGGCGGCAGCGCCGACCGCGAGCAGCTCCTGCGCATCCAGCGCGAGCTGAACGAAAAATACGAAAACGAGCAGCCGCAGGCTTCCGCCGCCTACGCACAGGAGGCCGCGGTAGCCGTGGCGGACGAACCGGCACAGGAGGCAGCCGCCTGCGCGCCCGCGCCGCCCTGCCCGCCGCCGGGCGCGCCGGGTGCGCCGGGGAAATCGATAGGCGGCTTTCTGTCGGGCCTGCTCTCGAACATAAGCATCGACGACCTGATTCTCATCGGCATCGGCATCCTGCTGCTGCTCGACGGAGACGAGGGCAACGACGCGATTTTGATTTTAATCCTTGCCCTGCTGTTTCTCTGAAAGAAAGGTCACGAAATCGTTGACCGTTTTCCGCTCCCTCGCAGGCAGCGCGCGATAGGCGTCCAAAAGCTGCTCGGTCTGCGAGGGGGCGCTTTTGCGCGCGCGCGCGGCCGGGGCGGTCATCCCGACGGCGAACATAAAGTCCTCCAGATCGATGTCGTTGAAGCTGTGCTCGGCCAGCTTTTTAATCAGCTTGGGGCGCGGCGGGTTCTCCTGCGTACCCTGCGCCAGCTTCCGCATCTGGACATAGCTGATGTCCGCCTCGATTGCAAACTGGCGCCACGAGCGGTCGCCCTTGGCCCGCTCGAGCAGGATAGCGAAAATCTTCTTGCTGAATCGGTTGTTTTCCATACGTTGTTATGCTCCCTTCAAAATTCAGCCGAGCGCGTTCTCGACGGCGGTGCGCACCGCCGCAAGGTCCCGGCAGGCGATACAGTAAACGTAGCTGCCGCTGCTCCCGATGACCGCGTTTTTCAGCCGCGCGGTGTCCAGCTCGGGATAGTTGACGGCATTGGCCAGCAGCTCGTCGATACGAAGCTGCAGAAAGCGCTTTGTCGTTTCGATGTCCGCTTCGTCCCGAACCTCGAACAGCGCCACCTCGTCCTGATAGGTCTCGAAGCCGAAATAAATCGCATACTGCGCATACACGCCGAAGTCGGGCGCGGGCGACTGCGAACCGTACTTGCCGAGGATCATCTCCTCGTCCATATATTCGCCCAGCACGTCCGAATACGAGCTGTATATGCTGCCGCTGTCCAGCGAGCAGGACTGCTGCACCGATTCGAGCAGCGCCTTGAGGTTGACCGGCTCCGCCGGCGCCGTATCGGAGTCCGCCGCGGACGCCGTCGCGTCGGGCGCGGAACTTTCGCCGCCCGTACCGCCGCAGGCGGCCAGCGCGAGCAGCAGCGCGAACGCCAAAACAAGCGACAGGCTTTTTTTCATTCTTTTCCTTCCTTTCCGTTCGTGTCGAAATACGTCAGTGCGGCGCCGATGACCGTCGCGTACTGTGCGTGCACCGGCATGCGGAAATTGAAGCCGAACATCCCGCCGGTTTTGTCGAACAGCGGGCCGGCCTGCGGAATGGTCGAGAGGTTGCCGGTGAGGATGACGTCCCGAAGCCCGTGGCTGCGCGCGGCGAAGATCGAAACCATAGCGATGGTCTCGAACACCAGATTCAGTATGCCCAGCGCCAGATCGCCGTTGGTGGCGATGTCGCTGACCTTGCCGAAGTTGGCCGCCGTCGTTTCCATCACCAGCGTGGGACTCAGCTCGCGGTCGGTGATGTCGCCGATGCGCAGATCGACCCGTTCCAGATCGCCCTCCGCCGCCAGCGCGCTGATGATCTCGACGTTCTGCACGCCGAGCATTTTCTTCGCCAGCCCGATGAGCGTGCCGCCGCCGACGCCGGTGCCGCCGAGGTACTCGATTTTGTCGCCGGACGCGTGGACGAGCGCCGTGCCCGTGCCCATGCTCACGATGACCGCCTCCGGCAGGCCGGTCAGGTACAAACCGCCGCGGCCGGTGGAGACGAACTCGCTGACGTGCTCGGTCTTCAGCCCGTAGATGTCCGAGGAAATGTAGGCCGAGCCGACGCCGGTGATCATCACCCGCTCGATGTCGGTGAGCGCGATGCCGTTCTGCGAGGTGAATTTCCCGAAGCCGCCGTAAACCGAAGCGACCGGGTCCGCCGCCTTGACGAACAGCGGCTCCAGCAGCTCCGGACCGCGGAAGCCGCAGATTTTGGTCGTGCTGCCGCCCACGTCTATCCCGATTATAATTTTCATTCCGTCTTTGAACCTTCCTGTTTTTGTTATACGGTTTTATTGTATACTGTTTCGCGCGCTTTGTCAAGGGACAAACCCTTTTGTATTTTTGTAAAAAATCGCGTTTTCCTCTTTCCTTTTGCGCATTTCTATGATATGATATAAAAGAATACGGTCAATACGCTGCCGAGAGGGGTTCCATGGACGTTTACGCAAAGCAAAAGGCCGCGTTTGCCGCACGCCTTGCCGAAGGCCGCGCGGCGCACGCGTATATTTTAGAAGGCGACGATGGCGACGAAACGCGGCGCTTTGCGCTGTATATGGCCGCCGCGCTCCTCTGCACGGGGGACAAGCCGCCCTGCGGCCGCTGCGCAAGCTGTCGGAAGGCGCTGGCGGGCGGCGAGACGCTGCACCCCGACATCCACGTCTTTGAGCCGGAGAAGAACGCCGGCTTTTCGGTGGAAACGGTGCGCGGCATTCGGAAATCGGTCTACCTGCTTCCCAACGAGGGCGACAGGAAGGTTTACATCCTCTGCGGCGCGCAGAAAATGAGCCGCAGCGCGCAGAACGCGCTGCTGAAGCTGTTTGAGGAGCCGCCCGCGTCGGCTTCGTTCGTCATCTGCTGCGACCGGCGCGACGCGCTGCTGCCGACGGTGCTTTCGCGCGCGCTGCTCATCCCGCTCGGCCCGCTGGACGACCGAACGCTGCGCGCGTATCTGGCGGACCGCCACAGAGACGCGCCCGCCGACCGGCTGGACGCCGCGGTGCGCTTTGCGCAGGGCAGCATCGGCCGCGCGGCGTCGTTTTTGACGCCCGCCTCGCAGGAGGCGTCTCGGGCGGCGGCGGACTTCTGCGCGCTGCTGTTCGCCAAGGGCGGGGCGTTCGCCTTGGCGGCGCAGGCTCTGCCGCTCTCAGCCAAGCGCGACGGGTTCGACGCGTTTCTGGCTTTCGTCGAGCTGTACCTGCTGGACGTGCTGCACACGCACACCGGCGGGCCGCCGCCGCTGCTGCTGGCGCCGTCGGCGGCCGAGGAATACCGCGCCGCCAGCACGCGCCGCGGGCTATGCGGCGCGCTCGACGCGCTCTCCGAATCGCGCGCGCGTCTGGCGGCCAACGCCAACGGACGGCTGACGGCCACGCTGCTCTGCACAAGGCTTTCCGCGCTCTGACAGGCGCGTACAGAAAGGAAATACGGGCTATATGAACAAAAACGAAAAAGATAAAAAAGAAAAAAGACAAAACCGCGCCGAGCCGCAGGCTGACAGGAAAGCGCGGAAACCCGCCGCCGCGGAGCCGCAGGAGCCGGCCGAAGAAATACGGCAGGAGCCGGCCGAGGTCGTGGGCGTCCGCTTCAAGGCGGGGGGGAAGGTCTATTATTTCGACCCCGGCGAGCTGACGCTGCAAGCCGGCGAGCAGGTGATCGTCGAAACGGTGCGCGGGCTGGAATTCGGCACCGTCGCTGCCGGAAACAAGACGGTGCGGGCCTCGGAGATCGTCGGCGCGCTCAAGCCGGTCGTGCGCGTAGCCACGGAAGCGGATATACGCAAGAACGAGCAGAACAAGCAGCTCGAGGAGGGCGCGTGGGCGGTCTGGGCCGAAAACGTGAAGAAAAACGGGCTGGTGATGCAGCTTGTGGACGTGGAATACACCTTCGACAACAGCAAGCTGATTTTCTACTTCACCGCCGACGGGCGCGTGGACTTCCGCGAGCTGGTCAAGGACCTTGCGGGCATCTACCGCACGCGCATCGAGCTGCGGCAGATCGGCGTGCGCGACGAGGCGAAGCTGGTCGGCGGCATCGGGGTGTGCGGCCGTCCGTTCTGCTGCAAGAGCTTCCTTTCGGACTTCGCGCAGGTGTCGATCAAGATGGCCAAGGAGCAGAACCTTTCCCTCTCCTCGGCGAAAATCAGCGGCGCCTGCGGACGGCTGATGTGCTGCCTGCGATTCGAGCATGAGGTGTACGAGAAGGAGTACGCCAGCTTTCCCAAGGCCGACACCCTCGTCAGCACGCCGGCGGGCCGGGGCGTGATCGTCGAAAGCAGCTTTCTGTCCGGCAAGATCAAGGTGCGGCTGGAGGGGGACGCCAATTCGCCCGCCAGGGTCTACACCAAGGACGAAATCAAGATTCTCGGGCAGCCCCGCCGCAGGGAGCAGAAGGAGCCGGTGGACGACGAACTGAAGAAGCTCGAGGACAAATAACCGCGCTCTCCCCATCGCGTCCGGCGCCGTTCGGCGCTCAGTAGGCTGCGCGCCGAACAAGTCCTCCGACCATCGGCATCCGGCACGACGCTGCCGGTCATCAAACCGCGTCCGCGCGGGAAAGGGTTTATGTATGGTTTTTTCATCGCTGATCTTTCTGTTCGCCTATCTGGCGATCACGCTCGTGCTGTATTACGCCGTGCCCTTCAAGGCGCGCAACGCGGTGCTGTTCGTCGTCTCGCTCATCTTTTACGGGTGGGGCGAGCCGAAGTACATCGTCGTGATGCTCTTTTCCATCCTCGTCGCTTATATTTTCGGCTTTTTCGTGGGCAAATACCGCGAAAGCGCGCCGAAAAAAGCGCGCGCATACCTCATCGTCTCCATCCTTCTGAACCTGAGCGCGCTCCTGTTCTTCAAGTACGCCAACTTTTTCATCGAAAACCTTGCGCTGCTCCCCGGGCTTGGCGGGCTGAAGCCGATCGAAGGGCTGAAGCTGCCGGTGGGCATCTCGTTTTACACCTTCCAGATTATGTCCTACACCATCGACGTCTACCGCGGCGACGCGCGGGTGCAGCGCCGGATCGTTCCCTTCGGCGCCTACGTCACGCTCTTTCCGCAGCTCATCGCCGGCCCGATTGTGCGGTACAGCGACGTGGACGAGCAGCTCACCAACCGCAAAGAGACGGTGGACAAGTTCGCCTCGGGCGTGCAGCGCTTCTGCGCGGGTCTGGCCAAAAAGGTGCTGTTGGCCGACACGGTTTACGTCCTGCTCGGCCATTATCATGACGCGTTTGCGTTCGAGCAGACCGTGCTGGGCGCGTGGCTGATCGTGATTCTGTACACCTTCCAGATCTACTTCGACTTTTCGGGCTATTCGGATATGGCCATCGGGCTAGGGCGGATGCTCGGCTTTGAGTTCCTCGAAAACTTCAACTACCCCTACATATCCAAAAGCATCACCGAGTTCTGGCGGCGCTGGCACATCTCGCTGTCCACATGGTTCCGCGAGTACGTCTACATCCCGCTCGGCGGCAACCGCCGGGGCAAGCTGCGGCAGTACCGCAACATCGCCGTCGTCTGGCTGCTGACCGGTTTCTGGCACGGCGCGTCGTGGAACTTTCTGCTCTGGGGCGCGTATTTCTGCGTGCTGCTGATCGTCGAAAAGCTGTTTTTGTACAAATGGCTGCAGAAGGCGCCTGCGGTGCTCGCGCACCTGTACACGATGTTTTTCGTCTGCATAAGCTGGCTGATTTTCTATTTCACCGACCTCGGCGAAGGGCTGACCTGCCTGAAGGCGATGTTCGGCGTCGGCGTGTCGTCGTTTGCGACGCCGACGGTCGTGTACGATTTGCTGCGGTATCTGCCGCTGCTGCTCATCTGCGTCCTTGCGGCGACGCCGCTGCCCAAGCGCCTCTTCGACGCGCTGAAAAACCGCTTTGTGACGATGCGCTACGCGCAGGTGCTGCTGATTGCCGGCGCGTTTCTGGTCATCACGGCGTATCTGGTCGATTCGACCTTCAGTCCGTTCCTCTACTACCGCTTCTGACCGCGGGACGCATTGCATCAGAAAGGCCATAACGATGAACAAACATGAAAAGCGCTTAAACATTCTCACCGTCGCCGTTTTCCTCGTGCTGCTGTACACGCTGGCGGTCATCTTCCTCCTCAAGCCCGCGCAGAGCTTCTCGGAGGAGGAGAACCGCAACCTGCAGGAATTCCCCGCATGGAACGCCGAGGAATTCTTCAACGGCGCCTATTCGACCAAAATCAACGATTACTTCGCGGACCAGTTCCCCTTCCGCAACGCCTTCGTCGGCGCCAAGTCGCTGCTGGAAACCGCGCTGCTCAAGCAGGAGAACAACAACGTCCTCCTCGGCAGCAACGGGCAGTTAGCCGTGCGCGGCAGCACGCTGACCTATTTCGACGAGGACGGCGATAAGAAATCCGCGACGCTCGACTTCTATTTCCCCGAGAAATTGGAGGAGGAGGCCGGCTACATCCGTGCGCTGCGCGACAGCCTTGAGGAAGCGGGGCGGCAGTTCGCGCTGGTGATGCCGCCGCGCACGGTCGACGTGGCGTCGAGCGCGTTCCGCTATCCCGCGGACCACTCGGAGGCTCTGCTGGCCGACGTTTCGCGCCTGTTCGCCGACTGCAATTATGTCGATCTGGCCGGCGATATGAAAGCCCGCTACGACGCGGGGGAATACGTCTACTACAAGACCGACCACCACTGGACCACGCTGGGCGCGTATTACGCCTACTGCGCGATTATGGAGCAGTACGGGCTGGAGCCGTACCCGCTCGAGAGCTTCACGCGCGAGCAGGTCAGCGACGCGTTTTACGGCACGACCTATTCCAAGGGCGGGTTCAAGTTCATCGCGCCGGACGAAATGGAGTTCTTCCACCACGATACGCTGACGCCCGACCTGTTCAAAACGACGGTGTACAACGGCAAGCTGGAAGTCACGTTTGAATCGGAGGCGTTCTACGACCGCTCGTTTTTGACGAAAAAGGACAAATACTCCGCCTTCCTCTCGGGTACGAACACGCTGACCACCGTCGAGCGCACGGACGGCGTCGAGCGGCCGAAGATGATCCTCATCAAAGATTCGTTCGCCAACAGCCTTGCGCCGTTCCTCGCGCTGCATTTCGATTTGGAGATTGTGAACATGAACGACTACCTCACCGCGCGCAGCCACATCGCCGAAAACGCCGCCGACGCGGAATATGTACTCGTCGTGTACAATCTGGACAACCTGCTGGCCGCGCCGAAATTTAATTCCATCAAAGGTTTGGCAAATTATTTGAAATAGGTTGACAAATTCGTTTTTCGGGAGTAAAATAAGACTATACTTTGAACGGAGGTTTTCATCATGGCATTTTGCACCAAATGCGGCGCCCAGATTCCCGACGGCGCGGCAGTCTGCCAGTCCTGCGGCCAGGCGCAGCCCGGCGCACAGCAGACCTACCAGCCCCAGCAGGCGGTTCCCCAGTACAACAACGCGGGGCCTTCTCTTGTTTCACAGGTCTACGGCAAGTCGAAGAGCAAGCTGGAAAAGCTGCTGATTCTCTTCTCGATGATCTTTTTCGCTCTCGCGGCACTCGCACTGCTGTACTACTTCATCATCGCTATCGTCAACGCGACCGATTCGTGGTCGGGCGGCTTCCGCGTATTCTTAAGCAACTTCTTTACCGGTGTTTACCATGCGGCGATTTACTCGTTTATGGCGCTGGCGCTGGCTGTTTTCAAGAACAGACTGAAGTAAGCGTCCTTTCGGGAAAAGCTACATAACAACAGCGGGCGGCGCTTGTTCGAAAGCGCCGCCCGTTTCCTATGCGGGGAGGCCTGTCCTTCCGGCTCTCCCCTTTTTCGTCTATTTCCGTCTGACCTATTCCCGGTTGACAAGCGCGAGGATTTCCTCGGCGCTCTTGCCGCCGACGGCCTGCGCCGTCTTGACGCCGTTCTTGTAGACGACCAGCGTCGGGATGCTCATAATCCCGTGCATTTCCGCCAGCGCGCCCTGCTCGTCCACGTTGACCTTACCGACGGCGACCGACGGGTTCTCCGCCGCAAACTGCTCGACGACGGGAGCGAGCATCCGGCAGGGCCCGCACCACGCCGCCCAGAAATCCAGCAGCACGGGCTTGGCGTTCTGCTTTACGAAGCTGTCGAAATTTTCCTTCGTCACAACCGTGACCATATCGTTGTCCTTCCTTTCGCCGCGCTCAAGACGCGCACTTCTTTTTTATTCTGTGAGAACCCCGCCCGCTTTATGCGGCGGGCTTGTTTTTTGAAAACGCCGGCGCAGGCCGGAGCGCCGCAAGCAGCCGCGGCGGCGGCGGACGCTTCGCCCCCTCCGAATGCCGGAGAGCGGCGGCGTCTCCGCCGGATTTCCCCGCCGCTTTCGGGAGGGGAAGCCGAACGCGGCTATAAATAGCGTTCGAGCAGCTCGGCGGCCGCACGCACATATTTTGCGCAGGGGCGGCGGCTGTAATACGCGTCCGTGCGCGCTTCGGGGACGGGGGAATCCGGCCCCGGGCCGAGCGCGAGCAGCTCGCGACAGATGTACGAGCCGTGCTGCGCGGCGAACGCCTTGGCGAAATCCTGCACGGTCGTGTAGAGACGCGTTTTCTTCTCCCGATCGCTGCCGGTCCCCGCGCCGTAGCGCAGGCTGAGCACCATCGCCGCGCCGCTGACGGTGCCGCAGGTCTCGCGCAGACGGCTGAAGCCGCCGCCGAAGGCCGCGGAAATCCGCTCGGCCTCCTCCTGCGTCAGCCCGAAGTCGGGCGCGAACGCCATCACCACCGACTGCGCGCAGTTGTACCCGCTGCGGAAAAGCGCCTCGGCCTTTTCGGGACGCGTCATTGCCCCGGCAGCGCGGCGACGAGCCGCTCGCACGCGGCGGCGACGGCGTCGCTCTCATAGTCCTCGATGCGGCCCTCGTCGCACAGCGCCGCGATCTTCGGGTCGATCGGCAGCGACAGCAGCACCGGCAGGCCGTGGTCGGCCGCCGTCTGCGCGACCTTCGACGCGCCGAACACCGAAAACGTCTCGCCGCAATGCGGGCAGACGACGCCGCTCATATTTTCCACCAGCCCGAGGATCGGCACGTTCATCATCGACGCCATCCGCACCGCTTTCTCAACGATCATCGCGACAAGCTCCTGCGGCGAGGCGACGACGACGATGCCGTCCACCGGCAGCGACTGGAACACGGTCAGCGGCACGTCGCCCGTCCCCGGCGGCATATCGACGAACATAAAGTCCACGTCGCTCCAGATGACGTCGGTCCAGAACTGCTTGACCGTACCCGCGATGACCGGCCCGCGCCAGACGACGGGGTCGCCCGGGTCCTCCAGCAGCAGATTGATGGACATCACCTGCACGCCGTCGCGCGTCAGCGCGGGCAGGATGCCGTCCTCGCAGCCCTCGGCCTTCTCCTGAAGGCCGAACACCTTCGGAATCGACGGGCCGGTCAGGTCGGCGTCGAGCACCGCGGTGCGGTAGCCCTTCTTCGTCAGCCCGCTCGCCAGCAGCGCGCTGACGAGCGACTTGCCGACCCCGCCCTTGCCGCTGACGACGCCGATGACCTTTTTCACCGACGAAAGCCGGTTCGGTTTTTCAACCTGAATTTCGGGCGACGCGCATTTTTCCTTGCAGCTTGCGCAGTCGTGTGTACATTCGCTCATGGTTTTGATACTTCTTTCCTGTTTTTTCTATTGCAAATCTTTGCCTGAAATGCTATACTGTATACATGCAACGGGTGTTTTCCCACCGACGACCACTGTGAACGGGTGACAAACGTGAAAAAACTTCTACTTGCCTTTCTTCTGTCCCTGCTGCTTCTGCTCTCGCTTCCGGCGGGCGCCGCCGGGCAAACGACGGCCTTTTCGCTCTCCTACGCCAACGGCACGGCGGGCGGCGTCGTCGAGGTCTTTCTGTCCTGCGACGAAAATCCCGGCTTCAGCGGCGCGGCGCTCAACATCGGCTTCGACCCCGATGTACTGCAATACGACGGCTGCACGACAGCCGACGGGTTCGACCCCGACATATTCAGCGCCGTGGAGACCGAGGGACAGCTCCGCATCGCGTTCACCGACCGGCAGGCGGACTTCTATATGACCGGCAGGCTGCTGACCGTCCGCTTCCGCATCGTCGGCGAGACGGAAAGCGACTCGCTCAGCAGGCTCACGCTCTCCGCGCCCGCGGGCGCCGTGGCCGACGTGCGCTACCGCAGCGTCGAATGCCGTGTCACCGACGGCGGCGTATATGTCGGCAGCGCGGCGATCCACCTGCTGCCCGGGAGCGCCTACGTCCTCGACCGGGAACGGGGTTACGTCACCGGCGTAGCGCCGCAGACTGCGCCCGAAGCGTTTTTACAGCAATTCACCGGCAGCCCGAGCTTTTCGCCGTCGGGCAGCCGCTACGTTTTCACCGGCAGCGCGGTCGCCGCGGGCAGCGAGCGGTATACGGTCGTCGTGACCGGCGACCTCAACGGCGACGGAACCCTTACGGCCAGCGACTACCTGCTCGCCAAGCGCGCCATCGTGCTCGACGCCGAGCTGACCGAAATCCAGACCCTCGCCGCCGACGTGTCGGGCGACGGGAAGCTGACGGCCAGCGACTACCTGCTGCTCAAAAAAAGCGTGCTGGGGCTGGGATAAGCCGTCATTTGTGATACGCGCGGTGATGGATGATGGTCATCGCGCGGTAAATCTGCTCGGTGAGTACGACGCGCATCAGCCGGTGCGGCAGCGTCATCTGGGAAAAGGACAGCCGCCGGTCGGCCGCGCGCTTGACCGCCTCGCTCAGCCCGTGGGACGAGCCGATGACAAACACCGGCTCGCCGCCCTCGGAGATGACGCGTTCCAGCGACGCGGCGAACGCCTCGCTGGAGCAGGGCTGTCCCTCCACGCACAGCGCGTACACATACGCGCGGCGCGGCAGCAGCGCCGTGATCTGCTCGCCCTCCTTACGGAGGGCTTTTTCTATCTCTGCGGGCGAGCTGCCCGCGTCCTCCTCCTTCACGCCGACACAGCGGAAGTCGCAGAAGGCCGACAGCCGCTTCTCATACTCCCGCTGCGCCTCGCGCAGATAGGACTCGCGGAAATCGCCGACGTGGATGAGCGTGACGCGGGTCACTTCCGCGGCTTGCGCGTGCGCTTTTTGCGCACGGAATAGCCGAACGAGCCGATCTTCTTCCCCAGCGCGAAATACTCGCCGTGCGCATACGCCGCCAGCGACGCCTGCTCCAGATGCAGCTTGCCGTTTTCATCGATGTATTTTTCGTCCACCGTCACGCCGACGATGTCCGCGATGAACATATCGTGGCTGCCGAGCGGCAGAACGTCGCTCACCCTGCATTCGAGCGAAACGGGGCATTCGGCCACCGAGGGCGCGCCCACCTTCACCGACGGGGCGGCGGTGAGGTTGCAGACGTCGAACTTCTGCATATCCCTTCCGCTTTTCACGCCGCAGAAATCGACGATGCGGATCAGATACGAACTCGGCAGGTTGATGACGAACTCGCCCGTTTCCTTGATGAGCGCGTGCGAATGCCGCGAGGGGCGCACCGAAACGTAGGTCTTGGGCGGCTCGGAGCTGAGAATGCCCGTCCAGGCGACGGTGAGCACGTTGGGCTGCTCGATGCTGCCGCAGGAAACGAGCACGACCGGCACGGGCGCCAGCAGCGTGCCGGGCTTCCATTCGATTTTAGCCATATGGATGACCACTCCTTTGTTGCTTTTGTGCGATTCCGAAAAAAGGCGTCCCGCGCCGCGCGGCTTCAGGGCCGGCCGGCGTCGCCCGCCATCTGCGGCGGCTCCGCGCCGCAGATGGTGCCGCCGCCGAGCAGGTAATCGTCCGCGTAGAACACCGCCGCCTGCCCGGGCGACACGGCGCGCTGCGGCGCGTCGAACTCGACGACGGCGGCGCCGCCGTCCTCCGGCCAGAGCGTCGCGGACGCCGGCTTCTGGTTGTAGCGCAGCTTGGCCGTTATCCGCAGCGGCGCGGACGGCGTCCGCCCCGAAAGGAAGCTGACCTCCCGCACGCGCACGCGCGCCCGATAAAGCGCCGCGTCGCTGCCGAGGGTGACGGTATTGGCGGATACGCTGCGGCCGACGACGTACAGCGGCGACGCGGCGCTGACCCCCAATCCCCGCCGCTGGCCGACGGTGTAGGCCGCCGTACCCCTGTGCCGGCCGAGGATTTCGCCCGTCATCCCGACGAAATCGCCCGGCTGCATACAGCCGGGGCGCTCGTGCTCCAGATAGGCGCGGTAGTCGCCGTCGCGGATGAAGCAGATGTCCTGACTCTCCTTCCGGCCGCCCGCGGACAGGCCGAGGGCAAGCGCCAGCTCGCGGATCTCCCGTTTCGTTTGATCGCCGAGCGGGAAATGCGTCCGCGCAAGCTGCGCCTGCGTGAGCATATAGAGCACATAGCTCTGGTCCTTCGTCTCGTCGGCCGCGCGGCGCAGCAGATACGTCCCGTCCGGCGCGCGCTCCCTGCGGACGTAGTGGCCGGTGGCGATACCGCCGAAGCCCTCCGCGAGCGCATAGTCGAGGAAAAGGCCGAATTTCAGGCGACGATTACAGTATATGCAGGGATTGGGCGTTTCGCCGCCGAGATAGCCGTCCAAAAACGGCTCGATCACCTCGTCCCGAAACGCCCGCTCAAGCGCAAGCACCGAAAAGGGGACGCCCAATTCGGCGGCGGACCGCGCGGCGGCGGCAAGCTCGGCGTCCGCGCCGTCCTGCAGCCGCATCATCGCGCCCGCGACCGAATAACCCGCGTCCAGCAGCAGCCGGACGGCGACGGTGCTGTCCACCCCGCCGCTCATCGCGACCAGCAGCCGCTCAGCCAAGGCGGATCATCTCGTCGATGCAGCGGCGCGCCTGCGCCAGCGTTTCCTCCGGCAGCGTAACCTCGTATCCGCCGCCGGTCACGCAGCGGTACACGTCCGGCAGCGTGGTCAGGCGCATATTCGCGCAGTAGAGCTTTTTCGACAGCGGGTAGAAGCGCTTGTCCGGACATGCAAACTGCAAATGCTCGGCAATCGACAGCTCGGTGCCGATGATGAAATCCGTCTGATCGCTCGTTTTCGCAAAGTCCATAATCGCGCTCGTCGAGCCGACGAAATCGGCGTACGCCAGCACCTCCCGCCGGCATTCGGGATGGACGAGCAGCAGCGCGCCGGGATGCGCGGCCTTGGCGTCGCGCGCTTCCTCGCCCGTGACGGCGGCATGCACCGGACAGCCGCCCTGCAGCAGCATAATGTTCTTTTCGGGAAGCTGCTCCTTCACATACGCGCCGAGGTTGCAGTCGGGGATGAAGAGGATGTCGTCGCTCGCGAGCCGGCCGACGATCTTGACGGCGGAGGAACTGGTCACGCAGACGTCGCAGACGGTTTTCAGCTCGGCCGTGGTGTTGATATAGGCGACGACGGTATAGGAGGGATACTTCTCCCGCAGGTGCGCGATGAGGGACTTGTCCATCTGCTCGGCCATCGGACAGCCCGCGTCCTCCACCGAAAGCAGCACGCGCTTTTCGGGCGAAAGAATCTTGACCGTTTCGGCCATGAACCGCACGCCGCACATCAGCATCGTGCCCGCCTGCGCCTTCGCGGCCTGCACGCTGAGCTGGAAGGAATCGCCCACGAAGTCGGCCACCTCTAAAATTTCGTGCGCCTGATAGCTGTGCGCAAGGATACAGATGTCCTTCTCCCGCTTCAACCGCAGGATTTCGTCCTGCATCTGCCGTGTATTCAAAAAGCAACACTACCTTTCGGGTTTGGATAAAAAACGTTGTTTGCGAAGCGTCTTTTCTACAAAAAGTCCGCGCGGCGCTCCCCGCGGCGGCCGCTTCGGCGGCAGGCCGGCGCGTTCCCGAAGCGGGGAGGCTTCGGCGCCGAAACGTTTATCATTAAAATTATACTACACCGCTTATTAGAAATCAATACCAAAGCGCGCATTTTCTTTTGTTCACAGCATCTTTACAACCCGACGTACATATTCGGCGCGCGTCCGCCGCAAGCTAATAGGGAAAATCTCGAACCGAAAGGATGAAATCGTGTTGAAAGCTTTTTCCGTTTTCCTGTTCGCGGTCCTGCTCTCGTCGCTGCTCTGCGTGGGCGCGGCGGCGGGCGGCGGCGACATTTCGCCCGCGCTCGACATACTCCGCGGTGAGCTTACGCTGACCAAGACCGGCGTCGTTGGCAGCGAGGTCACGTTCACCGAGGCCGACTTTGAAACCCTCTACGGCAGCGAGGTGAGCTTCATCACCGTCTCCTCCCTGCCCGACGGGCAGGCCGGCCGTCTGGCGCTCAACGGCGTGGACGTGATCGAGGGGCAGACGATTGCCGCGGCGTCGCTGTCCTATCTGCGCTTTGTCCCCGCGTCCGACGCGGCGGGTGAAGCGACGTTCACCTTCAAGAGCCGCGCCGCCGGCTGGGAGGACACGAACGTCACCTGCGTCATCGCCCTGTCCGAAAAGCAGAATCTTGCGCCGATCGTCTCGGACCTGAACCTCGCCACCGTCGAGGGCGTTCCGGTATCCGGCAGCCTGCCGATCACCGAGCCGGACGGCGACGCCTGCACCACCTCGGTGGAAACCTATCCGACCAGCGGCAGGCTCTCGCTTGAGGACGACGGCACGCTGCTCTACACCCCGCTCGAGGGCTTCCGCGGGACGGACAGCTTCACCTATCATGTGACCGACGCGGTGGGCAACCGCTCGGCGACGGCGACCGTCACCGTCAGCGTGGAGAAGAACGACAGCGGTATCGTGTTCTCGGATATGGAGACCGACGAATACCTCTCCGCCGCGCTCGAGATGAGCGAAAAGGAGATTATGACCTATAAGCTGACCGGCGACCGCTACACCTTCGAGCCGACGGCCGAGGTGAGCAAGGCCGACTTCGTCGTGATGCTGATGACCGCGCTCGACTATGAAGTCGACCTCAACCGCAGCGACGCCGTGTTCGCGGACCTCGACCGGCTTTCGGCCGGACGCCGCGCGTATCTGGCCGAGGCGGCCGACGCCGGCATCGTCCCTGCCGACGGCACGCTCTTTGAGCCGCTGAACGCCGTCACGCTGGCCGACGCCGCGCTCTATATCCGCAATGCGCTGGACATCGACAGCGCTGAACAGGCGGGCCTGCTTTCCGGCGACGGCGCGACCGTGCTGACCAAGCGCGACGCCGCGCTCATCCTGCAAAAGGTGCTGCGCTACACCGAAAAGCACTGAACCGGCCGCACACAGCAAAAGCAGACGGACCAACAGTCCGTCTGCTTTTTTGTCCGCTCCTGCCGCACAAGGGCCGCGGTCACAGGAAATAGGCCCGCCGATACCCGACGCGCGTCTTGGTAACGGCCGCCGCACCGTCGGCAGAAAACGTATAGCGGTCGTTGGCCACGAGGCATCGGAAGCTGTAAGAAGAAGCCTCCGGCACCGACTCGGCGCGCTGAAGGCTGTCGGCACGCCAAAGCAGCGCGCCGGCCTCGGCGGAAACGGCGCCGGGGAGACAGCCGGGCGCGGAAACGCCCTGCTCGGGCAGCCCGTCGGGCGTACAGACGAGCAGATAGGCGCAGCACCGCTCCGCAAGGCGCGCGGTCAATTCCGCCTCTGTCATCGACGACAGAGCCGTCCAGTCGTCGGAGTCTGCGAGTCGCTCTGCCGGCCCGTTCGCTCTGCCGCCGTCGCCGCTCAGGCCGGCGCTGACGTACAGCTTTCCCTCCCGATAGCACAGGTCGCTGAGGTAGAGGCTTCCGTCGGCCGTCGTGTAGATGATTGCGTCGGTCACCGACAAATCGCTGTCAAACAGCACCAGCACGTCGTACCAATCTGCGGCGTCCACCCACAGGCTGCTGCCGGACTGAAAAATCGCCGCATAGCCGTCTCCGACCGCCACGACCTTGCGCACGTCCCCGTAACCGTCGCTGCGGATTTTGTTCACCAGCGCACCGTTATAGTCGTAGACGGCGCAGAAGCCGCCGGACGGGTCGCTGCCCCAAACCAGCAGCCGATCCTCCTCGCAACAGACCTCGGAATAGTAACAGAACGCGTCCAGAACGCTCCAAATTCGTTCGCCGTCCAAGCTGAGCAAAAGCATATTCGCGTCGTATTCGCCGGAATAGCCCTGCGCGTCATGGTATAAAAACAGCACGCCCGCTTTGCATTCCCTGTAACGGCTGAGAAGCTGGCGGCCGGACAGCGTATAGCGCCACGCCACGCCGCCGTTCTCATATTTCACGATTTTTGTCACCTCTGCGCCGCCGTCCTCTTCGTATTCAAACGCATAGCCGTCGCCGGCGGTCTCCTTCGCCGGCGTATCGGCCAGCGATTCCGCACGGGCGGCCTCCTCCGCGCCGATACGGTCGAATGGAAGAATCTGCATCGGAACCGTCCGCTCTGTGCGGTCGCCCGTGCGGCTGTTCAA
>ERZ827458.435-NODE-435-length-59319-cov-6.747536_pt1 | contig 59319 bp, 62 predicted proteins | sample MGYA00519706_ERZ827458 | MGnify/ENA primary metagenome ERZ827458 (study PRJEB31778, sample SAMEA3449309) | human gut metagenome | biome: human gut; feature: human-associated habitat; material: faeces | place: United Kingdom | collected 2010/2012 ...
ATTGCCCTCGCCGGTGGTGGAAACGGCGGCCTTGCCCTTATCGCGCACGTCGATGTTCACACCGGAGAAGGTGACGCTTGCGGTCTGACCGCTATCCGCGTTGATGGTGACGTTGTTTTCCTTAGAGGTTCCCGTAATGACGGGCGCGCTGTCCGGTACAGCGGCTCCGCCTCCCTGCCTGACCGTCTGCCCGCCGCTCCCGGCGTTTACGGTGATGTCGCCCTTGCTGATGTCCCAGGTCGCCGCAAGCGCCGACATGGGCATGCTGACGAGAAGCAGCAGCGCAAGGAGCGTTGATACGATTATTCTTCCCTTCATGTGCAAATGCCTCCTTTGTTGTTTTGATCGCCTCGATTCCTTTTTTACGTACACACTGTTATGTTATCAGACAATTCGGATATTTGCAAGAGCCTGTTCGGGCAAAGATTTGCTTTTATACGATTTTCTGATGAAACGTAAGCTTTTATAGTATGAGACGCACTCTGCCGCTGCGGCAGAGTGCGTCTTTTGTATGACAGGAAAAAGAAAGAATCGTCTATGCCAGACCGTCCCGGGCGTTCTGGGCGCCTTGGAGGAAATTCCGGGTTTTTTCGCTTCTCGGATTGCCGAAGACCTCCTCCGGGGTGCCAAATTCCTCGATCACGCCGTCGGCCATGTAGATCACCACGTCCGCCACGGAGCGGGCAAATTCCATTTCGTGGGTCACCACCACCATGGTGTTGTCCCTGCCCTTTAAGCCCCGGATGACCTTCAGCACCTCCCCCGTCAGCTCCGGGTCGAGGGCGCTGGTGGGCTCGTCAAAGCACAGCACCTCCGGCTGGAGCGCCAGCGCCCGGGCAATGGCGACCCGCTGTTGCTGACCGCCGGAGAGCTGGAAGGGGTAAGCATCCGCCTTGTGGGTCAGTCCCACCCGGCCAAGCAGGGACATGGCGTTTTCCCGAATCTGCGCCGGGGCTCCCTTTTTCAGAAGGTTCGGCGCAAGCATGATATTTTCCAGCGCCGTATACTGGGGAAACAGGTTGAAATTCTGGAAAACCAGGCCGAAGTGGAGCCTGTTCTGACGAATCTGGTCGTCGGACAGGTTCTCCCCCGTCAGCAGCTTTCCGTTTACCCAGATCTCCCCCTCGTCCGGGGTTTCCAGAAAATTCAGGCACCGCAGCAGCGTGGTTTTTCCGCTTCCCGAGGAGCCGATGATGGCAAGCACCTGCCCCCGCTCCATGGAAAAGCTGACGCCCTTGAGGACATCGGTGTCGCCGAAGCCCTTTTTGATATTTTTTACTTCCAGAATCGGCATACTCTCAACCCCTGAAATAGTCCAGTTTCTTTTCCAGCTTCGCAAACAGCACCGTCAGGACGCCGTTGAACACCAGATAGAACGCCGCAGTGTAGAACAGAGGCCAGAACAACCCCTTTTTAATGTAGGACTCACCTGCATAGATGATCTCGTAAATACCAATGATCCGCGACAGGGCGGTATCCTTCACCAGCGTAATAAACTCGTTTCCCATGGGCGTGACAATGCGCTTGATTACCTGCAAAAGCACAACCTTGAAGAAAATCTGGCTCTTGGTCATGCCCAGCACCTGCCCGGCCTCGTACTGCCCCTGGGGAACGCTCTCGATGCCGCCGCGGTAGATTTCCGAAAAATAACAGGCATAATTGATGGCAAAGGCCACAATGACGGCTTCAAACCGTCCCAGTATGTGAATGTCGAACAGCAGACCGGGGCCGTAGAAAATCGCGATGAGCTGGAGCATCAGCGGCGTGCCGCGAATAATCCAGACGAACCCCTGCGTCAGCCGTTTCAGCGGGCAGAACCGGCTCATGGAACCGAAGGCCACCACCAGTCCCAGCGGCAGGGAGAATGCCAGCGTCAAGAAAAAGATTTTTACGGTTTCCCAGAAGCCCCTGAGCAGCTCCATTGTCACCGGAAGGAACATAATGGTTACCTCTCTCCAACGGGCGCCGGTGATGCCACCGGCGCCTGTTTTTTTACTTTAATTGGATTCTATCAGCCGACCAGCGTCAGGCTGTACTTATCGGCCAGCGCCTGAAGGGAACCGTCGGCGAGGCACTTTTCCATAAACTTATTGAAGGCGTCGGTCAGGTCGGACTCCTTGCGGAAGCCTACGCCGTACTCCTCGGAGGTCAGGCTGATGCCGGAGGCCAGGTCATCGTAGTTGGTGCCTTCGCCGGTCATGGCGTTGGCCAGGGTGATGTCTACGACGCAGGCGTCAGCGGTACCGGCGGAAACCTCCATGACGGCCTTGGTCTGATCCTGCACCGCCACGTAATCGGAGATGCCCAGACCCTTGACGGCGTCCTCACCGGCGGAGCCGCTCTCCACGGCGAAGGTCAGGTCTTTCAGGCTGTCGGTATCGGCGTAGTTGCCGACGGCATCGGCCTTCATGACGACCACCTGGGCGTTGATCACGTAGGGCTTAGTGCAGTTGGTGTTCAGGGTCACCTCGTCGGTGATGGTCATGCCGTTCCAGATGGCGTCGATGTTCTTGGAATCCAGCTCGAAGAATTTCTGACCCCAGTCGGCGATGACGAAGAACTCGCAGTCCACGCCCAGCTCCTTGGCAAACATCCGGGCAAACTCGGCGTCGAAGCCGGTCCACTCACCGTTCTCGTCCTTGTAGTCCATGGGCTCGTAGTCGGTGATGCCGACGATGAGCTTTCCGTTCTTCTTGACGTACTCCGTGTCGGATTTCGCGGATTTGCTGCCGCAGCCGGTCAGAAGCGCCAGCATCATGATCGTGGTCAAAATCCATGCAATGCTTTTTTTCATTTTCTTTTCTTCCTTTCTCAATTGGCATCTGGTCGATGTCTTATGAGCGGATTATACTTCATCACGCTAAAGTTGTAAAGTGTTATTTTTCATTTTTCGGTACTTTTGGCGAATTGACCAGTCCGTTCCATGTTTTTCCTTGTCTCCATTGGCGAAGCATAACAAAATCCACCCTGAGTTTTTGCCGGACGGTCGTAAAACAGTTAACGTAGCGTATCGGTACAGCCCCTTGGCTCTCCCTCTGGGAGAGCTGTCACCGAAGGTGACTGAGAGGGCGTTTCCCCTCTCCGTCCTCGCTTCGCTCAGCCACCTCTCCCAATGGGAGAGGCAAGGGGTGCTGGCATTAGAACAGGCACAGCAGATTGTTCCGCTGTGCCTGTTAACTGTCTGATATGACCCGCCCAATTTGCCCAAGGCGGATTTTGTAACCGCAATATTTCGTTTATTTCCCCTCCGGGAGCGTCTTTGCGTCCCCCGGCTGCATCCGGGTTCGCTTCGCCGCCTCCATCAGATTCTGGAATTCGGCGGCAAGAATCTGACGGGTCTCCGGGTCGTTGCCCAGGGTCTTGATATAGGTGCGGATGTTCCGGGGATGGAAAATGTCCAGTGCCTTGTCAATGCCGCCTGTCCCCAGCAGCCCGAACAGGGCGTCCACCAGACGGTTGCGCTCCTGGGTGTCCATGTCGGCGATCCAGGCCTTGATGGTCTGGTTTACAAACTGAGAATCCGCCGTGATGGACTGCATCGGCACAAAGTTCGGCCCCATGATCTCCCAGGAATAGGGGTCGTGCTGCAGCACGCTCACCTGATTGCTCTTGATAATGGTATAGGGTTCCTCATGCTCCAGCAGCATCCCGATCACCGAGGACTGGGGTACGTAGGTCTTGATTCGCGGCACCATGGCGAGATACCCGGGGTCGCCCATGAGATAGCCGGTAAAGCCGGGGCCGTCGTTGTTATAAACCTCCAGAATCCGCCGCTGAATGTCCGGCGTGCTTCTCGCGGCGGCAAAAACCGCCAGATTTCCGCCCTTGGAGTGACCACCCAGACGCAGCGGCATTCCGTATTCCGCCGCCACCTCCCGGACATAGTCCTGCGCCAGCAGCTGGGCAGGGACGGCCTCCTGGAAGGCCATGTTGAAATCTTCCTTCCAGCCCACCAGCGACCGGTCTGTCCCCCGGAAAGCAACAAACGCCGTGCCGTCAGGGAGCAGGAATGTCATGGCCGCGAACTGCGTCTCCTCCTCCGGGACGAACTCATCCCGGTACAGCACCATTTTGCACCCGCCGAACCGGGCAGTCTCGGCGGCGGCGCGGAGCATCATTGCGTCGTTTTTCGCCCGGACGCGGCTCTCATAATCGTCCAGGGAGAGAAAATCCGCCGCGGCATCCCGCAGGGCAATCGGCTCATGGGGCGTCTCCGCCGCCTGACCCACAAAGGGGATGTACGAAAGGACGCTGAAAATCAGCCCGTCCACCGGATTCAGGGGATCCTGGGAGAAGGACAGGTCGCCGCGCCATTTCAGATAATCAAAAACACTTGTCACTTATCTCACCTCTTGCGATTATTCTAGCAGAAAGATGTGAATTTTTCTACTATAATTTGGCATTTATTGTCGGAGACTGCATAAAACCGCCCGCCATGGAAAAGCTTCCATGGGGTGGTATTCGTTATGAAAAGCAAAGACTGGCTGGGCATGGCGCTTTCCGGTCTGGCTGCGGGCGCCGTGGCCGGATTGTTCGGCGCGGGCGGGGGCATGGTGCTGGTTCCCCTGCTGACCCTTCTGACGCCGCTGGAGGAAACCGAGGTGTTTCCCTCCTCCGTCACCATTATTCTGCCCATCTGTCTGGTGACATTAGCCGTTTCCGCCGCCGTGGGGACAGTCCCCTGGCAGGACGCCCTTCCATACCTCTTCGGCAGCGCCGTCGGGGGCTGGGCGGCGGGCATGTGGGGTCGGAAAATCCCGGTCAAGTGGCTTCACCGGGGGCTGGGCATTCTGATTTTGTGGGGAGGGTACCGATATCTATGCTAGAGACTTTGCCTGTCGCGCTGATCGTCGGCACCCTGCTGGGATTTCTCACCGGACTGGGGGTCGGCGGGGGAAGTCTGCTGATCCTGTGGCTGACGCTGGTGCTGGAAATGTCCCAGACCGCCGCGCGGGGCATCAATCTGCTGTTTTTTCTGCCCTCCGCCATGATTGCCTGTTATTTCCGCTGGAAGCAGGGGGCGGTAACACTCAGGAAAGTCCTGCCCGCCATTCTCGTCGGATGTGCCGCCGCGGCGGTCTTTTCTCTTATCAGCACCCGGATAGATCTGGAAATCCTCAAAAAGCTGTTCGGCGTCCTGCTCCTTGCGACAGGGATTCGGGAACTGTGCTATCGGCCTAAGGCATAGCTCAGCCGTTCCGCTTCTTGTAAGCCAGATACCCTTCCAGAATCAGCGACGCCGCCACGGCGTCCACCGTGTCCTTCCGCTTTTTCCCGTGGTAATTGTGCTGGGACAAAATGTTGTGGGCTTCCACCGTGGTTCGGCGCTCGTCCCACATGCTCACGCTCAGGCCGGTGGCCGCCCTGAGCTTGTCCGCAAATTCCCGGCACAGCTCCGCCCGGACGCCCTCGGTGCCGTCCATGTTCTTGGGCAGGCCGACCACAATCTCCCCCACCTGGTTTTCCTGCGCCAGACGGACGATGTCGGCGATGGCCTTCTCCGTATTGCGGCTGGGTACCACCGTGGCAGAGCCCACCAGCGTACATAATAGGTCAGAGATCGCAACGCCGGTGCGGGCGTCGCCGTAGTCAATTCCCATGATTTTCATTTTCCATTTCCTCCCGACTGTTTTGCCTCTATCATACTACAATTTCCCCAAAAATGGAAGAAAAAATAGTTGACTTTGCCCTCCCCCCATGATAGAATGTCCTTACCTGTGAAAAAGGGCTTTTTTTGTGCGCCTTTTTCAGCCCCGGGCGGTAATTTGTAGTTGACCGTTTCCTAAATTTTCTCTGGGCGGGGTGATACAGGGAGGCAGTATTTAAGGAGGTGCCGTTATGCGCGTAAAAGTCACTTTGAGATGCTCTGAGTGCAAGCAGAGAAACTACAACACCATGAAGAACAAGAAGAATGACCCCGACCGTCTCGAGATGAAGAAGTATTGCAGATTCTGCAAGAAGCACACCGTTCACAACGAGACCAAGTAAGGAGGCCCGAATCATGGCTGAAGTCAAAAAGGAAAACTGGTTCAAAAGAACCTGGGGCAAGGTCAGGAAGTACTTCCGCGAGCTGCGCAGCGAGCTGAAGAAGGTCGTTTGGCCCACTCCCCAGCAGGTGCTGAAGAACACCGCCATCGTCGCCTGCTGCGTCGTGGCAGTCGGCGTGTTCATCTGGCTGTTCGACTTCGTTGCCCAGGTCGGCATTGATGCCCTGATCGGACTGTTCCACTAAGGTACGAAGTTATGGCAGAGACTGCAAAATGGTATGTTGTGCATACCTATTCCGGTTATGAAAACACTGTAAAGGCCACCATCGAGAAGACTGTGGAGTCCCGCTCGCTGCAGGATCAGATTCTCGCCGTCTCCATTCCTCTGGAGACCGTCACCGAGATCACCGAGTCCGGCGCCAGCAAGACCTATGACCGTAAGGTCTACCCCGGCTACGTGCTGGTGAAGATGGTTTACAGTGACGACACCTGGCATGTCATCCGGAACGTCCGCGGAGTAACAGGCTTCGTGGGCTCTTCCAGCAACGACCCCACCCCTCTGACCGAAGAAGAGGTCTACGCCATGGGCGTGGAAAAGAAGGAGATTATCGTAAACTACGCAGTCGGCGATACCGTCCGGATTCTGGACGGCCCCCTGTCCTCCTTCACCGGCACGGTCGAGAGTGTGGACGTTGACAACAACGCGGTGAACGTGGTCGTGTCCATGTTCGGCCGCGAGACCTCCGTCGAGTTTGAGCTTGACCAGGTGGAGGTCGTTTCCCAGTAAACGCATCGGATCGAATTTTCGGTCGGAACGTGGGAGGGGCGAACGCGCCCCGCAAAAAATGCGCCCAAGCGCATACTACCACATTTTATTCAGGAGGTGCTTATTATGGCACAGAAAGTCACTGGCATTATCAAACTGCAGATCAACGCCGCTAAGGCGACCGCATCCCCCCCTGTCGGCCCCGCTCTGGGTCAGCACGGCGTCAACATCGCCGCTTTCATCAAGGAATTTAACGCCCGCACCAAGGATATGGAGGGCTACAAGATTCCCGTCGTCATCACCGTTTACGCTGACCGCAGCTTTACCTTTATCACCAAAACTCCTCCGACCCCCATGCTGATCATGAAGGCCATCGGTCTGGAGAAGGGTTCCGGCGTTCCCAACAAGACCAAGGTTGGCACGATTACCAAGGCGCAGATCGCCGAGATCGCCAAGACCAAGATGCCTGACCTGAACTGCCCCACGCTTGAGGCTGCCGAAAGCCAGGTTGCCGGTACCTGCCGCTCCATGGGCGTTACCGTCGTCGATTGATATTTGCTTGTCCGGGCAGTCTGACCCGGAAATGTGGGAGGATTTTTCCGCATCACCACTTTAAGGAGGATAATTACATTGTTTAGAGGTAAAAAGTATCAGCAGAGCGCCAAACTGATCGACCGCTCTGTTCAGTATGATCCCGCCGAAGCCCTGGATCTGGTCGTGAAGGGTGCTTCCGCCAAGTTCGACGAGACCGTTGAGCTGCACATCAAGCTGGGCGTTGACTCCCGTCACGCCGACCAGCAGGTTCGCGGCGCCGTGGTTCTGCCCAACGGCACCGGTAAGACCCGCCGCGTTCTGGTCTTCGCCAAGGACGCCAAGGCTGAGGAAGCCAAGGAAGCCGGCGCCGACTATGTCGGCGGCATGGATCTGGTGGAGAAGATCACCAAGGAGAACTGGTTCGAGTTCGACGTGGTCGTCGCTTCCCCCGACATGATGGGCATTGTCGGCCGTCTTGGTAAGGTTCTGGGCCCCAAGGGCTTGATGCCCTCCCCCAAGGCCGGCACCGTGACCCCCAACGTGGCCGCTGCCGTCAAGGAGATCAAAGCCGGTAAGGTCGAGTACCGTCTGGACAAGACCAACATCATTCACTGCCCCATCGGCAAGGTGTCCTTCGGCACCGAGAAGCTGTCCGAGAACATGGACACGCTGCTGAAAGCCGTCGTGAAGGCGAAGCCCGCCGCCGCGAAGGGTCAGTATATCCGCTCCTGCACCGTGGTTTCCACCATGGGCCCCGGCGTGAAGGTTTCCACTTCCAAGTATCTGTAAGCTGATATGGTAAACCCCCGGATGCAAAAGCATCCGGGGGTTTTATGTTTATTCAGCTGAGGTTGCCGTTTTTGTCGCAGGATAACTTTAACGTAACATCCTTTGTTTCAACAGTAACACCCAATACTTTTCGACCTATGGAAAAGCTTCCATTGGCTGTATTTCCGCTTTTGCTTGCATTTTTTGAAATTGTGTACCACTCAGAATTGTAAATAGTAACTGAGCAACTGGCACTCGTGCAGGTGGCGCTACTTCCGTTATATGTAAAAGACCCGTTCAATGCCACTTTCCACTGCGCAACGCCGGTGCTATCGTAATAGGTATACGGTCTGCTTCCGCTTATTCCCCCAGACGCCCGCGCTCCACTGGTAATCGTTTCCACGACAGCATAACTTCCATCCTCAAATCGGATTATCTCTTGCTCACACTCTGCGGCATTTCCGCAAATCGGAATTGAGCACAACACCAACATCACTACCAGCAAAGAACAAATAAATCTTTTCATGTCAGTTTCCCTCCGTATATTCTACTGTTTCAATCACTTCAATTTCCCCGAGGACGCCATATCCATGAGCAAGTCTCTCGTTACGGATAATTGCATATGTCACCGTCCCAGCCCAAAGTGTAACAACTATCAGAGCTGTGCAGGTCACTATCCCGACAATTCTTCTTCGTATCCTCAAATTACGGAGAAGCTCCTCAGTATCCATGTCCTCTACATAGGACGCTGCAATCTGTTTCGGCAAACCAAATCGGTGGGACAACTCCGAAAAGTCTGCATCCGGGTGTTCTGCTAAATAATCTTCCAGCACGTTTTTGATTCGTGCCATAATCTCACGTTTCAGCTTTCCAGAGCAAGGAAGCCAGTCTTTGACATTCCGAAGATATCTTCGGGCTGCTCTGTTCCTTTTTCTCATTGTTGCCCGTCTCCTTCTACTATCCGGAAAACGCCCTTGGTGACTTCCTCATATTCCTGCGTCAGTTCTTTTAGCCGCTGCTCCCCGGCGGGTTCCAGATGGTAATACACTCGCGTCATGCGCCTGCCCACCAGAACCTTCCGGTCGGAAATCAACCCCTGGTCTACCAGCTTGTAAAGCACGGGATACAGCGAACCCTCCTGCGTAACAATTCGTCCGCCGCTTTGCCGCTCCGTTTCCTGCACAAGCTGATAACCGTACATATCTTCTTTTTTCAGCAACCCTAAAATCACCAGAGACATTACGCCCCGGCGAAAGCTGTTCTGCCCACTATCCGTCGCCACATCCATCACCTAGCTTTTGAGTATATTATATTTCAATATTCTTTATTTTGCAATACCTTTTTTTTCAAAAGTATTTGTTGACAAGCTTAAATCAATATGATAGAATGAAAATGCAAATTACGGGAAAGGCGTGATTCCGATGGGCTGATGTTCCGGTCTATGTCCACTCACAATAGCACTCAGTCACATGGGAGGTTATATTATGAAAAAAGTTCTGTCATTGCTGTTGATCATCGTCCTGCTGTTTGCATTCTGTGCCAGTGCTTCCGCTTTGGAGCTTCCAAACCAGGATACCGTCATCCAGGGTCGTACTTTATGCGCGGACTCAGTGTCTCTTTGGGATAACGGAAACTACGTGTGCATCACGCTCGACCATTATGCGAAATATCAATCCATCGTACCCTGTGGTCCCGTTCAGAAACACGTTTTCGGATATTTTACGCACCAGATCAGTGATAGAAACGGAAGATTTGTCGCAAATTTTTCCACCACAGTAACCGGTGAAGTCACATCTGTTGATGCCACAATAGTCGGTGTTACCGGAAGTTTTAGTAATCAGGCTCTCAGCGGGCTTTCCTATTCCTCAACATGCAGCGGCAACCGTGCAACAGTTTATATCAAGCTGAACGGAGCAACAATCGGCTCCCTCGGATACAAAATCAGCCTAGACGGAACAATTTCGGAGGTTTAATTCACTCAGCAAGAATGCTCTGATAGTCGTTGTCCTGGTTCTTGCCGCAGTTTTGCCTCTTGGCATTGGCTTTGCAATCGGTCGCAATGCCGAAAAGAAAACAGTTCTTGTCGCCCCCCCATGTACATTCATTCATTCCATTCACAAAATACATTGTCACATAGGAGGTAATTATATGAAGCGGTTCTTATTCATCTTTCTGGCATTGGTGATGCTTTTGTCCGTCATGCCCGTGAGCACCTACGCTGCCGGAAACGATACAGTAGTCTTTTCTCAAAACCACAACGTATCCGATGTCTGCCCGTGGGAACGCATTACTACATATGGTGTTAATCCTCCTACTGTGGGCTGGGATATTCGGATAAACGGGGCTTACAGTTTTAGCGGAACAGCATCCTATTCCAGATTGTACTTGAGTAGACTGATTTATGGTGCCGATCATTATTCCGTTGACGTGACAAATCGTTCCTCTTCCAGAGAGCTTATTATGACCCCTCACGATACTACCGTTCTCACGAATGTTGAGATTCCCGCTGGGGAGACGAAAAAGGATATTAGATTCACGATGCAATCTGGCAAAACATATTTCTGCTTGAGCTTTGCGGCACCTTCTGATTTTGAGGGTGTTGTTACGGAGTGGATTTATCAGTGACACCGCTTATGAAACATTCAAGAAAAAATATACCCTTTCTCTGCCTGATTTTACTGGCTGCAATGACGCTTATGACTGCCTGCAAAGGGAGTTCAGGTTCTGTAGCTGAGAAAGATTCTCCGGAATCTATTCCGACAGAGGTTAATGAAAGCACCACAGCCGCTTTCAACGCATTGGACACTCTGGAAATTACACTCCCGGCTGGAATGGAACGCACCCGCATATCCGATTCGCAGGAAATCATCCAAACCGGCAACGCCACGATAGGCGGGATTTTCCTACTGGAATGCGATAATTCCATTTTTGACGATGTTATGAATTTCTCCGATTCCCTGACGCCATTGGTGTTTCAGGCCATGGAGGATATCGTGCCCAAAAGCATCACATGGCATATGGGGGAAAGCTCCCTTTATGGGCTGTATGCGTACAACTGGGGGGACGAAGACGGCTTGGAATACATTGCCTATGTTGTCAGAGGTTATTCCGCATGTTATGTCTTCTGGTTCGACCGGGGTCAGATTTCTGATGAAGACGAAACGGAAATCATGCAGAGTGTCCACTCGGAGGATATAACGGACGATCTCAATAAAATATCGTCCGAAGACTACATGGCTGCAATGGGCGAAAAGATTGATTCTGGAGAATATCGGTTTGACGTCAGTCTTCCGGAGGGTATGACAAAAGAGCCAACGGCAGACGATGGTGCACTGTTTTATAGGAACGGTCAAATGATCGGCGGTTACAAGACTGTGCATTTTGAAAAAGGCATTCTCCCCGCTGTACATGATAACCGGAATTTGATCGTAGAAAGGCTAAGGGAATACGTGAAAGATCAGATCGATTTATCCGGGTTCGACGGGAAGATCACGGACGAGTCGCTGATCACTGCGGTATTTACGAGCGAAAACGAAGAGTATTCTCATTTCATTCTACCCTATGGCCAAATCGGAACGCAATACGATGTCTGGTTGGATACAAAGAGCCTCGATCAAGCCACAGTTGACACCATTCTAATGGGAGCCGGTCTTGTGAAGAACGGATAAAACATTCTTTTGAAAAATGGATCGCGCTTGCGTTTTAGACGCTCTGTTATACCGCCTATGCGTTGTTTCAACCGGCAACCCCGAATAGCGAAAGCATGTTTCCGGATGTGTTCCGTCCGGAAACATGCTTTATTACAAAATTCCGTATTTTCTCCTTCAGCCTGGATCATTTGACAAAATGCTCGTTTTGTGTTATCATGAATTTGTGTCAATAAAAATATACGCTCTTGGAAGGAGGCGCTGTTATGAAATCACGAAGAATCCTGTCCATAATCAGCCTGATTCTGGCCGCAGCTATGCTGCTGGGCATTGGCTTCGCCATTGGTAAAAGCAAAGCATCAACGCAAGACTCCCCTCCCGCCGCTGCGGCGGAGGCGGAAGCAGCGCGGCCGCATATTTTCGTCGAAAACTCCGACAGCGACACCGAATTTCATGAGTTTACCGCCGAGGAGCTGGGCATTGCCTTTGATGGCAAGGTCTCATACAGCGGTCTTTCTCAGGTCAATATCCAAATTGGCGACACCATCATGCCCCTGGAAGACGCCCTGAAAAACGGCGAGATTACCGTGGAAGTCCTCATTGCGGACATCCGCCTGGACGCGGAAGACAAGGTGTGCCGGGAACGAACCGCCAGCAAATTGGGGCTGTCCCGATTTATCTATCAGTACCGGGATTTTGACGCGGAAATCACTTACGACGTCTACGAAACACCCGCCAAGGGTAACTATATCATCCGGCAGGTCTGCTTCTATCCCCCGGGACACGCCCTCAACGTATCTCACGCCTATTCCGATGACGATCACCCCGGCGAATGGATCGACCGGGAAGACTGGGGCATTTCTCTGAAATCCGACTCCGTCACGCCCGGTGGTATGGTGCTGGAATGCCTCCAGTCCGGCGGCCAGCAGATCGGAACCCTCCACGCGGACTACTTCATGCTTTTCAAGGCCAACGAACCCGCCGCCGGAGACACGGTGACCATCGATTGCAGCACACCCTTGACGATGGGTGGAACGTGCGAGATCGCGCTGGACTGGTCGGACACGTATGGTGAGCTGTCCAGCGGTGATTATGCGGTATTCCTGCTTGTCCGCGATGAATTCGATGAATCGCAGGTGCATCCTCTGATGCGAGACTTCAAAAGTACGCAATACTATGTCGTGGAATTTGCAGTACCATGACGATTCTCAGGAGGTATTCCCATGAAATCACGAAGAATCCTGTCCATAATCGGCCTGATTCTGGCCGCGGTTTTCCTGCTGGGCATTGGCTTTGCCATCGGCCGCAACGAGGTTCAGGCCAGTGTGCCGGATGCAACGGACGCGGCAGAGGATATCGTACATACCGGGGATGACGTCCCCGCTCTGAATCTTACCGTTACGAGGGTCGGCAACACGGACTCTCAGATCTTCTCCCCGGAGGAAATCGGAAACAACTTCAATCAGGGTATGAGCTACTGCGGGGTCACCGACGTTTCCATTTCCCTGAACAGCGGCGACGAGCGGCTGGAAGACGCCCTCAAAAACGGCGACATCACCGAGGAGGAAATCTTCTTCCGCGCCCGTCAGGACGCACGGGATGGCCGCTGCCAGGAGACCTTTGAGACACAGCACGGCGTGACCTTCTACAACTATCATTACCCCGACTATGACCTGTGGCTGGTATACGACGTGTTCAATTCGCCCAACGGCAAGGCCTATCCGGTCAGTCAGCTGATCGTATTGCGCACCACCCCGGATTATCACCTGCACCCTTCCTGCGCCTTTACCGACCCGGAAACCGGCGCTTTTGTGAACAGAGAGGATTGGGGTCTTACCTTTGAACTGTCCGACGTCACCAGTCACAGCGCCACCGTGACCTGCACCCAGTCCGGTGGCCAGCAGATCGGGCAGCTGAAAATCGACGGCTACTATATTGCTCCCGAGGTTAGCACCGACACCCCGGATTGCGAAGTGGAAATTGCTATGGGCGGCACCTGCCAGTTTACCGTCGACTGGAGCGAAACCTACGGTGATCTGCCAAGCGGCACCTATCGTCTTTGCCTGTGGATATATGATATTTACGACGAATCCCAGCTCCATCCCCTCATGGATAATTTCAATGACTGGCAGGTACTTGATGTTGAACTAATCATCCCATAAATTGAAACTTCCAGCGGGAGGGCGCGTGTCCTCCCGCTTTTTCTCAAAAATACATCAAATTTCCCTTGACATTTGCCCTCCCCCATGCTAGAATATAGCAGTTGCCAGAGACAGCAGGTGGAGTTATCCGTAAGTCCTGCCGAGGTGCGCTGAATACAAAATTTCTGCGTGTCTTTCTGTCTTGTGGCAGAAGGACTTTTTTATTTTCGGAGGTGAAAATTATGCCCAACGCAAAGGTTCTTGAGAGCAAGAAGGCCGTTGTCGACGCTCTGACCAGCAAGGTGAAGGAAGCCTCTTCCGTCGTCTTCGTTGATTACAAGGGTATCACGGTCGCTCAGGATACCGAGCTGCGTAAGCAGTTCCGTGAAGCAGGCGTGGATTACGCCGTCGTTAAGAACACCCTGACCAATTTTGCCGCTAAAAATGCCGGCTATGATTTCTCTGAGGTTCTGAACGGCACCACCGCTATGGCTTCCACCACCGGCGACCCCATCGCCCCTGCTCGCATCGTCTGCGAGTTTGCCAAGAAGAACAAGCTGAAGACCCTGGCCATCAAGGGCGGCGTTGTGGAAGGCTCCGTGCTGTCTGCTGACCAGCTGAACGGCTTCGGCGAGCTGCCCAGCAAGAACGCTCTGGTCGCTTCTGTCCTGGGTACCTTCCTGGCTCCTATCTCCAGTCTGGCCTTCGTTCTGGATCAGATCCGGATGCAGAAGGACGGCTCCGCTCCTGCGGAAGCAGAAGCCTGATCGCGTAACCCCACAAACATCTCACTACACATCATTTTAGGAGGAAATTTATCATGGCTAGTGAAAAAGTCACTGCTCTGGTTGAGCAGGTTAAGGAACTGACCGTTCTGGAGCTGTCCGAACTGGTTCACACTCTGGAAGAGGTTTTCGGCGTTTCCGCCGCTGCCGCCGCTGTTGCCGCTCCCGCTGCTTCCGCTGCTGCTGAGGTCGAGGAGAAGACCGAGTTCGACGTCATCCTGAAGTCCGCCGGCGCTTCCAAGCTGGGCGTTATCAAGGTTGTCCGAGCCGCTACCGGCCTGGGCCTGAAGGACGCCAAGGATCTGGTGGACAACTGCCCCAAGACCCTGAAGGAAGCCATCTCCAAGGAAGACGCCGAGAAGCTGGTCGCCGAGCTGAAGGAAGCCGGCGCCGAGGCCGAGATCAAGTAATCTATCTCATCTTCAAAAGGTGCGCGGCCGCCAAACTTTGGCGGCCGCTTTTCTTAAGGCGGCGCCGTACAATTTGGTAAAAAGACGGCTGAGACTCGCAGGCACAATTGTGCGGCGCTGCCCTAGGCCGGGGCATATCTGAAGGCCGGTAAAACAACCGGATATTTTGACGGCTTTCAGATAGACCCTGGGGAAAGGACATTCCTATGGATTTTCGCTCTACCCTCTCCGTCGTCGCGGACTACCTTCCCAGCGACGTGGAGAACGTGCTTGCCGCCGCCTCCGCCTACCTGCCGGACGATCTGGAAAAGGCGATTTCCGGCGCGGCGTCCTACATACCAACGGAGATCGACCTGGCCGGTACAGCGCAGTTCATGCTGTTTTTTGCCGCCGCTTCCCTGATGCTGGGCTTTATGGGGCGGGTTTTTCTGGGCAAGCGCTCCAGTCTGAACCATTCCCTGTCTGCGGCCATGGGCATCCTGTTCGTCTATGCGGTGGCCATTGGGGTGTACACCTTCAAGCCCTGGTCGCTGGACGCGCTGCTGTCTCCCCTGCCCTTTGTCCGGTTTGCGGGAGAGCATCTGCTGATCATCCCCTTCCAGGGGTCGCCGATGACCATTGTGTGCAGTGAAATTCTGTCGCTGATAATTCTGGCGTTTCTGGTCAATCTCCTGGACACGCTGATTCCCCGGGGGAACTCCGCCGTGGGGTGGTTTTTCCTGCGGATGTTGATGGTATTGTTCGCCATGGTGCTGCACATTCTGGCGGACTGGGCGTTCAAGACCTATCTGCCCAACGTGCTGGTGACCTATGCGCCGACCATTCTGTTGGTGATTCTGGCGGTCGCACTGCTGATGGGTCTGATGAATCTGGTTCTCAGCGTGGTTCTGACGGTGGTCAATCCGATTTTCGGTGCGCTGCATACCTTCTTCTTCTCCAACATCATCGGCAAGCAGCTGAGCAAGGCCGTGTTCACCTCCGGCATCATCTGCGGCGTGGTGTTCCTGCTGGGATATTTCGGCTGTACGGTGATCTGTGTCAGCGCCGCCGCTCTATCCGCGTATATCCCCCTCGCCATCGTTTTACTGCTGCTGTGGTTCCTGATTGGCTGGGTTTTGTAAAAAACAAAACGTTACCCTCCGCTTTTAAGCGGAGGGTTTTTGACTTTTTTCGACAGTTGTGCTAGAATGTCTGCCAGGCGGACATGCGCCGCCCTCCCATTCCTGGCATTTCGAGGTACAACCATGAAACGATTCTCCATTTTGCTGATACTGCTTTTTCTCACCGGCTGCGCCGCTGCCCCGGTGGAGACGTCGGAGCCGACGCTCCCGGCACCCACAACCGAAGTCCCGGTTCCTACAGAGACGACCGTCCCCGTCACCACGACGCCCCCCGACCCGATTCAGGAGCTTCTGGATTCCATGACGATCGAGGAGCGGGTCGGCCAGCTGTTTCTGGCGCGGTGCAACGCCGAGTCTGCGCTGGCAGACATTGCGAAATACCACCTGGGCGGATTTGTCCTGTTCGGGGCGGATTTTGAAGGGCAGACGCCGGATTCCCTCCGGCAAACGCTGTCCGGCTATCAGGCCGCCGCGGGCATTCCAATGCTGCTGGCCGCGGACGAAGAGGGCGGAACCGTCACCAGGATCAGCCGCTATCCCGCTTTCCGTTCCCAGTGCTTCCCTTCTCCCCGGGAAGCCTTTGCCGGCGGCGGACTGACCCAGGCGCTTTCCAATGAGGAGGAGATCTGCCAGCTGCTGCAATCTCTCGGGATCAACGTCAATCTGGGGCCTGTGTGCGACATTTCCGAAGACCCCAACGCCTTTATGTACCAGCGCTCGCTGGGGCAGGACGCCGCAGCCACCGGGGATTTTGTCGCCGGAACCGTCAAACTGATGAACGCCTACCAGATCGGCAGCGTTTTGAAGCATTTCCCCGGCTACGGGAACAACGCCGACACCCACACCGGGCTGGCGGTTGACGGCCGCTCCCTGCAAGCGCTGGAAAGCAGCGATCTTCTCCCCTTCGCCGCCGGAATCGAGGCGGGCTGCGGCGCAGTGCTGGTCAGCCACAACATCGTCCAGGCGCTGGACAGAGACTCCCCCGCGTCCCTCTCCCCCGCCGTGCATCGGTATCTCCGGGACACCATGGGCTTTGACGGCGTGGTCATGACCGATGATCTGGTGATGGAAGCCATCACCGACCGCTACGGCACCGGTGAGGCCGCCGTGCTGGCCGTTCAGGCGGGAAATGATCTGCTGTGCTCCACGGATTATGCGGAGCAGTACAGCGCTGTATTGAGCGCCGTACTGGACGGGCGCATCGATTTTGATGCCCTGAACGCTTCCGTTATGCGTGTGCTGAAATGGAAGCAAAGTCTGGGATTGCTGTAAAAAAAGAACCCCCTAGGGGGTTCTTTTTTTACGCTTCCGTTTTCTCAATGGCTTCCACAGCCGCAGACAGTGCTTCCGTGTTCACCGTTTCCATCTGGCCGTTGTCGTAGGCCTCCGCCACGGCGGGGTCGATGCGCAGACGCGCCAGAATGGGCAGATTGAACTGGGCGGCGATCTCGTCCAGATGGCTCTTGCCGAAGACGCTGATCTTCCTGCCGCAGTCCGGGCAGCGGAGGTAGGAATAGTTCTCCACGAAGCCCAGCACGGGAATGTGCATCATGTTCGCCATTTTCACGGCCTTCGCCACGATCATGGACACCAGATCCTGGGGAGAGGTGACGATGATCACGCCGTCCACCGGCAGGCTCTGGAACACCGTCAGGGGTACGTCACCGGTTCCGGGGGGCATATCCACAAACAGATAGTCCACGTCCTCCCAGATCACGTCCGTCCAGAACTGCTTCACCGCGCCAGCGATGACCGGACCGCGCCATACCACCGGGTCGGCGGGGTTGTCCAGCAGCAAATTGATAGACATGACCTGAATGCCCGTGCGGGTCAGCGCCGGGTACAGGCCGTGTTCGTCCGCGCCCTGGCACTCCGTGACGCCGAAGGCGGTGGGTGCGGAGGGGCCGGTGATATCGGCGTCCAGAACGCCGACCCGCTTTCCCCTCCGCGCCATGGCAACGGCCAGCATGGAGGTGACCGTGGATTTGCCCACGCCGCCCTTGCCGGAGACCACGGCAATGACCTTCTTCACGCTGGCGTTGGGGTTCAGTTCCGCCAGCAGGCTCTCGGGCTTGCGATCGGCGCAGTCAGAGCCGCATTCGGAACAATTTCCGTTACAAGAACTCATGATTCTGTTGCTCCTTTTTTCTTGATATTTCTATTATAGGCCGGGTGTCGAACTGTGTCAACCGTCAAAGCTTCATTCTTCACGCCTGTGCCTGTTCCCACTGCTCCATCAAATCCATGAGCGCCGCCTCGGCTTCTTCCTTCTCTCCCAGAAGACGGGTCAGCTCCTGATAGTCGGCGGATGCCGCTTCGATTTTTCGGTCAAGGTCGGCAACGACCTGCTCCTGCTTTTCGATCTCCCGCTCCAGCCGCCGCACCAGCTTGTCCGCGTCCTTGGTTCCGCCTTTGGGACGCTCCTTTTTGGGCTTCGGCACGGCGGAAACGGCCGGTTTCGCGGCGGCTTCATGTTCCAGAATGGAGCGGTATTTCTGATATCCGCAGGGGAAATCCCGGATTTTTCCGTCCTCCAGCAGCCAGATGCGCTCGGCGAACTTTTCGATAAAATACCGGTCGTGGGAGACGAACAGCAGCACGCCCTCGAATTCTTCAATGGCGGCCTCCACCCACTCCCGGGACGCAATGTCCAGGTGGTTCGTCGGCTCGTCCAGAATCAGAAGGTTGATCTTCTCGTCCATCAGCATACAAAGCCGCAGACGGGACTGCTCGCCGCCGGACAGATTGCCCACGGTTTTGAACACGTCCTCCCCCTGGAACAGAAACGCGCCGAGACGGTCTCTCGCCATCTGAGGCGTGCAGTTTTTCTCATAGAGCATGGTGTCGTAAAGGCTCCGCTCCGGGTGGTCAAAGTGGATGATCTGAGGGAGATACCCCCATTTCACCGTGGGGCCGAACTGGATTTTCCCCTGGCAGTCCTCCTCCCCCAGCAGGCACTTGATGAAGGTGGATTTGCCGGTGCCGTTGTCCCCCAGCAGGGCAATGCGCTCGCCCCCCTCCACCAGCAGATTCACGTCGGAGAACAGTGTCCGGTCGCCGAAGGATTTCGATACGTTCTTCATTTTGAACACCACGTCTCCGGAAAAATCCCGCTCTCCGAAGCTGGCCTTCATCGTTCTCTCCGTCTTGGGTCGTTCCGTCTTGCGGATGCGATCCATCCGGTGCTGGATGGACATGGCACGGCGGTAGAGGGTGCGGTTATTGATGCCCCAGCCCTTCATCCGCTCCACCGTGTAGCCCAGCTGCTTCAGTTTCGCCTGCTCCTGCTCGTACTGCTTCATTTGCAGGTCGAACCGCGCCTGTTTTTCGTCCATGTAGAAGGAGTAGTTGCCGGAGTAGAATTCCGCGTGGCCGTCCGCGATCTCGATCACCCGCTGGGCGATCTGATCGATGAAATAGCGGTCGTGGGAAATGGCGAGAACCGTACCCCGGAAATTCTGAATATATCCTTCCAGCCATTCCACGCTTCTCAAGTCCAGGTGGTTGGTCGGCTCGTCCAGGAGCAGGATGTCCGTCTTTTCCAGCAGAAGGCGGGCGAGGTTCGCTCTGGTCTTTTCGCCGCCGGAAAGGCTGTCGAATTCCTGGGCGCGCTGCTCCGCCGGGATACCCAGGCCGTTGCAGACCTTGTCCACGTCCACATCCATTTCGTAGCCGCCCCCGGACTGGAAGCGGTTGGACAGGCTGTCGTATTCCCGAAGCTGCTCCGCCGTTGCGCCCCCCGCCATGTCCGCTTCCAGCCGCTCCATTCTGGCCTTCACCTTCATGAGGCCGGAATAGGCGGTGCGAAGCACGTCCTCCACGGTGTAGCCCGCCGGGAACTTGGGGATCTGGGAAATTAACCCCAGACGCTTGTTGGGATTGACGTAGACCTCGCCGCTGTCATAGTCCATCTGGCCGGTAAGGATGTTGAAAAGTGTGGTTTTTCCGCAGCCGTTTCGGCCGAGGATCGCCACCCGCTCCCCTTCCTGAATTTCAAAGCTCAGGTTGTCCAGCAGATTTTCTCCAATTACAAAGAATTTTGTCAGATTCCTGACTTGTATATCAACCATATTCTCTCCATTTAATCGCGTTCGATTCCGGATTCATTCAGCATTTGCTCCAGTTCTTCCCGGGTGTATAGCAAATTCAACGCCTGTAACATGGCGTTGGCGCTCATGTGTTCCGGCAGGTTCAGCTTTTTCAGAAGCGCTTTCCGCTTCTCTCCGGCATTGCTCCCACCGGAAAGCCCAAGCGCCATGAGATCCTGCTTGGTGATACCCCCGGAGGATGTCGTTTCCTCCCCCTCTATGGTGGCTCCGGCGTTTCGCAGGGCGGCGAGAATGACCTCCGGGGTCATGCCCTCCACCCCCAGCTTGCCCTCCCGGCCGGGGACGGACTTCCGCCGTTCCTTGCCGGGAATATCCGGGATGTAGGCGTGCTTCAGATGTTTTCCTGGAATGGCGCTTTTGATGTGGTTGCGGATGACGAAGCCCGCCCCGTCGGAGTCCGTGAATACGATCAAGCCCCGCTTTTCCGCCACACGGCGCAGCAGCGCCATCTGCTGTTTGTCCCTGAAAATGCCGAACCCCGCCGTTTCCAGAATGGGGGCGTCCACCACCTGGCTGAGGGTGTTTTTGTCGTAGCGTCCCTCCACCACAATGGCTTCCCTGATCTTAACCATTGCGTCCCTCCTGCGCCAGCTGCAACAGAAGCAGCTCCAACAGGCGCTCCGGGTCATCGTAGGAGGTTTTGATCTTATAATCCGTTTCCAGCACCAGCTCCGCCGCCCGGCGGCAGAACTCCGGCGTGAACCGTCTGGCCGCCTCCATGGTCTTTCTCGCGGGATAGTCCGGGATGCCGCAGAGCCTTTGCAGGTCGGAAGCGTTTTTTCCGTTGTCCAGCAGCGTCCGCGCGGCGCTGACCCGGCGGAAGTGGTTACCCACCGCCCCCAGAATCGCCAGCGGCTCCTGCTGCATTTTCAGCAGCTGCTGCAGCTTCACCAGCGCCTGGTCGAAACGTCCGGCGCTGAGCATATCCGTCATCTGGAACACCACGGCGTCCAGCACCGGCTCGGTGACGGCGTCGATGTCGGTCTTCCGAATCTCGTTTGCGCCGGAATAGGCGCAGATCTTGTCAATTTCGCCGCTCAGCGCCGTCATGGTGCCGCCGGTGATGTCGATGAGGTACAGGCACAAGTCGGTGGATATCCGCTTGTCCCGGGCCATAAAATGCCTTGTGACCCAGGCTGCCAGATCTTTCTGATTCTGCTTGACAAATTCTACAATCCGCCCGGCGCCGTCGATCGCCTCCCAGAGCTTTTTCAGGCGCTTGTCCGGCTTCCAGGGGGTCGTCTCGTAGGTGAACACCACCGTGCAGTAATCCGGAATATCCGATAAAATCTCCGCAATTTTGTTCCGGTCGGACTCCCCCAGCTTGAACAGGTCCACCTCGTCCACCTGAACCATGGTATGCTCCGCCATCATGGGCAGATTCTCCACGGCATCGGCGAAGGTCTGCAAATCGAAGGTCTCACTGTTCATCCGGTGGAAGTTGAAGGACTCCGTCAGCGCGTCCAGCAGCTGTTTTTTCATCTGCTCCAGGTAGTGGTGCAGCAGAAAGACCTCTTCCCCATGGAAAATGTACAGCCGCCCCAAGTCCTTGTTTTTCAGCTGGGTTTTCAGTTCCTGTAAATTGCCCCCGGGGGCTGTTTTTTTTGCCATGGTTTCACCTTCTGATGGTAATGGTTCCGTCCCGGTCTGTCCTGTACACCGTGCAGCCGAAGCTTTCCAGCCGCTGCAAGGTCTCCGCCGCCGGGTGTCCGTAGAGATTGTCCTTTCCTGCGCTGATGCAGACCGTCTGCGGTCTGGCTGCGGCGAGAAGATCCTCACAGGTGGAGTTTTTGGAGCCGTGATGTCCGGCAACCAGCACGTCCACCTCCGGGATTTTCCCGGCGTGGAGCAGCATCCGCTCGCCGTAGGCGCTCCGGTCTCCCGTTATGAGTATATCACAGTTTTCCGTATCAAACAAGACGCACAGGCTGTTTTCGTTTTCGCTTCCATAGGAATCGGCGGCGAAAATGTGCAGATTTGTTTTCCCGTAGGTCAAAAGCAAGTCCTGCCCGGCGTAAACTGCCTCTTCGTTATCCGGCGTCAAAATGCCATTCTCCGGCGGGAGGATGAGGACATCCGCTTTTACCCGGCTCAAAAGATTTTCCGCCGCGCCGGTGTGATCCCGGTCGCCGTGGGTCAGAATCAGCCCGTCCAGCCGGGAAATGCCCTGGCTCAGAAGCGTTTCGGCGGCAATGTCCGCGGTTTCGGTATCGCTGTCCCCGCCGCAGTCCACCATGTACGTCCGGCCTTCGCTTTGGAGCAGAATGCACTGCCCCTGCCCCACATCCAGCACCGTTACCCGGGTGCCGTCCAGCATCGGCTCTGCCCAGGATGCCAGAAGCGCCAGACACAGCCCCAGCGTGCCGCAGCACAGCAGAACGCCCGGGCGGCGATTCCGGCTCAGAAGGAACACCAGCAGCAGCACATACACGGCTGTCAGCCAGAGGGTAATATAAGGACTTCTGGTATACACCGCCGCCAGGGGAAAGCCCGCCAGCAGCTTCGCTATCAACAAAACATAACGAATCGGCCACGCGACGATTTTCCCGAGAATCATCGCCCCGCCCGTCCAGAACGCGCCCGCCAGACTGACCGCCACAAGCCCATAGAAAATGAAGCTGATGACCCACAGGGTGAGCAGGTTGGTCACCACGCCCACAAGGCTGACGGTGCCAAAATACCAGGCGCTCAGCGGCGTTGTGAAAATCATGGCGCTGAGGGTGATGGATACGGAGGCGGTAAACCAGCGAATCAGGGTGGGTCTGACGCCCTTCCCCTTGCCGTCCGGGAACAGAGAAACCAGCCACTTGCGGATGCCCGGCGCAAAGAGATAAATCCCCGCCACGCTGGCCACGGACAGTTGAAAACCCACGGACGTGATGACCAGCGGGTTGCCCGTCAGCATCACCACGGCGGCAAAGGCCAGCGCCGCAGGGCCGTCGTATTCCTTGTTCAGCAGCAGCGCCGCCAGCATCAGCGCGCACATGATGCACGAGCGGCTGACCGACGGGGTAAAGCCCGCCACCGCCGCGAAAAGCAGCAGCGTCGGAAACCCAACAAGGGCAGTCAAAAACCGTTTCCGGAAGGTTATGGCAGTGAGCAATGCGAACAGAATCGACACATGCAGCCCAGAAACAGCCGCCACATGGCGGATTCCGCTGATTTTCAGACTGGTATCCACCCCGTAGCTCAAATCGGTGGTATCGCCCAGCAGAAGCGCCCGGGCGAAGGGCGCAGCGTCCTCTGGGATGCAAGTCTGCAAAATTTCCTGAATCCGGTGCCGCAGCCGTGGCGGGAAATCCCGCCAGAACGCGCCTGTATGGGGCGAAACGGAAGCCTCGTCTGCCTGGTATGCCAGCAGGAAAATGCCGTTGCCCGCGTGATAGGTTCTGTTCTCCTTCGGCGTGGTGGCACGAAAGCGGAACTGGCCGGAGATCACGTCCCCGGGTTCCAGGGGTTCGTCCAAATCCAGATACGCCCGAAGGCGGTAGGATTTTCCTTCCAGCTGCACCGTGCCGTCCACGCCGATACCGTATGCCGTTTCATAGCTGTAGTCCGATACCCGGATGACTGCGTCCGCCGTCTTCCCGTCCATCATCCCGACAGCGCTCAGGTAAAATCCGTCATACAGGGTAAACCAGCCCATTCCCGCAGCAAAGCCAAAGAAAATCGCGGCAACCCGCCGGAACCAAATGTACTTTCTCCCCGCAATCGCCGTCAGAAGCGTCAGCACCCCGCCCGCGACTGCCATAATGACCCATACGCTTCCCGTGAGGACATACGCGCACAGGCAGCAGGCCGCGCCGAAGCCCAGAGAAAACCACACCAGTTTACGCATCCCGCCGCCCCCTTATCGTTGGAAAAGGCGCCGCCTTTGCGGCAGCGCCTTCCTTATTACTTCAATTTAGAAACCACGTAATCGTCCACGATGGCAAGGGCATTGTCCACCTTGGTGATATCCTTGCCGCCGCCCATGGCGGAGTCGGGCTTGCCGCCGCCGCTGCCGCCGCAGCAGCAGCATACCTGCTTCACCAGGTCGCCGGCCTTGATGCCCCGGGCAATGGCGTCCTTGCCGCAGACGGCCAGGAAGGTGATCTTGTCCTCGTTGACCGTGGCAAGCACAGCAACCACGGAAGCATCCTTATCCCGCAGCACGTCGCCCATCTGGCGGAGTCTGCCGGTGTCGGCGTTGGGAACGCTGGCGGTGATGACCTTCAGGCCGTCCACATTGTGGGAGCCGAAGAGGATCCGGTCGATCTCGCCCACGGTCTCCTTGGCCTTGTAGGCCTCGATGGTGCGCCGCAGCTCCCGAAGCTCCTCCAGCTGTGCCTGAATCCGAGAGCCAAGCTCGATGGGCTTGGTCTTCAGCTTGGCGGCCGCTTCCAGCAGCATGGTCTGGTTCCGCTCCATTCTCTCAAGGCAGGCCTTGCCGGTAATGGCCTCGATCCGGCGGACGCCGGAGGCGACGGAGCACTCGCTCTCGATTTCAAAGGGGCCGACCTTAGCGGTGTTGTCCAGGTGGGTGCCGCCGCACAGCTCGATGGAGTAGTTGCCCATGTTGACCACCCGAACCGTGCTGCCGTACTTCTCGCTGAACAGCGCGGTGGCGCCCATGGCCTTGGCCTCGTCAACGGGCATCTCCCGGGTCACGATGTTGTAGCCTTCCAGAATGGAATTCTGGACGATGGCGTTGACCTTCACCAGCTCTTCCGGCGTCAGCGCGGAATAGTGGGTGAAGTCGAAGCGCAGCCGGTCAGGCTCCACGTAGGAACCCGCCTGATGGACATGGTCGCCCAGCACCGTCTGCAACGCCTTTTGCAGCAGATGGGTGGCGGAGTGGGCGCGCATGATGGCCTTGCGGCGCTCCACGTCAATGGAGGCCACCACAATATCGTCCACCTTGATGGAGCCGGTGACCATCTTGCCGTGATGCAGGTACTTACCGCCCTTGTCCTTCTGAACGTCAGACACCACGAAGCGGCTGTTGCCCATGAGGATCACGCCCTGGTCGGCGATCTGGCCGCCCATTTCGGCGTAGAAGGGGGTCTTGTCCAGCACGATGATGCCCTTTTCGCCGCCGGCAATGGTGCCGGAAACCTCGTCGCCCACGCACACAGCCAGAACCTTGGCGTCGCAGTTGTTCTGGGTGTAGCCGACGAAGGTGGTGGGGGTGTTGTCCAGCCCCAGGTCGATGCCTGCCCAGGCCAGATCGCCCAGCGCCTTCCGGGCTTCCCGGGCGCGAACCTTCTGCTCCTGCATCAGCTGGGCAAATGCCGCCTGATCCAGAGTCATATCCTCGTCGGCCACCATTTCCAGGGTCAGGTCAATGGGGAAGCCGTAGGTATCGTACAGCTTGAAGGCGTCGGCGCCGGAGAACTCCGTCTCGCCCTTGGCCTTATGCTCTGCCAGCATGTTGGAGAAGATCGCCATGCCGCCGTCGATGGTGCGGGCAAAGTTCTCTTCCTCCACCTTCACCACCTTGGTGATGTAGTCGCAGCGCTCCCGCAGATAGGTGTAGTGAACCTCGTTTTCCTCCACCACGGTCTCCACGATCTGATAGAGGAAGGGGTGGTTGACGCCCAGGAGCTTGCCGTGGCGGGCAGCCCGCCGCAGCAGACGGCGCAGGACGTAGCCGCGGCCTTCGTTGCTGGGAAGCACGCCGTCGGCGATCATGAAGGTGGCTGCGCGGATATGGTCGGTGATGACCCGCAGGGAAACGTCCATCTTCACACTCTGGCCATAGGTCGCGCCGGTCAGCTCCGTGACCTTGTGGGTGATGTTCATGACGGTATCCACATCGAACAGGGAGTCCACGTCCTGGCAGACCACCGCCAGACGTTCCAGACCCATGCCGGTGTCGATGTTCTTCTGCGCCAGCTCCGTGTAGTTGCCGTGGCCGTCGTTGTCGAACTGGGAGAAGACGTTGTTCCAGACCTCCATGTAGCGGTCGCAGTCGCAGCCCACGGTGCAGCCGGGCTTGCCGCAGCCGTACTTTTCGCCCCGGTCGTAGTAAATTTCGGAGCAGGGACCGCAGGGGCCGGAGCCATGCTCCCAGAAGTTGTCCTCCTTGCCGAAGCGGAAAATACGCTCGGCGGGGACGCCCACTTCCTTGTTCCAGATCTCAAAGGCTTCGTCGTCTTTTTCGTAGATAGAGGGGTACAGCCGGTTCTCGTCCAGGCCGACCACCTTGGTCAGAAATTCCCAGCTCCAGGCAATGGCCTCGTGCTTGAAGTAATCGCCGAAGGAGAAATTGCCCAGCATCTCGAAATAGGTGCCGTGACGGGCGGTCTTGCCGATATTCTCGATATCGCCGGTACGGATGCACTTCTGGCAGGTGCAGACCCGGTGACGGGGCGGCTCCACCTCGCCCTTGAAGTAGGGCTTCATGGGCGCCATGCCAGAGTTGATCAGCAGCAGAGACGCATCGTTCTGGGGGATCAGAGAAAAGCTGGGCAGGCGCAGGTGACCCTTGCTCTCAAAGAAAGAAAGGAACATCTCGCGCAGTTCATTTACGCCGTAAGGCTTGGGATTCATTGGTTTCTACCTCCATAATAATTGTCGGAGCTGAAAGGAAATTCTTCACTTCCAACTAAAAACGCCGCCCCTACACAATAGGGGCGACGTAAATCGCGGTACCACCCTAATTCGCCTGAAAATCAGGCATCTTAGCCGCTCTGTAACGGGAGCGCCCGTCCCGGTCATCCCGGGCAACGCGGGAAATGGCTTGCGGGAGTTCATCCGGGGGCTTGCACCTTCTCCCCCTCGCTGAAGGACTACATTTCCGCTTGGTTTCCGCAATGTCTTTCCATATCGTCGCTATTTTATCACAAAAAGGGAAAAAGTCAAGGCTCATTTCCCATTTTCCGGGCGGTTTTCCGAAAAATATCATATTCCCCGGCCGGATGGTCGGAAGTCTGCGGAACCGGCGGCTGCCGGTTCCGCAGGCCTATCTCAGATTCGTTCTTCCAGCCAGCGGCGCATGTCCTCCCGGCCTTCCTCGCTCATGGGGAAGGTGGACTCCCCCTCCATGGTGCTTTTTTCATAGCAGTAAAGGCCGTGCCAATATTCCACATGGATGGCGCTCTGGGCAAAGTCCACCTCTTTCGGGTTCGCCATGACCACCTTCGGCTCCGCCCGGAAGCGGAACATCCCCTTGGAGCCGGTGAAGATGTTGTTCATGGCGAAGGTGTGCAGGGTGGGCAAAAACAGCTCTGCCATGGCTTTACTCCCGGGTCAGCGCTTCCATCTCATCCAGCAGCTCGCCGAACAGCGCCAGTGCCTGATTCACAGGCTCCGGGCTGGTCATGTCCACGCCTGCACCCTTCAATAGGTCGATGGGGGACTTGGAGCAGCCGCCGGAGAGGAAACCCAGGTAATCCTTCACGGCCGGTGCGCCCTCCCGCAGAATCCGGCGGGACAGGGCAATGGCGGCGGAATAGCCGGTGGCGTACTGGAAGACGTAGTAGTTGTAATAGAAGTGGGGAATCCGCGCCCACTCCATGGCGATGAAGTCGTCCACCACCATGTCCGGGCCGTAGTACAGCTCGTTCAGGCGCTTGTACTCGGCGCTCAGCACGTCCGCGGTCAGGGTCTGCCCCTGGGCTGCCATCTGTCCGATGTTCAGCTCGAACTCGGCGAACATGGTCTGCCGGTACAGCGTTCCCTTGAACTGGTCGAGGAAGTGGTTGATGAGGTACGCCCGCTCTTTTCTGTCCGTGGTTTTGCTCAGAAGATACTCCATCAGCAGCGCCTCGTTGCAGGTGGAGGCCACCTCCGCCACGAAGATCACGTAGTCCGCGTCAATGGGGTTCTGATGCTTGTTGGACAGGTACGAATGGAGGGCATGACCCATCTCATGCGCCAGGGTGAACTGGCTGTCCAGCGTGCCGGTATAGTTCAGCAGCACGTAGGGATGCACCACCGTGCCGGCGGAGTAGGCGCCGCTGCGCTTGCCCTCATTCTGGTACACATCAATCCAGCGATGATCGAAGCCGTCCTTCAGGATGGCGCGGTAATCGTCGCCCAGGGGCGCCAGCGCATCATAGACGGTCTGCTTTGCCTGCTCATAGGGGATGCGCTTGTCCACGTCCTTGAGCAGGGGGGTGTACACGTCGTAGAAATGCAGCTCGTCCACGCCCAGCAGTTTCTTGCGCAGACGGACATAGCGGTGCATCTTGTCCATGTTCTTGTGAACCGTCTCAATGAGATTCTTGTAGACGGAGGTGGGAACGTTGGTGGCGTCCAGAGACGCTTCAAAGGCCGTGTCGTATTTCCGCGCCTCGGCGAAGAATTTCAGCTGCTTGTTCTGGGCGTTGAGAATGGCGGCGGCGGTGGTCTTGAAGTCGCCAAAAACGCCGTAGAGATTCTCGTAGGCGCTCCGGCGCAGTACCCGGTCGCCGCTTTCCTCCAGGCTGACGAAGGTTCCCTGGGTCAGGGGATGCTTGTTCCCGTCGGCGTCCACGGCGTCGGGGAACTTCATGTCCGCATCGGTGAGGGAGCCGTAAATGGTGTCGGGCGCCTGGGACATTTCTCCCGCCGCCGCCAGAAGCTTTTCCTCCGCGGCGGAGAGGGTATGCGCCTTGCGGCGGCGCAGGTCTGTCAGGAAGCGGCGGTAGCGCTCCAGTTTGGGACAGTCCGCGTAAAACTGCGCCAGCTTTTCGTCGGAAATTGCCATGATCTCCGGGGTATCAAAGCTGCACGCCGCCCCCAGCGCCACCACGGTGCTCATAAATTTACCGGTCATCCCCTGGTAGGCGGCGTTCCGGGTGTCCTCGTCCGCCCGGCGCATACAGTAATTGCCCAGCAGCTCCGCCTTGGCGTTGACCCGCTCCATGTTTTCTAGGTAGGCATACAGCGTTTCGCCGCTCTCTCCCAGGCGTCCGGCAAAGGATGCCAGGGTCTTCCGGCTTTCCTCCAGAGTTGCCCGATCCGCTTCCCAGGCATCGTCGGTGGCGTACAGGTCTTCGATCGCCCATTTGTCCTCCGCCGGAATCTGGTCGCGGCTTGGGATTTTTTTGATTTCTTCCATAATTTATCCTCCTGATTTTTTCTACTATTATACCACACTATCCAAAAAAAGCAACGCCGCTTGCAATGATCGGCGAATTATGCTAAAGTAACCTGCGGTGATGAAAATGAGGAGAGAACGCATTCGAGGCAGTCTGTGTCTGCTGCTGGGTACAACCATTTGGGGTTTTAGCTTTATCGCCCAGAGCGTGGGCATGGATCATATTGGCCCCTTTACCTTTCAGGCCGCGCGGTGCCTGCTTGCCGTGCTGTTTCTGATTCCCTGCGGGTTTTTGCTGGATGCCGGCAAGTGCAGCTTCCGGGAATCCGCGGCAAAATGGAAGGATCCGACGATGTGGCGGGTGGGGCTGATCTGTGGGTGCGCCCTGTTCGTCGCATGCAGCTTGCAGCAGATCGGCATCGTCTACACCGACGCGGGAAAGGCGGGGTTCATCACCGCCATGTACATCGTGCTGGTGCCGGTGCTGGGGCTGTTTCTCGGGAAAAAGCCGCCCAAAACCACCGTTTTCAGCGTGGCACTGGCGGTCGCCGGGCTGTATCTGCTCAGCTGCATGGGCGTTTCTCAGATCAACAAGGGCGACCTGTATCTGATGGGCTGCGCCCTGGCCTTTTCCGTGCAGATCACCTGCATTGACCGGCTGGCGGGAAATTTGGACGGTCTGCGCATGAACTGCATTCAGGCGCTGGTGGTTACGGTGCTTTCCCTGCCCTTCATTCTGCTGACGAAGGAATCCGTCAGTTTCTCCGCCATCGCCGCCTGCTGGTTTCCCCTGGTCTTTTCCGGCGTTCTGTCCATGGGCGTCGCCTACACGCTGCAAATCGTCGGTCAGAAGGACCTGGAGCCGACCACGGCGTCGCTGATCATGAGCCTGGAATCCGCTTTTGCCGCTCTGGGCGGCTGGCTGATTCTCCATCAAACCATGACAGCCTGGGAACTGCTGGGCTGCGGCCTGATGTTTGCCGGTGTGGTTCTTTCCCAGCTTCCTGTGGGAATTTTCACAAAGAAAGCTTGACATAGCACAAAAAATTGGGGCTGCCAATGGCAGCCCCAATTTTTCTGTTTACATCTCCTGCCGCCCTTCCAAGGCTCTGGAAAGCGTCACCTCGTCGGCGTATTCCAGCTGGCTGCCCACCGGCACGCCATAGGCAAGCCGGGTCACCTTGACCTCCATGGGTCGCAGCAGACGGGATATGTACATGGCCGTGGCCTCTCCCTCGGTGTCCGGGTTCGTCGCCATGATGACCTCTCTGACCTCTCCCCCGGCTACCCGGCGGAGAAGCTCCTTGATCCTGATGTCGTCCTGGGTCACGTGGTTCAGGGGCGAAATAACGCCGTGAAGCACATGGTAAACGCCCCGGAATTCCCGGCTGCGCTCCATGGCGATGACATCCTTCGGCTCGGCCACAACGCAGATGACGCCCTTATCCCGGGTATCGTCGTCGCAGATGGGACATACCTCCCGATCGGTCAGATTCTGGCAGACAGGGCAGGTATGCACCTGTTTTTTTGCCTCCAGAATGGCGTTGGAGAATTCCTCCGCGTCCTCCATGGGCAGGCTCAGCACATGGAAGGCAAGTCTTTGCGCCGTTTTGCCGCCGATGCCCGGAAGCTTCGCAAACTGATCGGCAAGATTTTGCAGCGCAGCGGGAAAAAACTGCATACTGACTCCTTAGAACAGGCCACCCAGATTCAGGCCGCCGGTGAGACGGGACATGTTGTTCGCCGCCTCGGCGTCCGCCGCCCGCATGGCCTCGTTGACTGCGGCAATGACCATATCCTGGAGCATCTCCACATCGTCGGGGTCTACCGCTTCCGGCTTGATTTCGATGCCGATCACCTCATGCTTGCCGTTGACGGTGGCCGTGACCATGCCGCCGCCGGATGCCGCCGTGAAGGTCTTGGCCTCCTGCTCCGCCTGCATCCTGAGCATTTCCTGCTGCATCTTCTGCGCCTGCTTCATCATAGCCGCCTGATTCATTCCGCCGGGCATACCCCGGAATCCACCTTTTGCCATATTATAATTCTCCTATCTTGAAAATTCACACGAAACCTATCGTTTGATCGTTACAATGTCGCTGTGCGCCCTGCCGAAATTCATCAGCTGCTCCATTCTGGGGTTCGCGGCGGGCTTCTCCGACATGTCCACCGTCACCGCCTTCACCGGGCGGGACAGCATTGCCGCCGCCTTCCGGGAGACGACCTCCAGAATTTCCGGCCTATCCAGCATCTGCGCCGTAAAGCCGTTGCTGCACCGAAGCTCCAGCCTGTCCCCCACCAGCGCGCCCTGAACCGGCGCGTTGGGGGTCACCACGAAGAAGCCGGAAATAGGAGGCTTCAATTCCTTGCGAACCGCCGCCACCAAGTCCGACCAGAAGCCGACCGGAGCCTCGCTTTCCGCCACCGGCGGCGTATCCTGCGCCGGGGGCGCGTCGGCATCGTCCGGCATAGGCGGGCGATCGTCGTCACAGGGTTCCTTTTCCGGCGCGGCCTTCTCCGTCTTCACGGGAGCCGCCGGGACGAACGTGCCGCTTTTCACCTGCTCTTCCAGGCGGGTGAGACGGGCGTTCAGGGCTTTGGTATCCAGGCTCAGCTCCGGCTGGCACAGCTCCACGATGCACAGCTCCGCATCCATGCGGCGGCTGGCGCTTCGGGTAAAGCCGGCCATCGTCTCCTGAAGCCGCTCCATCATGCGCACCAGCTCGGCACTGGTCAGCGCTTTCGTCAATTCCAGCGCTTCTCTGTCCGACGCCACACCGGAAAGCATGGTGATCCCGGCGTTCCCAGCGGTTTTCAGCACCAGAAGGTCACGGGTCAGGCAGGCCATCTCATCCAGCATGGCGCCCAAATCCTTGCCCTCGGTATAAAGCCGGTTGAACAGCTCCAAGGCGTTTTTCGTATCGTGGGCGGCAATATAGCCCATCATTTCCCCGCATTTTCGCTCCCCGGCAATGCCCAGGCAGGCGTATACCCGCTCTGCCGTCAGCTCTCCCGTGGTCGCGGAGGCACACTGGTCGAGCAGACTCAGGCCATCCCGCATTCCGCCGTCCGCCAGCCGGGCAATCACCCGCGCCGCGCCGTCGTCCAGGTCGATGTTCTCCTGATAGGCAACGTATTGCAGCCGCGCCGCAATGTCCTCCTGGCTGATGCGCCGGAAGGAAAAGCGCTGGCACCGGGACAGAATCGTCGCCGGAACCTTATGAAGTTCCGTGGTTGCGAGAATGAACAGCAGATGCTCCGGCGGCTCCTCGATAATCTTCAGCAGCGCGTTGAATGCCGAAATGGAGAGCATATGCACCTCGTCGATGATATACACCCGCATTTTCACCTGGGACGGCGTATAAATGGCGTCGTCCCGCAGATCGCGGACGTTGTCCACGCCGTTGTTGGAGGCGGCGTCGATCTCCAGCACGTCCATGCAGGAGCCGGAATCGATGGCCTTGCAGGCTTCGCAGACGTTGCAGGGGTTGCCGCGGTCGGGATTCAGGCAGTTGACTGCCTTCGCCAGAATTTTGGCGCAGCTGGTCTTACCCGTGCCCCGGGAGCCGGTGAACAGGTACGCATGGCTCATTTTCCCGGTCATGATCTGGGTTTTCAGGGTCTGCGTCACCGCCATCTGTCCGGAAACGTCGTCAAAGGTCTGGGGGCGGTATTTGCGGTATAGCGCCTGATAAGCCGACATTGTGCTTCTCCTCTCTGCAAGTCTAAGGCAACACCGCACAATTGTGCCTGCGAGTCTCAGCCGTCTTTTTGCCCCACTTCTTCAGTTTGAAAAACGAGAAATACATACAGTATTCCTTCGTTTTCCAAACTTTGAATTGGGACAAAAATCCTGGCTGAGCCTTCTTGTCAAATTATGCAGTGTTGCCCTAAAAAGCCATCCGGCTCATAACAAGATCGCACACCCACATTTGAACAAGGCGAATACCCGGACCTGACGCAGTTAGCTCAAGAACGGCAACCCCGCGGCACACGAGAAGATCCGCTTAATGCTGCTTGGTTCCCCACCTGACATAGTTCACGGGATCTCGTTGCGCAAGACCAATCTATCAACACCACTTGCGCAGGTCAGACGATATTCAAACTTGCCCGGGTGTGGGAATTCATCCCTGCTGTAGCGGATTGCAGGTACAGGGCACCGCTATCTCCCCGACTAGTGCGACCTTGTTATAAGCCGGACAGCTCAATACAAGGAAATTGTGAAATTAAAGTCAGTTGAGCTTCGACTCGATGAAGTCGGCCAGCTCCTTGAAGGTGGTGATCTGCTGATCCTCCAGATCCAGCTCCACGCCCAGCTCGGACTCCAGATCCATAATCATCTCAACGATATCCAGAGAATCGATGCCCAGGCTTTCAAAGGTAGCATCGGGAGTGATCTCGGCGGGATCCAGCTCCAGCTGCTTGGCCGCGTAGTTAACCAATTTCTCGTACATGGGTAAGCCCCCTCTCAGTATTTTCTGCGGAACTATCTTATGGTATTCTATTACAGGAACCCGCGTTTGTCAATGCCCTGTTTTTACCTAACCGCCATTCCAGCGGCATAGGCCGTTGCCCAGGCGATTTGCAGGTTAAAGCCGCCGGTGTAGGCGTCGCAGTCGATGATTTCTCCGGCAAAATACAGCCCGGTCACAAGCTTGGATTCCATGGTTTTGGGGTCGATTTCCGATACCTTCACGCCGCCGCTGGTGATGATCGCCTCGGACACGGGGCGCTTGCCGGTGATGTCTATGGGGAAGGCTTTCAGCAGCTCCACCAGGGCGCGGCGCTTTTGCTTCGTCAGGGAATTGGCCTGCATGTCCGGGGCAATGTCCAGCCTGCGCAGTACCACGGGAATCATGCTCCGGGGCAGCAGATCCACCAGGGCATTTTCCATGCTCCGGTTCTGATACTGCTCCAGATCCCGCAAAATGCGGGCTTCCAGCTTTTCGCTCTCCAGGGCGGGCTTCAAATCCAGCACCAGACGGCAGCCGTCTCCTTTCAGGTGGCAGCTCGCCGACAGCACCGTGGGGCCGGAGACGCCGAAGTGGGTGAACAGCAGCTCCCCAAAGTCCTTGTACAGCACCTTTCCCTTGGCGTTCAGCAGTTTGACCCCCACGTTCCGCAGGCTCAGCCCCTGCATTTCCTGGCAGTCGCTTCCCGCCGTTTCCAGCGGCACCAGGCTTCCCTCCGGGGGGATGATCGTATGTCCCAGGGCGGCGGCAACGCCGTAGCCGTCGCCGGTGGAGCCGGTGGCGGGATAGGAAGCACCCCCGGTGGCAAGAATCACCCAATTCGCGGCGATTTCTTCATTTTGGGTTCTTACTCCGGCAACATGTCCGTCCCGGGTGAGAATATCCCTGACCCGGGCGGTTTTTACGGTGACTTTCTGCCTGTGCAGCTCCGACAGCAGGCAGTCCAGAATGGACTGGGATTTGTCCGTCACCGGGAAGACCCGGTTTCCCCGCTCGGTTTTCAGGCGGCATCCACGCTCCTCAAAAAAGGCCATCGTCTTTTCCGGCGGGAAGGCCGTCATGGCGCTGTAGAGAAACCGTCCGTTCCGGGGGACGTTCTGCAAAACCTCCTGGGAAGCGCAGTTGTTGGTCACGTTGCAGCGGCCCTTGCCGGTGATCAGAAGCTTTCTGCCCAAGCGGTCATTTTTTTCCAGAAGCAGCACCTTCTGCCCCCGTTTGGCCGCCGTGATGGCCGCAAACATGCCCGCCGCGCCGCCGCCGATCACGATCCCGTCATAGCCCATCAGCCGTCCACCCGCTTCTCATACACGTCATATTCTTCCCAGATTCGCTCCAGATTGGCAAAGGTCTTGGACAGCTCCTTCTCCTTTTGGGCAGCGACAGCGACGATCAGGGCGTTGACGATGCTCAGCGGCGCCACAAGGGAGTCCACCAGGCTGACCATATCGCTTTTGGCGATCAGCACATGGTCGCAGTTGCTCCCCAGGGGGGACAGCTTGCTGTCCGTAATGCCGATGACCGTCGCACCGGCGGAACGGCAATACTTTGCGCCCTTGGTCGTGGTAGAGGAATACCGGGGGAAAGAGAAGGCAATGACCGCGTCGCTGCTGTTTACGCTGACGATCTTCTCAAACATCTCCCCCGCCCCGAAGCCGGAAACCACGTGGACGTTGTTAAACATATAATTTAAGTAGTACCCCAGGAAATTCGCCAGCGGCTCCACGGAACGGACGCCCAGAATGTACACCCGTTTGGCCTTCAGAATGGCGTTCACCGCGGCGGAAAACTCCTCCCGGCTCACCATTTCCTCCGTTTGGCGGATTTTTTCCATGTCGGAACGGAGCACCGTGGAAACCACGTCCTGATCGCCCAGACGGTCGTTGGCAACCTCGATACGCTGCACAGAGGTCAGGCGGTTGAGTACCATTTCCTGCATGGCCTTCTGCATACTGGGGTAGCCGTCAAAGCCCAAGTCCACGGCAAACCGAACCACCGTGGACTCCGACACCCCCACCGTTTTTCCCAGGCGGTTGGCCGTCATGAACGCGGCCTTGTCGTAGTCCTCCGTAATGTAACGCGCAATCCGCTTCTGCCCCTTGGAAAAGGTGGGTTCCTTCTCCCGCAGAGTGGACAATATATCGTAACTCATAGCTGCCTCCTTGTGCGGCGCTGTATCTTTTTTATGGCGGCCGGCCTGGTTCTGCCGAAAAGCCGCCTTATATTATACTAGCAAAACCGGCGGCATTTTGCAAGAGACAACCGCAGAAAATGCACGGAGATTTTAAGGCAGCACCGCGCAATTCGGCAAGAAGTCTCAGCCAGGATTTTTGTTCCAATTCAAAGTTCCGAAAATGGAGGAATACTGTATGTATTTCCCGCTTTCGGAACTGCGGAAGTGGAGCAAAAAGACGGTTGAGACTCGCAGACGCAATTGTGCGGTGCTGCCTTAAATAGAGCCGGGAGCATCCGGTGTCTGTGTCAGTTCTGCAACCTCTGCCTCCGTCAGATAGCGCCATTTTCCCACCGGGAGTTCTCCCAGGCGGAGACTCCCCTCCTGAATGCGGCGCAGACGGGTGCAGTGCATTCCGGCGGCGTCGCACATCCGCCGCACCTGCCGGTTGCGGCCTTCGTGGATGGTTACCCGGAATTTTGCCGACTGCCCCTCCGCTTTCAGGAGCTTCACTTTCGGCGGGCGGATGGTGTAGCCGTCCAGGGGGATGGGCTTCGCCAGGCGGCGTTCCCCGCCGGGGGTATAGCCGGTGACCCAGACGTCGTAGGTCTTCTCCACCCCGTGCCTGGGGTGCATCAGGGCGTTGGCAAACGCACCGTCATTGGTCAGAAGCAGAAGTCCCTCGGAGTCCATGTCCAGCCGCCCGACGGGGTACACCCGCGTGCCGCAGTCCGCCACAAGGCCGGCCACGTCCGGCCGCCCCTTTTCGTCGGACAGGGTGGTGACGTAGCCCCGGGGCTTATTGAGTAAGATGTACACGTTCCTTTCCCGGACGGCCAGGGGCTGTCCCGCCACCCGGATATCGTCGGTTTCCGGGTCGGCGCTGTCTCCCAGAGAAGCGGGGACGCCGTTGACACTCACCTGCCCCGCCCGGATCAGCGCCTCCGCCTTCCGTCGGGAGGCTACGCCCCGGGCGGAGAGTATTTTCTGCAAACGTTCTTTCATGGTCTTCCTCCCCGCATGGTCATCCGGGAGCGGCTGAATTGCCGCCCCCTCTGTGGAATAGTTTTTGCCAGAAGCTCTTTTCCTCCGGCTGGGTCTGCTCGATGGTCGCGCCGTAGACGGTAGGAACTTTTCCCACTGCCTTGCCCTCGATCAGCACATACACGACCCCCGCGTCCGCCCCCTCCACCGCCGGGGCATAGACGAAGCCCGGGCCGGGCAGCGCCAGACAGGGGTGTTCCTCCGGCGCAACGGGATAGTCGAAGTCCTCCGCCGCCAGCACTTCTACCCGCCGTTTTTCGCCGCCCACGACCTCCAGGGTTCCCACCCGGTCGCCCTGATTCACGATCCGCTGAATTGCGTATCGGGAGAAGCCCTCCTCCATCAGCGCGGCATGGTCAGACCAGTCGCCGGGGTCGTCGATGGTCACGACGATGACCCGCCGCCCGTCCCGCGTGGCGCTGGACACCAGGATCCGCCCCGCGGCCTTGGTGAAGCCGGTTTTCACCCCGTCGGCGCCCGCTACCCGCCACAATAGCTTATTGTGATTGGTCAGATACCGATCCCCCACCTTGACATTTTTGGCGGAAACGGTCTTGTAAAAAATGGGATTTCCCATGGCGTAGGCCGCCAGTGTTCCCAAATCCTTTGCCGTGGAATAGTGGCCGGGACTGTCCAGACCGTTGGGATTTTCAAAATGCGTGCCGGTCAGGCCGAGACTGCGCGCCTTGTCGTTCATCAGCGCCGCGAACCCCTCCACGGTGCCGCCGCAGTAAATGGCCAGCGCTACGGCGGCGTCGTTGCCGGAGGACAGCATCATCCCGTAAAGCAGCTCCTGCAAGGTAAGAACCTCCCCCTCCTTGAGGTACATGGAGGAGCCCTCGATGCCCACCGCTTCCTTGGGGATGCGCATTCTGTCCAGGACGTTGCACTGCTCGCAAACGATCAGTGCCGTCATGATTTTGGTGGTGCTGGCAATCAGGCTGCGCTCCGTGGGATTTTTCTCGTAAAGCACCCGCCCGCTGACGGCGTCCACCGCATACGCCCGCCGGGCGGACACGGCGCCCGCCCTCACCGGCAAAAACAGGACGGCGGCCAGCAATGCAGCCGCCGTCCCGGCGAAAAATCGTCTCATTTCTTCTCACCCGCGGCTATTGTGTCCCGGTTTGGGACAAACTATGCGCCGCGGATGCGCAAACAGGTCAGTCTTTCTTCTTGGAATCGAGATAGGCGGTAAGCTTGTCCAGCGTGTCCGGAACCATTTCCACGATTCGGTCTGCGGTGGTGTTGGCAGGCTCCGCCACGGGCATCATGCGCACATTGCCGTCCTTGACAATGAGGAAGCAAATGGGCGTCACCTTGACGCCGCCGCCCACGCCGCCGCCAAAGGGATTGTCGCCGGCCGCTGTCTTCTTGGTGAAGTCGGATCCGCCGCCGCCAAAGCCGACACTGACCTTGGACACGGGGATGATGGTCACGCCGTCGGGCGTGGAGATGGGTTCGCCGATAACGGAATTCACATCCACCATCTCACGAATCTTCTGAATGGTACTTTCAAGCATATTGGGAATCTGGCTCATGGGTAGCACCGCCTTTTCGTTTTTTCTGAAGTGTTAGAAATTCTTTCAGCGCCCGGACGCCGTACACGATGGCAAGACCCAGAAGTCTTCCCAGGGTAACGGTCAAGTCCAGCCGCGCAATGACCAGTGTTTCGGACGCGGTAAAGTCGCACTCGACCTCCACATCCCGTTTTTTTATCACGAACAGCCGTTCCAGCCGGGGCATCAGATTGCCCACCGCCGCCCAGGCTCTTCCGTAATTGACCGCAAGGTCGCAGGGGTCGCCCCCTGCCAATATCAGCTTCAGCTCCAGGCGGTTCACCCGCAGCTTCCGCCGGAAAGCTCCCAGAAAGTTCAGCGCGACCTTCACCAACGGCAAAAAGTCCCGCAAACTGCCGCCTTTTTCTTTCCTGTCCGCCGGAGGTTCCTGTTTGGGGGGCTGTGGCGGCTTTGGGAGGGATTCTTCCTCGCTTCCGGGCTGCTTGTCCGTTTTTGGAGGAGGCTTCGGCTTTTTCTCTTTCTTTTTTCGAGGGAGCAGGGTCAGCTGGACAGGGCCTGCAATGACCCGCAGCAGCGCCCCCTCTCCGCCGTACCGGGCGCTGACGCCAAGAGGCAGGATTCCCAGAAGGAATACCACGCCCAGCGCGATCCACCAGCCCATTATGCTTCCTCCCCGGCGGGGGGCTGTTCGGGCAGCTCCACCGGCTCGCCAAAGGTGATCTTTTCGATGGGGGGCAGCTCCTCCAGGGAGCTGAGCCCGAAGGTGCGCAGGAAATCCGGCGTCGTTTTATACTGAATCGGACGTCCCGGAACGTTCAGGCGTCCCGCCTCCTCGATGAGCTTCTTATTGAGCAGCGCCGCCACGGAATAGGCGCTGTCCACCCCGCGGATCTGTTCCACCATGGCCTTTGTCGCCGGCTGGTAGTAGGCGACGATGGTCAGGGTTTCCAGCTGGGAGGAAGACAGCTTGGGAGGCTTTCTTGTTTCCAGCGCCTTCGTCACATAGTCCGCCATTTCTCCGGAGGACACCATCTGATAGCCCTTTTCCAGCTTGAGAATGCGGATTCCCCGGCGCTCAAAGGCGTACTTGTCCGCCAGATCGTCGGCTGCCTTTTCCACATCCGACGCATCCGTTTCCAGCGCGGCGGCGAGTCTTCCGATATCGATACGCTCGCCCGCGGCAAAGAGAATGGCTTCAATGGCACGCTGTAGCTGTTCCGATTCCATCAGGTCATCTCCTCTCTCGGGTGCTTGTCCAGTAGACGGACGTTGGGGTTCTCCCCGCCGGGGTCGTCCTCCAGCGTCACGGAGTTCGTCTTACACAAATCCAGAATGGCAAGAAACGTGGCTACGACCTCGGAGCGGCTCCGGCTGCCCCGGAACAGATTCTTTAATCGCTCCACGCCCCGCAGCAGCAGCTGACGCAGCACCTCGCCGGTTTTCCGGCCGATGGGGTACGGCTCCTTGCCCACGATGCCACGGAAATTTGCCGTGGGCGGGGGCAACTGGCGCTGACTGCGCTCGGCGATGATGTCCAGCGCCCGAAGCAGGTCGATCACATCGTGCTGATAGCGGTAGCCCTGCTCTCTGCGCAGAGGCTCCGGCTCCTTGGTGAACAGGCACCGGCCGATCTCGTTTCTCGGCTCCAGCACCGTCACGGCCTGCCGGATCTGCTCCATGGCTTCCTTGCGCTTGCGCTCCACCAGCGACTGGCGCAGCAGATCCAGCTCGCTCTCCGCCTCGGCCTGTTCCGCCGCCGACAGGAGCATTTTGGTCTTGATCAGCATCAGGTGGGACGCCATGGTGATGAACTCGCTGGCAATTTCCATATCCATCCGCTTCATTTCATCCAGATAGCCCAGATACTGCTCCAGGATCGCGGAAATGGACACATCCTGAATTTCGATCTTATTCTTGCTCAGCAGCTCAAAAATAACATCCAGCGGCCCCTCAAAATCCTCCAGCACGTCGGATTTGGTATGGACGATGCCCTCCAGACGGTATTGCGGTTCTCCCATAGCGGCTTCCTTTGCTAAAACACAAACTTGTAAACATTATAGCATTCTTTTCCCCCGTTCGCAACCCTAATATTCCATTAACTTTCACGAACTTTCTTTCAGAAAATATTGCAATTTTCGATTTTATGTGGTATCATGTTTGTAACCGGAATTCGGAGGGATGAGAAGTGGCAAAACGGAATCGTTATCGTGAGATGGAGAGCTTGATGACCAAGGTCATTGTTGGCGATGCGCTGGTATTTGTGCTGTATTTGCTTTTCGCCGGTCTTGGCTTGACCGTGGTGAAGGTGGCTACCGCCATTATCGCCATTCTTGGTTCCCTTTTAGGCCTGGGCTGGCTGGTCATCACCGGCGAGTTCTCCCGCCGCCGGAGTCTGTGGATGGTAACGGGTTTTATCGCAATTGTTCTGTGCGTGCTGGTGTCCCTGCTTCTGGGCTATCCCGGCCCTGCGCCTACGGTGTAATTTAAGATTTGATAAAAGGGGTATGTGCCTTGATGGTACATACCCCTTTACTTTCTGTTGTGCATCTGTCAGTTTGCGTTCATGCCAAGCGGCTCGTAACTCAGCAGCTTTTTCTTCCAGAGTGTTTCCGTATGAATCACATCCTCAGGCGTCACAGCCTTCGGAAGAAGCTGCAAAATGGAGAACTGGAAATGCGTATATCGTTCGGGATAGCTGCAAAGCAGCTCCTTCATCAGCTTATTCCCTCCGTGCAGCGAGTCAACATAGTGCGCCCAACGCCCCAGCAGTCCGCCTTTGCCGTACGCAGAGCCAACATACTGCCGCCCATTTTCTCTGTCAACAATGAGATATACCGCGTTGACAGAGGAAAGCGCAGTGTGCCACGATTCATATGCCGTGGGGTCTTTCACGATTTCCCGGAGTTCATCATAGGTGAGGACAAAATCTTCATACCCGGAAAAGACCCGCTTATCCCGAATGGCAACAATGGGTTTCTCATTTGTGCCTTTCTGTGCCCACGCGAGCGTACCCTTACCCCAGTCAATTATGAGCCTGCCTTCATACTCCTTCAGCAATTCAACGTGTTCCAATTCGTAAAACATTCGCTGGCCTTGAAACCAGTCCTCCGGCGGAAAACCGTCCGGCTTCACATCCTGCGTATCAGGAACACAGCCGTTTACCTTGTAGCAGGCAAAGAATTTTGCTGTTGTACTCTTGTCGCTGACGAAAACACACCAGTAGTCGTATCCGGTGGTAAAACTGTCGCTCTGGACGCAGGTATATTCCATAACCATGTTCTTTTCATAACATTTTCTGAATTCCCTGTCTGTCAGCGAATGCCGTATCAGCTTCACCCGCTTGGGGTCAAGACCCACTTTCTTCAAAACATCGGAAAAGTTCAGGATTGCCATACCGGTTACCTCCTTTTATCTATAGAACGTATTTCCCCCGATAAACTCCCGCACCAGACTGGTGGGGGGGATTTCGTCGTCCACGTCCGCTTCCTGGATGTAGTTGAGGATTTTGACGATGTTGCGCACCTCGTCGTAGCACTCGTCCTCCGGCTGAACCGCGGTGAGCAGGGGGAAAATGTGTTTTTTCAGCACCGCCAGCTCATACAGCGTGGAGCTGTTGAAAATCACGTCGGCATTCTCCTGATAGGGGAAAATCCACCGCTTTTCCCCCCGCTGGACGCTGTCCCACATGGAGAGCGTATGCTGCACCGACGCCCCCCGGGTTTCGTAGTCCCGGACGATGCGCCGCAGGAGCCGCAGATAGCTGGTGGGAATGCGGTTGTGATTGTCCAGGTTCAATGGCAGCAGCGGGCTGACGTAAAGGCGGAAAATCAGCTTTTTGTCCACGCTTTCCGGGAGCATGGCGGGGTTCAGGCCGTGAAGCCCCTCCACGATGATGACGGAATCCGCTTCCAGACGCAGCCGTTTGCCCCGCCACTCCCGCTTCCCGGTGAGGAAGTTGAAGGACGGAAGCTCCACTTCCCCGCCCGCCAGCAGCGACGCCATGTCCTCCCGGAACAGGGCGCAGTCGATGGTGTTGATATGCTCCAAATCCAGCTTTCCGTCGGAGCCGGGGGCGATTTTGTCCCGGTCGATGTAATAGTCGTCCAGGCTCATGAGGATGGGCTTTTTCCCGTGGACGCGGAGCTGGGTGGCGAGGCGGTTCGCCGAGGTCGTCTTGCCCGAGGAACTGGGGCCTGCCAGCAGCACGGCCTTTGCCCCTCGCTGGCACACCTGGTCGGCCACCTGGGAAAACCGCTTCTCGTGCAGGGCTTCGTTGACACGGATCAACTCCCGGATGCGTCCGGAATTCGTCAGGTCGTTGAGATCGGCCACCGTCTGGCACTCCATCAGCTCGCCCCAGCGCTCGCCCTCGTTATAAACGCTGAAAAAGTTGGGCATGGGCGGCACCTTGGCGCAGATTTCCGGATTGCCGTCGTCCGGGTAGACGAACACGAAGCCGCCGTCCGCCGGGAGAATGTCCCACACCGTCAGATACCCGGTGGAGGGCATCATCTCGCCGTAGTAATAGTCGGCGAAATCTCCGTAGGCGTACTCGTCGAAATAGTCAGCCGTCCGCCAGGATAGGAGCCTTGCCTTGTCGGTCTGCCCCTCCTGCCGGAACCGGTCGATGGCCTGCTGCAATTTTACCCGGCGGCGAATCAGGGGAATGTCCTGCTCCACCAGCTCACTGACCCGCGCTTTCAGGGTCGAAGCGGAAAAATCCTTTGCCCCCGCAACGCTGATGTACACACTGGAGCCAAGGGTACAGGTCATTTTTGCCGTTGCCTCCGGCCACAGCTGCCCCATGGCCAGGAAAATGGCAAACTGCGCCGTGCGGATATAGCACTCCTTGCCCGCCGGGTCGGCGTAGCGGAGCAGACGGATTTCGCCGTTGGACGCCGCCATTGCCCGGCGCATGGACTGGCGGTCGGCCTCCGCTTCTTTTTGCCGCACGGGAATGTAATTTAATGTAAAGACCTCACCGGCGATTTTCGCGGCAAGGGGTCTTTTTGTCAGGGCGCTTCCGTCCAGCCCCAGCTGCTTCACCAGCTCCAACAGGCTCTGTCCCGGCTGGGGCAGCACCTTCCGTCCGTCCATTGTCAAATCCATATCGTTACCTCCTTGGGGAAATTGCACAAAACGTGTGCCATATTATAGCACACGTTTATGTTTTCTGCAAGTTTTATTTTGATCTCGCCTTGCACCGCCGCAGGAGCAGGTATCCCACCACGCCGACGATCAGCAGCGCCGCCATCCATGCCGGTCTTGTCCAGGCGGGAGTGGTGACGAAAATGGCCGTGGGGCCATCCGCGCCGCCGATGATGCCGATGGCCGCCGCGCTCCCGTTCTGCACAAGCTCACTGCGCAGAATGAAATAACCGATCAGGGAAACGACGCCGTCGTACAGCAGCCGCACGCCCCCGATCGCCCCGATTCCCAGAAACAGAAAGCGCCACGGGCTTTTCCGGTAGGCATAGTCCTTCATCTGCTCGTTCAGGTCGGCGGCCGCTTTCGCCGGGGTGCCAAGCTCGGCGTAGATTTCCTCGTCGGTCTGGCCTGCCTCCCGGCGGGCGGCTATGGAGCTTTGGAAGTCGCTCATGACCCTGGCCTTTATCTTCAGGGGCAGGTTCAGCCGCCGCTCCACCGCGTTCACATATTTCTTCATTTTCTTTTCCGCCTGGGTCATGGTTCTTGTCCTCCCTGCAAAATAGCGTTTACCGTATTCTTAAATTCCCGCCAGACGCGCTGACGGCGAAGATTCTCCGCCCGTCCGGCCTCTGTGGCTTCGTAAATTTTCTTCGGCGCCGTGCGCCCCTCCCCGGTTGACCATTGGGAGCGGATCATGCCGTCGTCCTCCAGGCGGTACAAAATCGGGTACAGCGTCCCTTCCTTCAGGGAAAACCGCCCCTGGGAGGATAGTTTCAGCTCCGACAGCAGCTCGTAGCCGTAGGCCGGCTTCTCGCAGATCAGCTTCAGCACCAGCATTTCCAGCACGCCCTTTTTTAATTGCTGGGCAAATCTGTCCTCCATCGGCTCCCCTCCTATTTAGTATTGCTAAGTATTTGTAATATAGCATTCTTTCCTGGTTTTGTCAAGCAACAAAGAGACTTGTTTGCTGGCTGGTCGTAAAACAGTTGATGGAGCGTATCCGTGCAGATACGCTCCATTTCCCATGACGCCTTACGCAGCCCCTTGGCTCTCCCCTTGGGAGAGCTGTCACCGAAGGTGACTGAGAGGGTTTTGCACCCTCGTTCCCTTCTCCGTCTTCGATTCAGTCAGCCACCTCTCCCACAGGAAGAGGCAAGGGGTGCTGGCGCAGCTGATTATCCCAGCTTCGTCAGTGTGGTTCCCGGATAATAGTGCGCCAGAATTTCCGGGCAGGTGCTTCCGGTGACCGCCATGGCGTCCGCGCCGTACTGGCTCATGCCCACCCGGTGGCCGTAGCCTCTGGTGGTGATGATGACGGTGTCCTCGGTGGTGGATATGGAAAACGCCGTGGAGCGCAGACCCAGCAAAGAACGAAGCTCCGTTCCCCTGTAGCTCATCCCGCCGATGACAATGGTATCAACGCCGCCGCCATCGGTATAGGTCACATCCCGGAACCAGCCTCCGGGGCTGCCGCTGAGGGTAACGCCCAGGGCATCCTGAAAGGCTTCCGCCGAAAAGCGCACCGTATCCGTGTAATGCACCGCCTTTTCCTCCCCGGGACTGGCCACGGCCTGCAAATAGGGAAATTCCGTCCCCCACACCGCCGCGGCGTCCTCGGTGCTGCCGCCGGAGCAGGAAAAATACGTTGCTTCGATCAGCTCCCCCTCGTAGGTCAGCACCCAGCCGGAGGCTGCGGCCACGGCGGCGCGCACCTTTTCCAGCCCTTCCTCCGTGCCGCCCTGAGACAGATAGTCCTCATCTCCGATGTAGCCCTGACAGCACGCGCTGCGGGTGCATACGGAACAGTCCCCGTGCTTGCCCCCGGTCTCCCAGGCCTTCCGGGCATAGGTTCTCGCAACCACCGACTGGGCTTCCAGCGCTTCGTCTTCAAAGGACACCGGCATTTCCGCCAGCACCACCCCGACGAGGTAGCTGTCCATATCCATCTGGGAAACCGTCCCGTCCTCCTGCCTGACCAGCACGGGAAGCCGCACGGTCTCATGCACTGTGTGCTGCCCCGTCGTCTCCGGCGTTGTCTCCGTCGAGACTTCCGTCTTTCGCGCCGCAATGCTCAGCACGATCCCCGGCACCACCAGTCCCATGACGGCGGCGGTCAGAATGTCCTTTGCCAATGTTCTCATTGGTATCCCCTCCCGGAGATATGGTAGCACAGCGGGAGTCAGAATGCTGTCAGAACATACACAAAGAAATACAGCCCGCGGACAGAATCCGCGGACTGCATTCGGGGGTTAGAAAAAGCAATTCAATTACCCTTATTGTGGCAGGAACCGCACGCGGCACAGCCGGCGCAGTTGCCGCCGCAGGAGGACTTTCCCTGTTTTTTATCGCGCATCATACTGCGGATAATCAGGGCAACCGCTGCCAGCAGGAGCAGGCTGATGAGAATTGTACCGATATTCGTGCTGATCCATTGCAGCATAAAAATCACTCCATTTCAAACAATTGCAGTTTGGAGCCAGGCATTTTGCCTGGCTCCGAAACGATCAGACTTTCGAGAGCTTGGTGGCTTCCTTGTAGGGCTTGAAGAGCATGTAGAGCATACCCGCCAGAGCAGCCAGAGCGAAGATCAGGCCGATCACATTGGTGTGTCCGACGAACAGGTTGCCGAACTGATTGATCATCAGGGCGATGATGTAAGCGAAGCCGCACTGATAGCCGATGGCGAACCAGGTCCACTTGGCGTTGTTCATCTCACGCTTGATGGCGCCGATGGCCGCGAAGCAGGGGGCGCACAGCAGGTTGAACACCAGGAAGGAATAACCGGTAATGCCGTTGAAAGCATTGGCAAGGTTCTGATACACGGTTCCGTCTCCGCCGCCGTACAGGATGCCCAGAGTACCGACGATGTTCTCCTTGGCAACCAGGCCGGTGATGGAAGCGACAGCCGCCTGCCAGTTGCCCCAGCCCAGAGGCTTGAACACCCAAGCCAGCACGCCGCCGATGGCAGCCAGGATGGAGTAGTCGATCTCCTCCTCGCCCAGCATCCGGAAGGTGCCGTCAACGAAGCCGAAGTAAGTGGTGAACCACACAAAGATGGTGGACAGCAGGATGATGGTGCCGGCCTTCTTGATGAAGCTCCAGCCCCGCTCCCACATGCTGCGCAGGACGTTAACTACGGTGGGCATATGGTAAGCGGGCAGCTCCATAACGAAGGGAGCAGGCTCACCGGCGAACATCCTGGTCTTCTTCAGCATAATGCCGGAGACAACGATGGCAGCCATGCCGATGAAGTAAGCGGAGGTTGCGACCCATGCACTGCCGCCGAACAGGGCGCCCGCGATCATGGCGATGAAGGGAACCTTCGCGCCGCAGGGGATGAAGGTGGTGGTCATAATGGTCATCCGGCGGTCACGCTCGTTTTCAATGGTACGGGATGCCATGATACCGGGAACGCCGCAGCCGGTGCCAACCAGCATGGGGATGAAGCTCTTGCCGGACAGGCCGAATTTCCGGAAGATACGGTCGAGGACGAACGCGATACGGGCCATGTAGCCGCAGGCTTCCAGGAAGGCCAGCAGCAGGAACAGCACCAGCATCTGAGGCACGAAGCCCAGAACCGCGCCGACACCGGCCACGATGCCGTCCAGAATCAGGCCGCTGAGCCATTCAGCCGCATTAGCCTTCTCCAGCAGGTCGCCGATCAGAACAGGGATACCGGGCACCCAAACGCCGTAGTTTGCGGGGTCAGGCTCTTCGCCGTAGCTGTCCAGAGTGGCAACGGCTTTCTCGTAGTCAGCCAGGGAAGCGGTCTCCTCGGTGATCTCCAGGGTCTCCTCATCCTCGACTTCGTAGGGGAAGTCGCCGGTGGGAGCAACGCCGTTCTTTTCCACGTAGGCGTCGTAGCCGTCTACGATCAGGGACGCCGCGCCGTACTCGTCGGCAGCGTCGTTATAAGCAGAGGAACCGATGCCGAACAGGTGCCAGCCGTCGCCGAACAGGCCGTCGTTTGCCCAGTCGGTAGCGGCAGCGCCAACGCCGACCATGGCGATGTAGTAAACCAGGAACATGACGACCGCGAAGATGGGCAAGCCCAGCCAGCGGTTGGTCACGATCTTATCGATCTTATCGGAGGTGGTCAGCTGACCGGCGGAGTGCTTCTTGTAGCAGCGCTTGATGACCTCGCCGATGTACACGTAACGCTCGTTGGTGATGATGCTCTCGGCGTCGTCGTCCAGCTCCTGCTCGGCAGCGGCGATGTCGGCCTCGATGTGGGACATGGTGTCCTTGGTCAGGTTCAGCTTCTGCATCACCTTGTCGTCCCGCTCAAAGATCTTGATGGCGTACCAGCGCTGCTGCTCCTCGGGCATACCATGAACGGCTGCTTCCTCAATGTGAGCAATGGCGTGCTCCACAGGGCCGGAGAAGGTGTGCATGGGAACGGTCTTGCCGTTCTTTGCAGCGTCAATGGCGGCCTCGGCAGCGGCCATAACGCCGTCGCCCTTCAGGGCGGAGATCTCAACGACCTTGCAGCCCAGCGCCTGGGACAGCTCGGAAATGTTGATCTTGTCGCCGTTCTTGCGGACGATATCCATCATGTTGATGGCGATGACCACGGGGATGCCCAGCTCGGTCAGCTGGGTGGTTAAGTACAGGTTCCGCTCCAGGTTGGTGCCGTCGATGATATTCAGGATGGCGTCGGGCCGCTCCTCGATCAGGTAATTCCGGGCGACCACTTCCTCCATGGTGTACGGAGACAGAGAATAAATGCCGGGCAGGTCGGTGATGGTGACGTCGGAATGCTTCTTCAGCTTGCCTTCCTTCTTCTCCACCGTGACGCCGGGCCAGTTGCCCACGAACTGGTTGGAACCGGTGAGGGCATTGAACAGAGTCGTTTTGCCGCTGTTGGGGTTGCCCGCAAGGGCAATTCTGATATCCATGATACGCTCCTTCTGTTAGTGTTGGCTAACCTTTTATCAAATGAAATAGGACTTCCGTCCCTGAGGTTTACTCGATTTCGATCATCTCGGCGTCAGCTTTCCGGATCGACAGCTCGTAGCCGCGGACGTTGACCTCCACCGGATCGCCCAGGGGAGCAACCTTCCGCACGTAAACGGTGACGCCCTTGGTAATGCCCATGTCCATGATTCTGCGCTTGACAGCGCCCTCGCCGTGGAGCCTCACCACAGTAACGGTGTCGCCAATCTTTGCCTGCTTCAGTGTTTTCATACCGATTCCTCCTTTTTTCCTCGTTAAACCATGATTTTCTGTGCCATTTCCTGGCTGATGGCTATCCGGGATTCCTTCACCTTGACGATGACATTGCCGCCCATCGTATTGATGACCGACACCACCCCGCCGACGACGAACCCCAGATTCTCCAGATGCTGTTTGACTTCCGGCTTTCCGCCGATTCGCTTGATGACGTATTCCTCGCCGGTATCCGCAACCGTAAGCGGCATGGAGAACACCTTCTTTTTCTGAACTTTTAGATTAGCAAAAGCTAACCTAAAGGCGCTAATATAGGTTAGCTCTCGCTAACCTCCTGTATAATAGCCCACCTTAAACAATTTGTCAAGTGATTTTTAAGGATTTTTTCATTTTGTCAAAGTATGACAAATCCTACCGGAAAACGCCGATGGAAACCTGTCAGAATGTGGGATTACGGCGGTCGGTTTCCCTTCGGGGAAACCGACCATCCCCCATCATAGTCTGTCGTGAATGAACTGGAGCATACAGTCCTTCAGTCTCTGCATACTGTCCGTCAGCTTCATTTTGCGGCTGGTACCCATGCCCAGCTCCCGCAGCCTTGGCGGCTCCACGGGAACGCACAGCACATCGTCCGTCCTGCCCCGGATCATCAGCTCCGTCATCATGGTGATACCCAGCCCGTGTCCCACCATCCGGATGACCGTCTCGTCGTCCACCCGGGAAACGCTGGCGTTGAGCTTCACGCCCACGGAGTCCATGGCCGCGTTGACGTCAATGTCAAATCTGCCGTAGGGCATCAGGAAGTCCTGCCCGGAAAATTCCTCTAACGGGAAGGTTGTGCGGCCGTTGAGGGGGTAGTCCTTGGGGAGGATCGCATACATTTTTTCATTGTACAAGGGCGTCCAGTCGCAGAAGCTGTAGTTCTGCCGGCTGGCAAAAATCACGTCGGTCTGGCCGCTTTCCAGCAGCTCATAGGGTTCCAGGGCGTTATCCACCATCCGAAGGTCAACGCTGACCTCCGGGCAGACGCGCTTATAGCGGTAAAGCAGCTCCGGCATCCAGTGCATGGCGATGCTGGCATAGGCCGCAATGCGGATGACCTCCTTTTTCTGCTCGGAAATGGCGTTGATCTGGTTTTCCAGGTTGGCATTGGCCTGCAAAAATTCCCGGATGGCGGGCATGAGCTGCCGCCCCTGGGGGCTGAGCTGGATGCCGTTGTGGTCGCGCTGCAACAGGGAAAAGCCCACCTCCCGTTCCAGCGCGTCCATCATGTGGGTCAGCCCCGACTGGGTGTAGCCCACCACCTCCGACGCTTTGGTGAAGCTGCCAAGGTCAATCGCCGTCATGAGAATTTCCAGTTTCTTGCTGTCCATATGCCGCACTCCATTTCATATCTATTACATTTTCTAATACCCCTATTATAAACATGGACTTCTCAGAATGCAAGAGGAATGTTAGAATTGTGGCAAACAGAAGGAGGCAGAAAAAATGAAAAAACACCTTACTTTCAAGCAGAAGATTCTGGTGGCCGGAACGCTGTTCGGCATGTTCTTCGGCGCCGGCAATCTGATTTTCCCCGTTCATCTCGGTCAGCTGGCCGGACGGAACGTCATACCCGCCATGATCGGCTTTATCATCACGGCGGTCGGTATCCCGATCATGGGCGTAGCCGCCATCGGTAACACCCACTCCGACGGCTTGCAGCAGCTGTCCAACAAGGTCGGCAAGGGCTATGGCTACGTCTTCTCCTGCCTGCTCTACCTGACCATCGGCCCCGGCTTCGCCATTCCCAGATGCGCGACCACCTCTTTCACCGTAGGCGTCGCCCCCATGCTGGGTGCGGGCACGTCCGAGTCCATTGCCCTGCTGATCTTCTCCGTGATCTTCTTCGCCATCGTGCTGATTTTGTCCCTGCGCCCCGGCGAGATCACCGTCTGGATCGGCAAGGTCATCACCCCCATCTTTCTGGTCTTCCTGGCCATTCTGGTGGTGACGGCGCTGATCAATCCCTCCACCTCCGTTTCCGACGTGGAGCCTGCCGCCGGTTATCAGACCGGGGCGCTTTCTCTGGGCTTCATTGAGGGCTATAACACCATGGACGCCATTGCCGGTCTGGCCTTCGGCATCGTGGTCATCGACATCATCCGCTCCATGGGCGTTACCGACGATTCCGACGTGGCAAAGGACGTTCTGTCCTCCGGCCTGCTCACCAGCATCCCCATGATCGTGATTTACGTCACCACCATTCTCATGGGCACCCAGTCCAGAGGTCTGTTTGAAACCTCCGAAAACGGCGGCATCGCCCTGGCGCAGATCTCCGGCCACTATCTGGGACGGGCGGGCAGTCTCGTTCTGGCGGTCACCATCACCTGCGCCTGCCTGAAAACCGCCATTGGTCTTGTCACCAGCTGTTCGGACGCTTTCTCCCGCATGTTCCCCAAGGGACTTTCCTACCGCGCCTGGGCAGTGATATTCACCGTACTTTCCTTCCTGATCTCCAATTTCGGTCTGTCCAAGATCATCAGCTATTCCCTGCCGCTGCTGCTGTTCCTGTACCCGCTGGCGATCACCCTGATTCTGCTGGCGCTGTTCGGGAATCTGTTCCATCACGACCGGGCTGTCTATGTCAGCGTCACGGCCTTCACCTGCATCGCCGCCCTGTTCGATCTGGCCAAGGCGCTGCCCGCGAATCTGAAAACCACCCTTCATCTGGACGGCGCGGTCGGCCTTGCGGAGAAGATTCTCCCCTTCTTCGACATCAGCCTGGGCTGGGTTCTCCCCGCCTTTGTGGGTCTCGTCCTGGGTCTGGTTATTCACTTTGCGAAAAAGCAGAAGGTCGCCTGATGCTTACATAAAAATGTGCCGGAGCTTCCGCTCCGGCACGTTTTGCGTTTTGTCAATGTGCAAACTGGCTCTGATACAATTTGGCATAGAAGCCGTTCTTCGCAAGCAGCTCCTCATGCTTGCCCTGCTCCACAATGTGACCGTCCCGCATGACGAGAATCCTGTCCGCTTCCCGGATGGTGGACAGGCGGTGGGCGACGATAAAGCTGGTACGCCCGCGCATCATGGTGTCAAACGCCTTCTGAATCCTGATCTCCGTCCGGGTGTCGATGGAGGACGTTGCCTCGTCCAGAAACAGCATAGGCGGCAGACACAGCATCACCCGGGCGATGCACAGCAGCTGCTTCTGTCCCTGAGAAAGGCTGCCGCCGGATTCCCCGATGACGGTGTCGTAGCCCTGGGGCAGGCGCAGGATAAAGCTGTGGGCGTGAGCCTGCTTTGCGGCGGCGACGATCTCTTCGTCGCTTGCTTCGGGCTTGCCCATGGCGATGTTCTCCCGGATCGTCCCGGCCTTCAGCCAGGTGTCCTGAAGCACCATGCCCACGCTCCGGCGCAGCTCGCCCCGGTTCATTTTCTGGGTGTTTACCCCGTCGAGAAGGATCTCGCCCCCGTCCGGGTCGTAAAACCGCATGAGAAGATTGATAAAGGTTGTCTTTCCGCAGCCCGTGGGGCCGACGATGGCCACCCGCTGGCCGGGCTTGACGGACAGGTTAAAATCCCCGATCAGGGGCTTGTCCGGCGTGTAGGAGAAACGCAGGTCCTTGATTTCCACCGCGCCCTCCACCTTCTCGGGGCGTTCCGGATGCTCCGGCTCCGGCGTCCGTGCCGGGGCTTCGATCAGCTCGAACACCCGTCCCGCGCAGGCCAGGGCATTTTGCAGCTCCGTCACCACGCCGGAAATCTCGTTAAAGGGCTTGGTGTACTGGTTGGCGTAGTTCAGAAAGCTGGTAAGATTGCCCACAGTGATGCCGCCGGAAATGGCAATCAGCGCACCGCTTAAGCCCACGCCCGCATACACCACGGAGTTGACAAACCGGGTGCTGGGGTTTACCAGAGACGAGAAGAAAATTGCCCGCAGAGATGCCTTTTGCAGCCGTCCGTTGATCTCGTCAAACTGCTCCATGGAAGCCTTTTCATGACCGAAGGCCTGCACCACCTTGATATTGCCGATGGTCTCGTCGATCAGACCGGTCTGCTCGCCCCGGGTAACGGACTGGAGCTTGAACATGGAATACGTCCGGGTGGCAATGAAATTCGCCACCAGCAGCGACAGCGGTGTGATACAGACCACCACCAGGGCAATGCCCCAGTGAATGCGAACCATGAAAATAAGCGTCCCCAGAATGGTCATCACGCCGGTAAACAGTTGGGTAAAGCCCATGAGCAATCCGTCGGCGAAGGTGTCCACGTCGGCGGTCACCCGGCTGACCACATCGCCCTGAGGCTGTTTATCAAGATAGGAAAGGGGCAGCACCTGAATGTGCCGGAAGGCTTCGTTCCGGATGTCCCGGGTGACGCCGTAGGTCATGTGGTTATTGATCTGATTCATGAGCCACTGCGCCAGCGCTGCCACGGCGGCGCAAATCGCCACATTGCGCAGATAGCCCCACATGGCGGAAAAATCCACCCGTCCGGCGTCCACAATGCAATCAATGGCATTGCCCACCAGAATGGGGATATACAGGCTCATGACCACGTACAGCGTTGCCAGCAGCAGCGACGCAACCAGCCCCACCCAATAGCGCCGGATGCGGCGCAGTACCTTCCGCAGGATTGCCATCTGATTAGCCATTTTGCACCGCCTCCTTGGGGAACTGGGAATAGTAGATTTCCTGATAAACCGGGCAGGATGCCAGAAGCTCATCGTGGGTACCCTTGCCCGTCAGAATGCCGTCGTCCAGCACCAGAATTTCGTCCGCGTACCGCACGGACGCCGCTCTCTGGGAGACGATGAAGGTCGTGGGCGGATTTTCCATTCTGCGGATGGCCATACGCAGCTGGGCATCAGTAGCGTAGTCCAGCGCGGACGCGCTGTCGTCCAGAATCAGGATTCGGGGCTTGCGCACCAACGCCCGGGCGATGGTCAGGCGCTGACGCTGACCGCCGGAGAAGTTGACGCCCCCCTGCTCCACAGGCGCGTCCAGTCCGTTTTCCTTGCCCTCGACCACTTCTTTCGCCTGTGCAACGGTCAGCGCTTCCCACAGATCACTGTCTGTGGCGCTGTCATTGCCCCAGAGCAGATTCTGCCGGATGGTGCCCTTGAACAGCACCGCCTTCTGGGGAACGACGCCGATGGCCTGCCGCAGGGACGTCAGGTCATAGGCCTCCGTCTCCACGCCGTCCAGCAGCACCTTCCCGTCAGCCGCGTCATACAGTCTGGGGATTAGGTTCACCAAAGTCGTCTTGCCGGAACCGGTGCCGCCGATGATGCCAACGGTCTGCCCCGGCTGGGCGGTAAAGGTAATGTGCTCCAGAGAGGGATTTCCCGCGCCGTCATACCGGGCGGTCACATCCCGAAATTCCACCTGTCCCTTCAGATCCGCAGCCGTGCGGGTACCGTTTTCCTGACCGGGTTCCAAATCCAGCACGGATGCCACCCGGTTTCCGCAGGCGACGGCCTTGGTGATGGTGATGATCAGGTTTGCCATCTTGATCAGCTCCACCAGAATCTGGGACATATAATTGTAAAGCGCGATGACCAGGCCCTGGGTCAGCACGCCGCTTTCCACCTTCAACGCGCCCACATGCACCAGCAGCACCACCGCCAGATTGATGACCACGTAGGTCACAGGGTTCATCAGGGCGGAAATCCGTCCCGCGGACAGCTGCTTGCGGGTCATGTCCTCCGTTTTTTCCTCAAAGGAGGCAACCTCCGCGTCCTCCTTGCAGAAAGCCCGCAGCACCCGGACGCCGGTCAGATTCTGCCGGGACGCGGACGTCACGCCGTCAAGGGACGCCTGCACCCGCCGGTACATGGGCATGGTGATCAGCATAATGCCGAAAACGATAATGCACAGCACCGGAATGACCCCGGCGAACACTAACGCCGCCTGAAAATCAATGGTAAAGGCCATGATCATGGCGCCGAACACCACAAAGGGCGAGCGCAGCAGCAGCCGCAGCGTCAGATTCACGCCGTTCTGCACCTGATTGATGTCGGAGGTCATCCGGGTGATCATGGTAGATGCGCCCAGCTTATCGATCTGGCTGTAGCTTAAATTCAGAATATGCTCCAGCACCGTATGCCGCAGCCGTGTGGAAAAGCCCACCGCCGCCACGGCAGAAAAATACTGTGCCGTCACCGAGCTGGCAAGCCCCACGATGCCCAGTCCGATCATGACGGCGCACATTTTCACAATGTAGCCCCGGTCGCCGCTGCCGATGCCCTGATCCACGATGCTGGCCACAACCAGCGGCACCAGCAGCTCAAACGTGGCCTCCAGCAGCTTGAAAAGCGGCCCGAGGACGCACTCTTTTTCATAGCCCTTCAAATATTTGAGAAGTTTTTTCATACGCTCACCCCATAACGGCGTCATTATAGCATCCTTTTTGCCGGAAAGCAATGATATATCCCGCAAAACGGAAGGATTTGTCAGCGCCGCCCCTGTACCTGCGCCGGGGAAATCGGCGGTTTGCCCTGAAAAAGCAGTTGACATTTCCGCCGATTCCGGATATAATGAACGGGCTAAAGAAATGCTAGTGTAGCACAGTCGGTAGTGCATCTCACTCGTAATGAGAAGGTCGCCTGTTCGAGTCAGGTCACTAGCTCCAGAAAAACGCCCGGTTTTCTAGTAAAACCGGGTGTTTTTATAACTTTTTGGGGCGGTTTGAAAGCCTCCCAAATTGGCTTGGCGTTAATTTGGCGTTATTTTTTGAAGCCGTGATTTTTTGAGAAAAAAGGGAAATTGAAAAACCGGATTTTCCGAACTTTTCTGAGGTGATTTGTTTTTGACGAAAAATAGACGCAACAGGACAGGGGAAAATGATTATTCCGAGAACTCGGAGAATACAGAACTTTTTGTATCGTTTTTGCATCGATGATAACGTGACAGTTTTTGGTGAAACCAAAACTTTTCAGAAAATACCAAAAGTTGCTGGGCACGCCATTATTTGGCGTTATTTTCTATGATGGGAAGCTGGTTTCGGTGCCTCAACCATAAAACAAAGCAGGTAGGACATGGAATCCGACCTGCTTTGTTTTATACCTGAGTCATTATGCTCCGGTTTTGCAGAGCATATTTTCAAGGGCGTTGGATGCTGTGCAATCATTCTCTTTGAGGGCGTGGGCGTAGATGTTCATGGTCGTGGAAGCCTGCGCATGACCCAAGCGGTTGGACACGGTACGGACATCCTGATGCGCGGCGATCAGCAAGGTAGCTGAGGTATGACGCAATCCGTGGAAGGGAATGTGCGGAAGCTGATCGTCCGGATCCTTGCCTGCATTGTAGCGATCTATGGCATCCTGGAAGGTGGCGTAGGGTGTAGAGTAGCTCATCATGGAGCCGTCAGACTGGGTAAAGAGCCAGTTGTTGCCCTTCCAGTAGGCACCCAGCGATTCCTTTGTTTTGGTCTGCTCGATCATCAGATTGTGGAGCCGGTCTGTCAGGAACCTGGGGATACTGACCTCTCGGCGGGAGTTTTTCGTTTTCGGTGCTTTGCAGACCTGCTGGCCATCCACCACTGCAGCGGCTTTGGTGACGCTGACAGTGCTGTTTTCAAAGTCAATATCAGACCATTGCAGCGCCAGCATTTCTCCTTTCCGCCGACCGGAGAAGACCGCCAGATTGAAAAGAACTCTGAGTTGTTCCGGCATGGTGAGCTACAATTTATTATCAACCAATTAGGTCACCAAAAGCTATATTTGACAAGCCAAAACCAAAGGATAAATAGAAATTCAGTGTCTCCAATCGTGTGTGTTCGCTTAAAATCGATTTTAGGGTGAAAGATAAGCAGTTGCGACAAATTTATGGAAAATAGTCAAAATATGTGCTACACTTGCAGTGCAATGAGGAAAAGCTAATAGGTTGATAGATTCTTTTGCAGCAATATTCGTAGGAAATGTTTACTTATCTAGCGAACAAGGCTATTGACTACATTAATTGTCAATTCAGGCTCAAAGTGAATAGCTAAGTTTCATTTCGTGAAATGTAAACATTTTCCATATTTCTAATGTAGCTATCAAGGATATGTCTAGAGGATGTTCCATAACCATTGCGTTTCCATGCTGCGTCTGGTTTTCGTTTATAGGAGATCCGAGATAACTCAATCATCTTCTGTGCAAGAGCAAACCTTATGCTGCATGTTTATGCGTAGAAAAACGAGAGGAGGTCATAGAATGAAGAAGCAGATTGTTGTTAAGCGCATCGAAATCTTGGGTTGTGATAACGTGCACGTGTAAAGAGTAGAAGTGTCGACAGGCGTTTGCAATGGCCTGTCGACACTATCATCTAAAGGAGATTCATATGAATTCATTATTCTCACCAGACATGGTAACATGGGAAATAACAGAAAGATGCAATATGCACTGTAGGCATTGCTCTAATGCAGTTAATGGTTTACCTTTTGAATTGGACACAGCAGATTGTAAAAGAATCATTGATAAAATCAGCGAGGCAAAGATTTTCAAAGTGGGCATAGAAGGAGGTGAACCACTCATCCGTAGAGATCTTGTTGAATTAATTACATACATGAATAAGAAAAAGATTAGGCCATCAATCGCTACAAACGGAACATTACTAGATGCTAACTTTATAGATCGCCTTAAGAGTTGTTCTGTGGATGCCATCCAGATAAGCCTTGATGGGAGTGACAAGGATAGCTACGCTATATTACGTGGAGAATCATCACGTTTTGATTTGATCTTACAGAATGTGAAACTTGCAATTAAAAACGAATTACCGATAACCATTGCAATGGTTGTATCGAAGAGTACGTATAAGCAGATTCCGGAAATGGTTAAGTTAGCACAATCACTTGGTGTTACAAAACTTCGATTTATTGACTATGTACCTTCAGGACGTGGACAAACAAGCGATTGTTTATCTGCGGAAGAGTTGAGGTCAGCGTATTCAAGCATGTCCCAAATAGAACACAAGGGACTACAGATTGTTACACCTAACAAACTAATGTCGTTGTTGTCACAAACCACAGAAGAAACGCTTTTAGGGTTGATTAATTCAGGAACCTGCTTTGGATGTGAGGCTGGAACAGTGATTGCACATATTAGGGCCAATGGGGATCTCTTTCCTTGCTCATTCTTCAGGGACCCCATTTTTTGTGCTGGGAATATTCTGCAGAATTCTTTGCAATCAATCTGGGCAACATCAGAAGCATTTTATCCTCTTCGCAAGATAACAAACATTCCAGAGAAGTGTAAGGATTGCAAAAAAAACATAGCTGTTTCGGAGGATGCAGAGCGTATGCATACTATACAACCGGTAGTTTGCAGAATGCAGATCCTCGATGTTGGAGGCTCTAATGTTTATTAAAAATGAAGATTATATAATTCGTGAAGAAAATGAATTCTACCTTGCTTATAATTATATTGCGCACACGTATTATCAATTAAATGAAATTGCGATCATAGTTATAAGCGAAGCAGCCAAAATGGTGTTAACCATTTTATCGAGAAATAGTATGAATCACTATAAAGGTAAGCTGCCGCCCATCTTGAGCGGCAGCTTGCTTTTTATAGAATCTACTATCCCTGATACCGGATTCTTTCGACCAGTGTTTCCCTTTTCAGATTATTGCTTAAAACACAGGAAAGCACAATTTGTAGAATACCAACCAGAAGAATCATAACAAGAATCGGGATAAGAGGAACGTGATAAACGTTCATTCCAAAAATCCCATTATGCTTCGCATAGGAAAACAGTGCATAGCCAAGGGGCAGACCGGCAGCAAGTGCGACGCAGATGGTGCCAACCGTAAAAATCAAGCCCTGTATTTGTAAGCTCAGATTCAACTGCTTATTGGTCATGCCTACCGCTTGCAGCACACCGTATTCCTGCTTCTTCGTGGTGATATTGATGATCATGGTGTTTGCCAGATTCATAAACCCAATGAGACCGACAATTGCCATGAACAGATAGCAGCCAAGCTTCATCATACGGCTTGCGTATTCTGCGGTTTGCAATTCTGCGTGATAGGTGTTCAGCTTGATATGAGAAATATCGGAGAGCAGGTCATTCAGGCTTTGCTCTACAGATGCCACATCTTTTTTAGCACAATCCACCCACAGGTATCCATAAGATGTCCCTTTCGGATTTACAGAGCGGTATACTTCTTCCGGAATGACCAGATAAGTGTCCGCGCTTACAAAGGAGCCTGCGATTTTTCCATGATAGGTATAGGTTCCGCTTCCGTTATCAAAGTTGAATGTAATCGGTGCACCCGCAGAATACCCGTCAGCTTCCATCCACTTGGACCAGCCAAAGAAAACATCCCCGTTTTTGACAGCCTGTGCATAGTCCATGGAACCGATATCGCCATCCCCGCGCATCATTTCAAAATCCTCTTGATTTACGATTGCAACCGGAAATTTTGTTCCGTTCAGATCTGCAGAGACGATTTCTCTCGTCAGTACATCCGTTACACCGGGGATGGATTTGATTTCTTTCATCAAAGAATCATTCAGTGGGTTGTTCTGTAGGATTGTGTCCAGATTATTCTCCGAATAGG
>ERZ827458.438-NODE-438-length-59005-cov-10.054826_pt1 | contig 59005 bp, 49 predicted proteins | sample MGYA00519706_ERZ827458 | MGnify/ENA primary metagenome ERZ827458 (study PRJEB31778, sample SAMEA3449309) | human gut metagenome | biome: human gut; feature: human-associated habitat; material: faeces | place: United Kingdom | collected 2010/2012 ...
CTTATTCTGTATCGTTTTCAAGGTTCGTTGCTCTCAAGCGAGCTTGTACATAATATCACGTGCTCACTTTTCTGTCAACACTTTTTTTGAAGTTTTTTTACTTTTTTTGCATCTTTTCTCAAAGCCCTTATTTTTCAATGGGTTCAGGCATCTCTTACTGCACTTTTTTCTGCTCACTCTATCTCCTTTTTCCTATTGATCTTTTCCGTGTCTCAGCTTTACCTCTTGTTCTCTTTCCCCTTTTCCATTCTATTCGGCTCATAGTGTTGCTCCCCCTCGTTCTGCGTTGTTAGCACTCTTTTTAAACGAGTGCTAATTTTCTATTGCATTTCCCTCTCCGCTCTGCTACAATACCTTTCGGAAGCTTACACTGCTTCCAAACATTGTTCGCAATGATGTTTCTTCATTATCTGGAGCATACGCATCCCAACGTTATGCCGTCCCTCCTAATATAAAGGAACACCCACCCCATAATTATCACGGAGGCGTCTACTATGACCCAGCAACAAAAAGGTAACATTTCCATTCATGCAAAAAACATCATGCCCATCATCAAGCGTTGGCTCTATTCCGATAAGGATATCTTCGTCCGCGAAATGGTTTCCAACGGCTGTGATGCCATCACCAAGGAAAAAATGCTCCATCCCGATCAGGAATGCGACTATCGCGTTACTGTCACGCTTGACAAGGAAGCGAAAGAGATCCGCTTTGCCGATAATGGCATCGGCATGACTGCCGAAGAAGTGGAAAAATACATCAATCAGGTGGCTTTCTCCGGCGCGGAAGAATTTCTGAAGAACTACGAAGGGGACAACAAAGGCGGCATCATTGGTCACTTCGGTCTTGGCTTCTATTCCGCCTTTATGGTGGCCGACAAAGTCACGATCGACACTCTGTCCGACTCCGAAGGGGCCGAACCCGTTCGTTGGATCAGTGAGGACGGCATGGCTTTCACCATGGAGACCGGCGACCGTACCGAACGCGGTACCGTTATCACCCTGCACATTTCGGAAGAAGAATCTGAATTTCTGGAGGAATACCGTCTCCGCGAAGTGCTCCACCGATACTGCGGATTCATGGCTACTCCGGTCTACTTCGACATTGTAAAGGTTGAAGAACCTGCCGAAGAAAAACCCGCCGCTTCCGAAAATTCGGAAGAAGACGAATCTTCTAAGACGGACGAAGCGCCGAAGGGCCCGGAGCTGATCAACTCCACCCCCGCTCTCTGGCTCAAGAATCCCAAGGACTGCACCCCTGACGAGTACAAATCCTTCTATCATGATGTCTTCCACACCTTCGACGATCCGCTGTTTTATGTCCACCTGAACGTCGATTATCCCTTCAACCTCAAGGGCATCCTCTATTTCCCCAAACTGACCAATGATTTCGGCACCAAGGAAGGTGAGATCAAACTCTTCAGCGGTCAGGTCTTCGTGGCGGATAACATCAAGGAAGTCATCCCTGAGTTCCTGATGCTGCTCAAGGGTGTGATCGACTGCCCCGACCTGCCTCTGAACGTCAGCCGCAGCTTCCTGCAGAACGACGGCTATGTCAAGAAGCTCTCCGCCTACATCACCCGAAAGGTAGCCGACAAGCTGACCGGCCTGTTCAATACCGAGCGCGACAATTATCAGAAGTACTGGGACGATATCCATCCCTTCGTCAAGTACGGATGCATGAGAGACGCCAAGTTCTTCGAGCAGGTGAAGGATACGCTGCTCTTTAAGACCACCAAGGGCGAATATCTGACCCTGGCCGAATACCTGAGCAAGAACGAAGGCAAGATCGGCAAGAAGGTCATCTACACCAACGACCCCACCCGTCAGGCCGCCAGTGTCGCTCTGTACGATAACGAGGGCGTGGACGTGGTCGTGATGGATTCTCTGATCGACCTGAACTTCGTCAGCTTCATGGAGTACTCTGCCGGAGTGGACGGCCTCAGCTTTGCTCGGGTGGATGCGGACAGCGAAGCCTTCCAGAAGGAGCAGACTGAAGAAGAAAAGAAGCAAAGCGAAGAAGACGCCAAGAAGCTGGCCGACCTCTTTGCCGACGCCACCGGCCATAAGGATCTGACCGTGAAACTGAACGCCCTGAAGGATGAGTCCCTGCCCGCCATGCTGGTGCAGGAAGAACAGGGTCGCCGTTTCTCCGAGATGGGCCGTATTTACGGACAGGATTTCAAGCTGCCCGAGCACTACACGCTGGTGCTGAACGCCTCCAACCCGGTGGTTCAGTCCCTGATTGCCAGTGAAGACGGAGAAAAGCGCACCCTGCTGGCCGCCCAGCTCTTCGATCTGGCCCGCATGAGTACCCGTCCTTTGGAGAAAGACGAGATCACTTCTTTCCTGTCCCGCTCCAATAAACTGCTGGAAATGCTCTGCAAATAAATCGTTCTTTCAAATCTCCTTTTGCGGGGAGGAAGGGTTTTGTCCCTTCTTCCTCGTATTCTTTTATGTTGAGTTTTTCCCATGTCGATTTTTCCCCTTCGGATTCCGTTTTTCCGCCGGGGCCTGAAAGGAGTCTGTTTCCATGCACCAGCGTCTGATCGCTTTTCTGCTTTGCCTGCTGCTGTTGTTCCCGGCCTGCGCGCTGGCCGCCGTCACTCCGCGGGAGATCGCCCCGCTCAGCCCCGACGAAGTGCCCGAACCCTCCGAGGGAATGCATCATTATCTGCTTCTCTGCACCGATACCTGGGATGGCGACCCCAACAATCTGGGTAATACGGACGGCGTGGTGCTGGTAACGCTGGATACGGTCCAACGCCGTGTCATCTTCTGCACGCTGACCCGGGAAATGCTCATTCGCCGCCCGGACGGAGCTATCGGCCGCTTCACCTACATCACCAAAAACTATGGTATTGACGCGCTGCTGAACATTGTCGCCACCCAATTCGGCATCAAGGTCGATCAGTACGCCATTTTCTGCATGAACAATATTCAGGATATCATTGACGCTCTGGGCGGCGTGACCCTGACCGTCACCGATGCCGAGGCCGATTATCTCAACCGCTACCGCATCGCCCGGGACGCGACCACTCCCAGTATGGCGAAGGCGGGCACCTATCTTTTCAGCGGCCATGCCGCCGTCATTTATATGCGCATCCGCAAGGTCGGCGGCGACGGCGACGCGGGCCGCACCCGCCGTATCCGTACCGTTCTTACCACACTGACCGAGAAATACGCCGACGCGACGCTGGACGACGCCCTCCGCATTCTGGGAGTCGTCTCTGACAGCCTTGTTACCACCAACATGAAGCTGGACGACATGCTGACCGCCGTAGGCTACGCACTGGAGCTTCGCGGCGTCACGCCCGAGGGCTATCAGCTGCCCCCCAGCGATTGTCTTTCCCCCATCACCTACGTGGGAATGCAGACCTATCAGGTGGACTTTGACTGCTGCCGCCAGTATATCCACGATATTTTCTACCCCGCGCAATAACACGCGCATTTCATCATTTTCCATAGAAAGGCTTGTCCCGCATGATCCTTATTTCCGTTCAGGAGCTCCAAAAGAGCTTCGGTGTTCACGAAGTTCTCCGCAGCGTTACCTTCAGTCTGCAAAAGGGCGAAAAAATGGGCCTTGTAGGGGTTAACGGCTGCGGTAAGACCACCCTTATGCGCATGATCGCCGGGGAAATGCAGCCGGACGGCGGCACTATCCACCGCAACAAAGACCTGCGCGTCGGCTATCTGGCCCAGTTGGACGACATTCCCCTGACCGATACCGTTTGGGGGGCGCTGCTTAAGGTGTTCGAGCCCATCCGCGTCATGGAACGCCGCATGGCGGAGATCGAGAAACTGCTGGAATCCGCCGACCCCGAAACGGCTCTGCGCCTTTCCAGCGAGTACCAGCGTCTGACCGAAAGCTACAACGCCCAGCAGGGCTATGCCTACGAGGGGGAGATTCTCCGGGTGCTGAACGGTCTCGGTCTGAAGCCCGAAATGCACCAGCGGCAGGTCTCCACCCTCTCCGGCGGCGAACGCACCCGTCTTTCACTGGCGAAGCTGCTGCTGCAAAAGCCCGACATCATCCTTATGGACGAGCCTACCAACCATCTGGATCTGGAAGCCATCGAATGGCTGCAGGACTATCTCACCGATTATAAAGGCTCCCTTTTGCTTATCAGCCACGACCGCTATTTTCTGGATCACGTCTGCACCACCATGGGCGAGCTGCTGGGCGGCAAGATGATCAAATTCACCGGCAATTACACCGAGTACATGAAGAAGCGCACTGCCGACTTCGAGACCCGCATGAAGGCTTACGAACTTCAGCAGAAGGAGATTCAGCGAGAGCAGGCCATCATCGAACGCTACCGCAGCTTTAACCGGGAAAAAAGCATCAAGGCCGCCGAGAGCCGGGAAAAGCGTCTGGCCAAGGTGGAACGGCTGGAAAAGCCCGTGGAAGAACAGCACGTTCGTTTTTCCTTCGACGCTCGCCGTCGCAGTGGCGAGGAAGCGCTGGAAGTTCGGGAGTTGAGCAAATCCTTTGAAGGGCAGCCCGTTTTTCAGAACCTATCCTTCAAGCTGCGCACCGGCGACCGGGTGGCGCTCATCGGCCCCAACGGCGTAGGCAAGAGTACCCTTTTTCGCATCCTGACCCACCAGATCAACCCCGATCATGGCAGCGTCCGTTTCGGCACCAATATCGACATCGGCTATTATGACCAGCATCAACAGAACCTCAATCCGCAGAATACCATTTTGGACGAGGTCTGGAACACCTTCCCCAAGCTGGAGCAGACCCGCATCCGCAGTGCGTTGGGCCTGTTCCTCTTCACCGGCGACGAGGTTTTCGAGAAGATTGAAAAGCTCTCCGGCGGTGAACGGGGCCGGGTAGCGCTTACCAAGCTGATGCTCAAGCAGGACAACCTTTTGCTTCTGGACGAGCCCACCAACCATCTGGATATGGACAGCCGCGAAGTGCTGGAAGACGCTCTGCGGGATTTCCCCGGCACCATTCTGGCTATCAGCCACGACCGTTACTTCATCAACCGTTTTGCCGAAAAGGTCATGGTGATGGAAAAAGATGGTGTCACAGAATATCTGGGTAATTTCGATGATTACATCGAAAAACGGGATCGGCCCCGTCCCCCCGTTTCCTCCTTGGAGGACGAACCCACCCGCACCGCCCAGACCCGGGAGAAAAAGAAGACCCGCCAGCAAAACGCCCTTCTTCGGGAGCTGAAAGCGGCGGTCGATAAGGCTGAGGCAGCTATCGAGCAGAACGAGCGGGAAATGGCCCGTCTGGAAGCCGAGCTCGCCCGTCCCGAGACCTATAACGATCTGGAAGCCATGCGCCGCCTGACCGAAAGCTATCAGGCCGAGCAGGATAAGACCGAATCCCTCTATGAGGCGCTGGAAGCGGCGGAGACTGCCCTCTCCGAAGCCTCTGAAAACTGATAAACCCCGCTCTTCCGAAATCGGAAGAGCGGGGTTTTAGGCTAGCGAAAAGGCTAATAAATCTCCGTCGCCTGTAAAATATTCTGCACCCTGCTCCGCTTTGCACGGCGACCAAGCCCTGCGCCGCGCCTACTCTTGGCTACGCGCTTCATGATTTTCAACCATTTCCAGTGCCAGTCGGCCTTCTTTGGTCACAGGATTCGCGGGGCTATAGAAAGACTTCACCGCTGCCCTATCTTCTCAGCGTTTCGCACCCTTGTTGCTGCCTGCCTTGCATACGAACCCCAACCGTTGCCTTTAGAGCTATATCAACCTTCTGTGTTGGCGAACTATCGCTACATCCATAACTTCCTCTCTCCACCCAAAAACTCGAGCTACCGTCTACCCAGCGGACTCACGCTTAGCGTCCCACAGAGATAGCACAAAACGACTGCATCAATAATCCTCGCAACGCCTGAGTAGCAGCATTTCCTCCTGCTTATCCACCTTATGGCAAACAACAGCGCCGCTCTTTCCCTTTCGAAAGAGCGGCGCTGTTTCTGTCGTTTAATCCAGATCCCATTCGCAGATGAAGCTGCAGCCGGGGTCGACCTCCGCATATTCATAGAAGTGGCTGTCGTTCCACGTGCCGTCCAGGTGCTTGTAGAAGTACATGCCATACCGCTCTTTGGCGCTGCGGCTGGGTTCGTTCCGATGCCAGTTGGTGTATTCGAAGGGCTCTCCCGTCACCCAGATCCAGTCGCCGGTACGCGCTTCGTCAGAAAGGCCGAAATAGGCGGTCAGATAGCCGCAATCCCGCATAAAACCATACACGAAGTCGTTTTCTTCGGCGGTGGTCAGCGTCGCCAGATGGCCGCCCAGCAGTTCGCAGAACACCTGCGCCTGCCGCCACTTGGGCACGCCCTTGAAAATCTGGTACTGGTGCTTCGTCCCGTCAGGGGCGGTAAAGATTTCCGACTTATCGGAAGTCTTGTCGTCCCGAAGCTGGAGGGCGGTGATCGGCTCCATCTCCGGCATCACCATAACAGCGGCATTGCTGAAATCCCCCAACGATTCAAACAGCGCGTTGGCCTCGTCCAAGTTCCACACCATCCGGGCACATTCCGCCTGAATGTAGATCGCATTGTTTTTCAGCGTTTCCGCTGCCCGTTCCGCAGCTTCTATGTTGTCCGCCGCCTCAAACCCAGCCTGAGCGGCCTGTAGATCGCCCGCTTCTTCCAGTGCGGCAGCCGCATCGGAAAGAAGCTCTTTCGTCACAGTAGCCTGCAGTGCTTCCGCTTTTTCGGTGCTGTCTTCATACTCGCCCAGTGCAAGATACATTGCCAGTGATGCAGCCGGCTCGTCACTTTCTCCGGCCTTGGCATATTCGGCCAATCGCCACGCCTCCTGCGCTTTTTCCGCCTGCTCGGCACTGTCCTCATAATCACCCAGTGCCAGGAACCAGTTGGCTGCGGCAGTATAATTCCCATCGTGCGCATAATTCTGCGCCTTCGTGTAAGCGTTACGGCGGGAAACTTCCCGCGCAGTCTCGTATACCTTCTCCGTAGCGCCCTCATGATCGCCCGACGCGATAAAGCTGTCCCGTGCCTCGGCCCATTTGCCGTTGGCCTCCAGTTCCAATCCCTTGGCATAGGCCTGTTCTTCCGCTTCCGTTTTTAGCTGCTCCTGCAGCTTTTCGTCGGCAGTCTGCGCCCGTTTGCGGCTGTCGCTGAACGAGCCCAACGACTCAAAGAGCGCTTTTGCCTCGGCGTATTCACCATTCGAATACAGCTCCTTAGCCCGCAGATAATCGCCGCGCTGCAGCTGCGTCACGCAGTTGCTTAAATAGGACTTGCTCTTTTCATAATTGCCCAGTTCTTCAAACAGTGCCTTGGCCTGTGCATATTCCTTCTGATTGTAAAGAGAAAGGGCCTCCTTGTAGGTCGTCGTTTTCCACAGCCGCTTGCTGTCCCCCGCCTTGGCCCGGCTGTCAGAAAAGCCGTCCAACGCGCTGAAGGCCTCATAGGCCCCGGCATAATCGCCCGCTTCATACAGTGCCAGCGCCGCGTCGTATTGAGTCTGCAGTGCCGCGTCGTATTGAGTCTGCAGTGCCGCGTCGTCCGTGCTTTCCGCCAGTGCCGCGCTCATCATCAACAGTATGGCCAGCACCAACGCCATGATTTGGGAAATCGCCTTTTTCATCGCTTATTTACTCCTTCGCCGTCACTGCTCGTCCGTCTGACTCAGCGTATCCAGCGGAAACGTGCCCAGCGTGATCAGGCTGGTGACGGAACGGTCGTTCTTTTGGTTGTAGTGCCGGTCAGAATTGACCAATTCGCCCATAAAGACCAGCTTGACCGAGTTGCCGCCGTCCAAATTCAACGCTTCGGAGCAGCCAAGCTCCTTCATCTTTTCGGCCACCCAAATCAGGCCCACGCCGTCAGAGCGCTTGTTGCGGCCCTCCACAGTCATCAGCAGATAATGATTCGGCTCGATCATGCCCAGCGCCTGTCTGGGATTGGCGTACTCGAACACCTTGTCGATCACCTGCTGGCCGATCTGCCCCTCGCTGAGCAGCACCGGGCCGAAGCACCACGTGTCCGTCGCCCCCTGCGCCATCAATTCTTCGCCGTCAATGCTGCCCGCCAGATAAGTCTTCATGCTTCCATCGGGGTACAGGGCGATCAGGTCGTAAGAAGGCAGGGTATAATGAGGCTCCTTCAAGGAGTCGTTGGCCAGCAGCACGCCGTTCTGGATAATGATGCCCGGACGGCGCTTCTGGTAGACCCGGAAGCCGTAAAAATCGTCGCTGAAGGCCAGAATGCTGTTGATCTGCTTGGCAAAATCCTCGGCCATCATAAACCGGCGGCCGATCTGTTCCGGGTTCGCGTGCTGGGTGACGAATTTCACCCCCGGGATCACCTTGATCTCGGTTTCGTACCATACCAGCTTGCGTTTGCGCTCTACCACGTCCTGAAAACGGCGGATGTTGATGAACATCTGCTGATCCACATACGTCCATTCACCGGCTTCATCGTCCATCACCAGATAGTAGGACGGATCGGAGTCTTCCGGCAAAAAGCCCTCTGAGGTCAGCTCGGGCGCGTCGTCCCGCAGCGCATAAAGGGGGCTGAACGCCGCCTTGTCCTCCTTGTCCGCAGCCGGTGCGGGCTCCTCCGTCGCTTCCGGCACGGCAATCGCCTCGGGCGTTTCTTCCGTCGCCGCCGTTTCTTCCGCCAGCGCCGCCGTTGCCAGCGACAAAATCATCACCAACGCCGCCGCACAGGCAAGCAGGCGCTTCAAAATTTCGATTCCTTTTTTCATCATACGGCAAGACCTTCCTTTTGCAGACTTTGGTCATCACGCAAACCACATTGAATGATTATAGCATAGCCCACGTCCCTTAGGCAAGGAAAAAAGCCGGTTCAGCCAAGGGCCTCACGGCTTTGAGATCGTACTTCTTTCGCTTTTCCACAAAACCCCATATCAAAAGGCCAGCCCGCCCTTTCAGACGTGCTGGCCTTGTTCTGCAGTTTCACCGTCGCAGCGGCAAAATTCAAATTCCGTATGTCCGGGTGCTCTGCATTCATGTCTTATCCGATCAGACCGGCGAGCCGTGGCGCCCGTCGCGTCGCGTCGGTAAAACACCGGTCAAGCCTCAATCCCTGCGCGCCAAAGGCACACAGTCCGGGGGTACAGGGCGAAGTCCTGCCTTACTGGAGGGTGCAGCCCTTGTCAAACTCGACGGTGCCCTTGTAGTTCTTCAGGATGCCGGTGACGGTGATCTCATCGCCTTCCTTCAGATCCTTCGCACCTTCGCCGGTCAGACGGTAGCACTGGATCACGTAATCTTCCAGCCCAGCCGCTACCATGTTCACGGTGATATTCTGGTACTCGTCGCTCCACGCAGTAGGAATAGCGACGACCACGCCGGTGATGGTGGTCTCGGCGGTCATGGCAGCATCCTCCGCCAGCGCATAACCGGCGATCACAGCCTTGACGCTGGCCACGCTGTCCACAGGAACCAGCACGCAGCCCTTGTCAAACTCGATGGTGCCCTTGTAGTTCTTGATGGTGCCGAACACGGCGATCTCGTCACCCACGGCCAGTTCCTTCGCGCCTTCGCCGACCAGACGATAGCACTGAATGGGCTGCTCGTCCTTGCCGTCGCACACGATGGTCACGGTGATGTTCTGATACTCGTCGCTCCACGCGCTATCGATGCTGGAAATAACGCCCTTCAACACGCTGGGCTTGGTCAGCGCAGCGCCGTCTTCCAGCGCATAAGCCGCATCCAGCGTAGCGGCCTGGCTCACGATCTCGCCGAAGCCCACCAGCACGCAGCCCTTGTCAAATTCCACGGTGCCCTGATAATTCTTCAGGATGCCCTCGACAGTGATCTCGTCGCCTTCCTTCAGGTCTTTCGCGCCTTCGCCGGTCAGACGGAAGCACTGGATAGGCTGGTCGGCCAGTTCTCCCACCTGAATGGTGACAGTGATGTTCTGATACTCGTCGCTCCACGCGGTGTCAACGGAGACCACCTTGCCGAACAGCCGCTGGGCCTTGCTCATGGCAGTGTCGGTGTCCAGCGCATAAGCGGCGGCCACGATGTCCGCATAGCTCATGTCCAGCTCCGCGGCGGGAACCATGCGCTCATAGGGCACGTCCAGCGTGCTGCCGTCGGGCGCGGTCACAGTGGCGGTCAGGGTGTAGATCAGATCCTTGGGGTTCGTTTCGTCGATGTCCACCAGATACTTGCCGTCCTCGGCGAGGGTGATCTGGATCGCGTCGGTATCTACGGACCAGGTCAGCGGATAAGCCACGCCGTCGATCATCAACTGGGCGGGAACTTCGTAGTCCTCAGCCGTTTGGGTCAGCTTGTCGCGGCTCTTGTTCTTGTACCAGAAATCCAAAAGTCCCTTAGCGGAAGCCAGATTCTCGTCCTCGGCCATGGCAGCGCCCACAAACAGGGTCGCGCACAGCACCAGCGCAGTCAGCAGCGCAAAAAACTTTTTCATTTTCTTTCTCCTTGTCATGTTCACGGATGAAGAACGAGCTTCTCCGGCTGGAAAACCAGCAGGTACGTCCCTTCTTCGCCGCATTGGATCATTCCCTTAACGTCGACCTGATGGTGAAGATAGGCTTCTGCGGGCAGAAGCGTTTCTGCGACATTCTGTGCGGCAAGCGTTCGAATCCGAACCGTTTCGCCGTTCTGCCGGCAGCCCAGCAGCAAAGAGACAGTACCGTCCTTCGCAGTCAGCGTTTCGACGCTTTCTACTGTCAGGCCTTGAAGCTCCGCGGAGGAGCCCTCCAGCAGCGTTCCATCCTGCGCCAGTTCAGCCGCTGTCAGCTTCTGATACGCAGGGGTCTTTCCCTCGGCCAGCTTGCGCAGGTTGTCCGGGTCGTCCGGCTTCATGGCGCGGTACTTCACATCCGTCACCTGCCATACGCCCCCGGCTTCGTAGTACTGGAACGTTCCTGCCACGCGGGTCTCATTGCCCACGTGCAGGGCGTTCAGCCCGCCGCCGCTGAGATCGTAGCCGTAGTAGACCGCCATGCCGTAGTAACGGCCTGTTTCCGGGTCCAGCGCTTCGGCATAAACACTTCCGCCGTCATTCAGAATGATGTTGCCGGTAAAGGCAACCTTTTTCCCGGCGTATTCCTCCGGGTGTTCCCGCAGTTCCCGAATCGTCAGTTCGATTGCATCGCCATAGTAGAAATTCGGGTCAGGCTGATCGGAGTACAGGTTTCGTTTTGCTTCCTTCGCCTGTTCAAGGGCCTTGGCGCAGGTCTGGCCGTATCGGTTCCGGGCAACGCTGCTGCCCACGGCCAGCCCGTTCTGCAAAAGCTCGATGTTCAGGTTACGGTATTGTTCCCCTTCCGCAGGCTTGTACCACACCCATATCAGCGTCCGCTGTCCGGTGGAGTCCAGCTCCCAGTCCGCCGAATCCGATTCCAGCAGGATCTTTGCGGCGGACAAGAGCTTTTCCCGGGTGAAGTCGGAGGCCGCCTGTCCGAAGGGTTCCACCTTTCCCGTGCATTCCGGCGTGTTGACCGCCAGATAGCGGCCTTTCAGCACGCCGCCGGGGAACTGATCCTCTGGCACAGAAAAGTGGGTGGTGTCTCCGTCCACAAAGGTACGCACCGTTGCTTCCATCAGCCGCGTGCCGGTCTTTTTCCCCGGCTGGTGGCGGACGGCGTAGTCCGTCTCGTCCGCCAGCGCCGGAAGGTAGAGCAAGCCAAGCAGTAGCAGAAGCAGAAGTGTTTTCAAGCAAAAGCGCTTAGTTGGCGTATTCACACTCGTCGATGGCTTCTTCGAAAGCCGTCTCGATCTGCGCGTCCACGTCATCGCCGGTCAGGGTCAGGCACTTGGACAGCAGGGCTGCCACCTGATCGCGGGCCGTGGAAGAACCCACGAACGCGGGAGAGGTGTAGTAAGCGTCCGCCTGCTCCAGACAGACCTGCGTGCTCAGCGCGGTCACATAGTCGCCGCCGTCCGCCTGCGCCAGGAAGTCGGCATACGCCGTGTTTTCAGTGACGGACTTGATGACGGGCACATAGCCGGAGGCCATGGAGAATTCCGCCTGGAAGTCCACGCTGGTGGTCAGGAACTTGACGAACAGCCAGGACGCGATCACTTCCTGCGGATTGTCCTTCTTGAAGATGCACACGCTGGGGCCCTGAGAGATCACCTTGCGGTTGTCGTTGTTCACCTGAGGAATGGTGGCGATGCCCACTTCAAAGGGGTAGGAACCGTCCGCGTTGGCAGCGGGCCGCTGGTGCTTGGCGCCGGCGGAAGAACCGATGGACATATAGGAGCGCACACCGGTGGTAGCAGTGAACAGGCCGGAGGTGTAAGCGCCATAGAGCTTCTGGGTGGTCAGATAGCCCTTGTTGTACCATTCGTTGAACATCTTGACGAAGGCGCGGTTCTGCTCATTGTTGAACAGATAGTGCTCGCCGGTGGCGCTGGTATAGGGAGAGTCATACTGTTCACACATGGTGATGAACCAGTTGGCCTCGCTGTCATAGCCCAGCGGGATGGATTCGGGGTCGATCTCCTTGATCTTGGCGCAGACCTGCTCCATTTCCTCCCAGGTGGTGGGCACGGCGATACCGTTGGCCTCGAAGAAGGTCTTGTCATAGTACAGCACTTCGGTGGACTTGGAGAAGGGCATGGTGTACATCAGTCCGTCGCCGTACTGACGGCCTTCCTCGTAGTAGCCCTCGATGAAGTCGGCCTTCTGCTCGTCGGTCAGGCCCAGAATTTCGGTGGTGCCGTCGGCGCGGGTCACTTCCACCTCGCTGTCGATCAGCTCATCGAGGGTCTGCACGGCCTTGGCCAGATTGTACAGGGCCACGTGGTCGGGGTAGCAGTACGCCACGTTGGGCTGCGCGCCCACGCTGATGTCGGTCACGATCTGGTCGCGCACGTCATCGTAGCTGCCCTGCGTGGTATGTTCCACATGAATGTTGGGATAGAGCTTGTTGAACTCCGCAATGTAATTGGCGGTCACTTCCTGCAGCGCGGTGCCCTGCTGGGTGCAGAAGGTGATGGTCACTTCGCTGCCGTCGTAGCCTTCCGCAGGCACTTCGAAGCCAGCGGCGAAAGCCGTGCTGCACAGCATCATCAGAACCAGAAGAATGGGGAGCAGTTTTTTCATCTTGTTTTCCCTTCCTTTTCTTTCATGATGTTCCTTTTTATGTAACGGGCCTTGCGGCCAGTATACCGAAGCTGGGCGTTATCCCTTGATACCGCTGCGGCTGACGCCGGTCATGATGTACTTGCGCAGGAACACGAACACCAGAAACAGCGGAGCCGATACCAGCGCCACCGCCGCCATCTGCACGGGATAGTTGACGTCGCCCGTGGTGTCGGTAAAGGCGCTTCTCAGGCCGTTGGTGATCAGCCGATGCGCGTCGTCGTTGGCCACCAGCCGGGGCCAGATGTAGGAATTCCATGCGCCCATCATCTTCAGGATGGTGATGGAGATCAGCGTGGGCAGGGACAGGGGCACCATGACCTTCCACAGGTATTTCCAGTCCTTGGTGCCGTCCACCTTGGCGGCCAGATACAGCTCGTTGGGGATCTGCAAAAAGCTCTGGCGCAGCAGGTAGATGTAGAACACGCTCACCAGAAACGGCACGATCAGAACCGTATACGTGTTCTTCCACCCAAGGGCGGTGACGGTGCCGTAATTGGTGATGGTGAACAGCTCGCCGGGGATCATCATCGTGGCCAGCAGGGCCGCGAACAGCAGCTCCTTGCCCTTGAACTCCAGCCGGGCAAAGGCGAACGCCGTCAGGATGGTGATGAACAGCGACAGGATCGTGGACACCAGACCGACGATCATCGTGTTCACGAACAGCCGTCCCAGCTTGGCGGTGGTAAAGGCCGTCAGATAGTTTTCCAGCATCAGCACCCGGGGCCAGAAGGTGGGCACGCTCATGCGGTATTCATCCAGCGTTTTCACCGAGGAGATCAGCATCCAGTAAAAGGGAAACAGCACCACCAGCGCCATTACGATCAGGAAGAAATACACCCCGAACAGGGAAAGGGCCTTTCCTGTCTTCTGCCGGAGAAACTGGGCACGGTATTTTCGTGCGCTCATAACGTCTTTCTTTTCCATACCCGCACCTCTCAGTAATGGACACGTTTCTTGCTGACCCACAGGTTGATGAGGGTCACCACAAGAATAATGCCGAAAAGGATCAACGCCGCGGCGCTGGCGCGCCCCTGACTGTTGTTGCTCAGGGAGTCGTAAATGAAGCCCACCATGGTGTTCAGCCGTCCGCCATCGTTGGGCGGGCCCATGGTCTCGCCAAAGATGCCCACAATGCTGGTGTATTCCTTGAAGCCGCCGATGAAGCCCGTGATCACCACATAGGCCAGCATGGGCGAGACCAGCGGCACGGTGATGCGGGTAAAGACCCGCCAGCGGGGCGTGCTGTCCACCCGGGCCGCTTCGTAGTACTGCCTGTTGATGGCCTGCAGGCCGCCCAGCAGGATCAAAATCTTGAAGGGCAGGGCGTTCCAGACGATATACACAATCATCACGACCATGTTGGCGGTGTAGGTGGAGCCGTAGTTGATCCAGTTGACGCGGCTGCCGCCGAAGAACTCGATGATGTTGTTGATGATACCGGCAGTCACTACGATCTCGTTTTCCGTGCCGTAGAAGCTGCCCACGATGTTGAACATGGCGGCGAACACCATGCCGATGGCGATGGAGTTGGTCACATAGGGCAGGAAGAAGACCGTCTGCAGCGCCTTTTGCAGAAACTTGATGGAGTTCAGCGCCACCGCAATCAAAAGGGCCAGAATGGTGGAAATCGGCACCGTCCACAGGCACAGAAGCACCGTGTTCTGCAGGCAGGTCAGGAACTTGCGGTACTTGATGACCTTGACGAAATTGCCCAGACCGAACTCAAAGCTGGCGCCGCTGGCCGCTTTCAGGCCGCTGTACCCTTCCAGCAGGGACATGCGCACTGTATTGATGATGGGCCAGACGGTGAAAATCAGAAGCAGCACAATAGCCGGGGAAAGGTACAGCCACGCTTTCCATTGATCTTTGCTGTTGACCATATCACTTCACCTCAAACGCAAGCCGTTTTTCCGTCTCCTTGTGGAAAACAAAGAGCTTGTGGGGCTTGACGGAATAGCGGACAACTTCGCCGTTCAGGCCGCTGCGGTCGTCCGCGTCGATGATGGAGCGCACGGACGGCTTGAGCGATGCGGCATGGGTGGAGACCACGCTCACATCCCGGCCCATGACCTCCACGTTGTTCAGCTGGCAGGTCAGGGGGCCGTTTTCGTCCAGAATGAAGCCCTCAGGACGGATGCCCACCGTCACCTCCTGATCTTCCAGCCCGCCGACCGTCAGCACGCAGTCGTCGCCGATAAAGAGCTTCCCGCCCTCCACCCGGCCGGAAAACACGTTGATAGGCGGCGTGCCAAGGAAGTTGGCCACGAACAGGTTCGCCGGGTCGTCGTACACTTCCTGGGGCTTGCCGATCTGCTGCACCACGCCCAGCTTCATCACCACGATCATGTCGGAGATAGACATAGCTTCTTCCTGATCGTGAGTGACGAACACGGTGGTGATGCCCGTTTCTTTCTGAATGCGGCGAATTTCCTCTCGAGTCTGCAGACGCAGCCGCGCGTCCAGATTGGACAGGGGTTCGTCCAGCAGCAGCACCCGAGGCATCTTCACCAGCGCCCGGGCAATGGCCACGCGCTGCTGCTGACCGCCGGAAAGTTCGCTGGGCTTGCGGTCCAGCAGTTCCTCGATCTGCACCAGCCGAGCCGCCTCCCGGGCCCGATCCAGCATCTTTTCCTTGGGCAGCTTATCCGCGCCGGTCAGGTTTTGCAGCGGGAACAGGATATTCTGCAAAACCGTCATGTGGGGGTACAGGGCGTAGTTCTGGAACACCAGCCCGATGCCGCGCTTTTCAGTGGAAAGCTCGGTCACATCGTCCTCGCCGAAGAAAATTTTGCCGGAGGTGGGCTTCTGCAGACCGCTGATCATGTACAGCGTGGTGCTTTTGCCGCAGCCGGAGGGCCCCAGCAGACCGATCAGCTTGCCGTCGGGAATTTCAAAATTGAAGTTGTTGACGGCGACCACCTCTTCGCCGGATTTTTTGTTGCGGCTGGGAAAGATTTTCGTCAGTTTTTCAAGAACGATCTTCATGGGCGTCCCCTTTCTTTTGCGTGGGTTGTTTTTTTGGCTCATGCCAAGGGTCAGATGGTTTTTTCGGCTGCTTTTTCCGCAGCCAGCTTTTCCTTGAAGGCGATCATGTCCTCCCGGGTGTCGAAGATCCGCTGGCTGGGCAGGTCCACCGTGACCGTTCCCGCCAGCAGATCATGAATGGGCGTATGGGCGTAGGTGAACAGGAACAGGCAGCCGTTCACCAGCGCCAGTCCCAGAATCAGCAGTGTTCCCGGCAGACCCACGCTGCCGAAATACAGCATCATCACAACCAGCACAGGGATCATGATCTCCACGGTGTACTTGCCCAAAATGGAGCGCGCAAACAGCTGCACACTGCCAAGCCGTACTCCGTCCGATCGCATGACCCCCAGACTGAAAATTTTCTTTCCCACTGTCTGCCCGTCTTTCAGAAGGGCCGGGATCAGCACCTCCCAGATCAGGCAGGCCAGCAGAATGCCCAGCGACACCATCAGAATGGTCAACCGAATGGTCATCTGGTAGGCATAAGCCGCTTCCTCATCCTGCCCTACGGCTCGGTAGGCTTCTTCCAGCTGCTGCCGTTCTTCCTCCGTCATGCTGTCGTATTGGGACAGCGACGTCCGAAAATCCACGCCGTATTTTTCACCGTAGGTTTCGTAGGCGCGGTTCAGCGTATCTACGTACCGGTCGTACCCCAGAATCGAGGAGAAAAGAAACGCAAATAAAACCGCCAGAATGCCTAAAAGAATCGCATCAAAAAGAAACGCGGAGATTCTTTTCCACATCCCGGCACGTTGAAGACTGACTGCCATGCTTCGGCTCCTTTCGTCGTTTGACGGCAAACCTTATTTCTTAAACCTTATTTCTTAAACCTTATTTCTTATTATATAGATTTTTTCTTAAAAAGCCATACCCAAACACGGGAAAAAATCGTATGTTACGCGCTCCTTTTTCATTTCTGGCCGTAAAATGCAATGTGCTTATTTGTATCCTTCATTTTTCGACCAGGAACAAAAAATGCCGCAAAATAATCAGACTGTCGAAAAAAACCGATTGTCCGCCATAGCCCGCGAACGGCGCTTCGCTGGTTCGCGTTGAAAATGCTGTGGCATAAGGATCAGGGGCTCTGCCCCTAACCCCCGGCAGGAGGCAGTGCCTCCTGCGCCTCCACTTTTTCAACAGTCTGAAAATAATGAAAATGCTTGCATTTTAGACATTAAAAACTTTCTATGTGTCAAAACTTTTCTTTTCGATTTATCCGTTCTTACCGCAGACGAATCTCCACCGGCCGGCAAATTTCCAGCCGGTCGGGCTCCGTATGACAATCCAGCGCCAGCAGATGCACGCCCGCCTGCGCGGCCTGCCGCAGCGCATCGGCAAAAGCCGGATGGGTGCGCCGGTTAGGTTCCATCCAGCGAACGTCCTCCGTCTGGATCACAAACACCGCCCACGCCTCGTAGCCCTCCTGAACGCATCGAGCCAGCCCTTCCAAATGCTTTACGCCCCGCTCTGTGGGCGCGTCCGGGAAGCGCATCACGCCGTCGTCCTCCAGCGTCACGCCCTTTACCTCCGCAAAAAGCCTGTGGCCCGGCGATTCCAGATAAAAATCGAACCGGGAATCCCCATGAGTCGTCTCAGGCCGGATCACCGACCACCCCCGCAGAAACCGTCCCGCCCGGACATATTCGTTGAATACCCGGTTGGGCGCGTTGGCGTCCATGTTCAGTAGCCGTTCTCCCTTTTCTACGGCAATCAAATCATAGGCCGTTTTCCGTGTGGGCGACGGCTGATGCTGCACATACACCCGGCAGCCCGGAATCAGCAGTTCCCGGCAGCGGCCCGTGTTCTTCACATGGCAGACTTCGAGTCTTCCGTTCAGCTCCACATGGGCAATGAAACGGTTTGGCCTGTCCACAAATATCGCCGGCAGGATATTTTCGTAGATCATGCCTGCGGCCCCTGATGCATAGACGCGCCGCCCCGGCTCATGGCCTCATGCTCCGCGCTGATTTCCCGGTACAGACGGCAGGAATCCCACTGACCGTTGGTCTCGGTCAGCATGGCTTTCAGCGGCACCGGCGGGATTTTCATCTGCCGGAACGTCTGCAGAAGCTGGTTCATCAGCATCGGCGTAAAGCCCGCCATCACCAGCATTTCGTCAGGAAAGGTTTCTTCGCAGGGAACATTTTCCCCGCCTGTTTCCAGTCCGCACAGGTCGTTCAGCGTCAGGCCGTATTCATCGGGCCGAACGTCCCGCAGCAGGACCCGCAGCCGCATGGCGGCAAAACGAATTTTCGACGCTTTTTCTCCCGACAGATTATAGCAAAGCAGCGTAGGCTTCATCGTTCTTTCCTCCCAAGCCGAAAATGAGGTTTCTCCCCTCATGGAGATACCCCATCTTAGCACGTTTGAAACCACAAATCAAAGCCCGGACAGGTTCGACCGGCCCGGGCTGAAAAACTTGCTTATTTTTCGGTTTCCCCAAAGAACTTTTCTTCCAGCATGGCGCACAGGGTATGGTAAATGGGCAGATGGTATTCCTGCACGTCGGCGGGCGTATGGGCCGGAGCGATGATAGCGCAGTCGCACAGCTCCTTCAGTTGTCCGCCGCTGCCGCCGGTCAGGCCGATAGTCGAAAGGCCCAGCGCTTTGGCCACCCCAACGGCCAGCGCCACGTTTTTGGCGTTGCCGCTGGTGCTGATGCCCAGAACCACGTCGCCGGGCTTTCCGTATCCTGCCACCTGCTGAGCCGACGTCAGCAGGGGTTCCAGATCGTTCTGCACAGCGGTGGACAGCGCTCCGTGCTGGGTCAGGTCGATGGCGGGCAGCGCCTGCTGCAGCAGTTCAGCCGTCCCCGGCAGCAGGCTTTCCGTTTGAGCGGCGATCACGGCGCGCTTTTCTTCCGGGAAAGGTCGTTTCAGGTAAAAGCCCTTCATCAGCTCGCCTACGATATGCCCCGCGTCGGCGCAGCTGCCGCCGTTGCCCACGATCAGCAGCTTTCCGCCCCGGCTGTAGCACCCGCGCAGCAGCAGATAGGCCTCCATCACCGAGCCGCGCAGCCCATCCAGCGCCGGGTAACGGTGGAACAGCCGCTCATACTGTTCCAACACGCGGGATTTCCGCTCGCTGGTCTCTTCCATGGGCTCCACGTCGCAGCCGTACAGTGCCGCCATAATACTGGCCAGATCGCCCAGTGTCTCTCCCGTCTGGGCCGGAACGACCTGCACCCCTTCCAGCGAAAAAGGGATCGCCTCCCGCTTCAATTCCGCTTCCATCGCCGGACGCAGCAGGTCTTCGCAGCGCACAAAAATGCTGCCGATGACGATCTTTTCCGGGTTGAGCGTGTCCGTCAAAAGGGCCAGTCCCTTGCCCAACATGGTTCCGATATGGTCAAAGAAGGCTTTCGCGTCCGCGTCTCCGGTCCGGGCATAGGCCGCCAGCAGCTTCGCGTCCGCTTCTTCCGGGCCGTGTCCGTCCCTGACCCATGCGGGGGTGCGCCCCTCCCGCACCATTTTTTCCGTCAGGGCGCGGGCCTGACGCTGAATGCCTCCGCCGCTGGTGAAGCCCTCAAAGGAGCCTGCCTTTCCGAAGCCCACCGGGCCGTCCTTTTCCAGCCGCAGATGGCCGATCTCGCCGCCCATGTCCGTGCAGCCCCGAAGGAGCTTTCCCTCGGCGATGATGCCGCCGCCCATACCGGTGCCCATGGTCAGGAAGATCATATCGCTGCATCCCCGGCCCGCGCCCAATTTCCATTCCACCAGTGCGCAGGCGTTCGCATCGTTCTGCAGGTAGACCGGTACGCCGCAGCGTTCCTCCAGCATGGCTTTCAGGGGAATGTTGACCCAGCCGGGCAGATTGGGCGGACACAGCACCATGCCCCGGCGGGAATCCAGCGGCCCGCCGCAGCTCACGCCCACGGCGTTCAGGTCGGCGTAAGTCAGGCCGTTTTTCCGCAAAATTTCGTCCATGGTTTCCGTCAGCTGGGCATACACCGGCTCAAAGCCCCGTTCCGACTGCGTCTCAAAACGCAGCTTGTCCTTCAAATGAATGCCGCCGTCCACCGTCGCCAGCAGCACGGCACATTTGGTTCCCCCGATGTCCAATCCCATCCAATAGGGTTTCATTTTGCCTTTCTCCTCGTTTCTTTTGTTTCTATTTGCCCCGGCTCTGCGGGCGTTTGTCCCAAAAACTTCTCTGAAAGTTTTCTTCCTTTCCCCCTCAAACTCCTTTTCCGATTCCATCCAATATCCTTTCGTCTTCTTCAGCATAGCGCCAAATGCCGCTTTTGTCGTATCGAATTTTCTGAAAAAGATTGCATTTCTTTCGTTTTTTTATATAATCAATTTGACGGCAGGTACGAAAAAGGCCGAAAGAAGGGAGCGTGATCAGTCATGCCTTTTCCCATTGTTCCCTATCTTTGGGAGGCCAGCGCCGCCCAGCCGGTTTCCCTGCTGCAGCGGCGGCTCACCGAACCCTATCCCGTCCACGGGCACGACTATTTCGAATTGGAACTGGTCGTGTCGGGCAGCGGACGGCAGTGGCTCAACGGCGAAGCCCTCTCCATGGAACCGGGCTGCCTGTATCTTCTTTCTCCTGCGGATTTTCACCGTTTGGAGCCGAACGCTTCTCTGGACGTGTTCAGTTTCCACTTTACGCCCGAATACGCTGCGCAGCTCGGCTTTTCGCTGGTGCAGGAGGCGCGGCATACCCAAATTTCATCGGAAGAAACCGCCCAGTTCGCCGCCCGGTTGTCCCCGCTGGCGAAGCCTTCTGCCGCGACCGATCTCTTTTACCAACAGGAATTACTCATTCTCCTGCTCCCGCCGCTGCTTCGTCTGCTCCGTCAGGGCGAAGCCATGCAGCTGCGCAAGCCGGAGCGGCGCTTTCAGGCGGGGCTCAAATATGTGCAGGCTCATCATACCGACCCCGAGCTTCGTTTGGAGGACGCAGCCCGGGCCTGCGGTCTGTCCCCCTGCTATTTCAGTTCGCTGTTTTCCAAAACAGTGGGCTGCCGTTTCACGGATTACGTGACTGAATGCCGTCTGCGCCATTCATGCGCGCTGCTTTCCGCTTCTTCCGTTCCCGTGACCGAAGCGGCCTACGAAGCCGGTTTTTCCTCCCTGCCTCACTTTTTCCGCTGCTTCCAAAAACGCTTCGGCGTTTCTCCGGGAGTCTTTCGAAAACAGTCTGCGCCGCTTCCTTCCGACAGTGCAAATTTTTCGGTTTTTCCCCTGCCCATCCAAAATTCTTTCAAGGAGGGTTCCCCATGATTCGTGAGATCGTCAAAGACCCCGTTTTTCTTCAACAGAAGTCTGCGCCCGCCTCGGAGGCCGATGTTCCGGTGGGGCTTGACCTGCTGGATACCCTACACGCCCATCGAGAGACCTGCGTGGGCCTTGCCGCCAACATGATCGGCGTCAGCCGACGGATCATCGTTTTTGACGACGGCGGCACACCCTGTCTGATGTTCAACCCGGAGATCGTTCAGTCCTCCGGCCCATACGAAGCCGAGGAAGGCTGCCTTTCCCTGACGGGAACCCGAAAGGCCAGACGTTTCCGTAAGATCAAGGTGCGTTATCAGGACGAGCGCTTCCGCGTCCGCTTTCGAACGCTGGAAGGCTGGACGGCGCAAATCGCCCAGCACGAGATCGACCACTGCAACGGCGTGCTGATCTGATTTCGAGCCGACTCCCCCTTTCTTCCATTCGTTTGTATTTCCTGTGTTCTGGCTTTTCTTCCCTAATTGACACTGCCCCTGCGCCGTGCTATAATCACGCCAATCTTTTCGAAGGGGAGGATGAACGGATGCTTACCAGTCGCATTCTGGGAACAGGGAATATCCCGTCCTTCTTCCGGGTTTTCCTTCCTCCGGGAAGTTCATCACGACGTACCGTTTGATATTCGCAAGTCTCCGCAAATGGTTGCGCTAAGGCTGCGGACTTTCTCAACGGCTTCGCCAAAGCAGGCGGGGCCGCTTTTCCTTTTTTCAGGAGAAATTCCGCGCCGAATTCTGGTCATCCTATCCTCCGTAAAGACAGAGAAAGGCAGGTCGCAAGCATGGCAAAGAAACGCATCATCGCAATTCTGGGGCTGGGGCACGTAGGTGCGCACGTCGCCTATTCGTTGGCGGTGCAGGGCATTGCCGACGAGCTGATCCTGGTGGATCAGAACGAACAGAAGGTCGCCAGCGAGGTGCAGGATCTCCGGGATTCCGTCGCCTATTTTGAGCACCGGGTCACCGTTCGTGCCGGAGATTTTTCCGATCTGGGCGAATGCGATCTGATCGTCAACAGCGTCGGCAAGATCGAACTGCTGCGCGGCAATCACAACCGGGTCACGGAAATGGACTTCACCATTCCCGCCGTCCGGGGCTTTGCGGACAAGATCCGTCAAAGCGGCTTTGACGGGGTGGTCATTAACATCACCAACCCCTGCGACATCGTGACCCGGGAACTGGCCCTGCTGCTGGGGCTGCCCAAGGGACGAGTCTTTGGCACGGGCACCGGGCTGGACACCTCCCGGCTGCTCAGCGCGCTGGCCCGTCAGACAGGGCTGGATCATAAGTCCATCACCTGCTATATGCTCGGTGAGCACGGCAATCAGCAGTTTGCCCCGTGGTCCTGCGTCAGCTTCCGGGGAATGTCGCTGGAGGAGTGGGCGCGCCGGGACGAGCGCTTCCGTTTCGACCGGGAAGCCTTGACGAAGGAAGCCATTCACGGCGGCTGGGTAACCTTCTCCGGCAAGTACTGCACGGAATATGGCATCGCCACCACAGCGGCCCGGATGGCCTCCATCGTCCTTCACGATGAAAAGGCCGTTATGCCCGCCAGCATGGAGCTGTGCGGCGAATACGGCGAAAGCGGCCTGTTTGCGGGCGTTCCCTGTGTACTGGGCGCAAACGGCGTGGAGCAGGTGATCGAGCTGCCCCTGACCGCCGAAGAAAAACATACCTTCCACCAGTGTTGCGAGGGCATTCGCCAGAACATGGAGCACCTGAAAGAGCTGTGATCCCGTTTCCGCAGTCACTTCAAATTCATTCAAAAGGAGCCTTGCGTTATGGAAATCAAAATCACTCGTTCCCCCGTTCACGGCGTTCTCCCCGAGCCCGAAAAGCTGGGCTTCGGCAATTATTTCACCGACCATATGTTCCTCATGGACTATTCCGAGGACAGGGGCTGGCATGACGCGCGCATCGTACCCTACGGCCCCCTGACCCTGTCCCCCGCCTCCAGCGTGCTGCACTACGGCACGGAGGTTTTTGAAGGGCTGAAGGCTTACCGTCGTCCTGACGGACGGGTGCAGCTGTTCCGTCCCTGGGAAAACGTAGCCCGGCTGAATCGCTCCTGTGACCGGCTGGGGCTGCCCCAGCTGAACCCGGATGATGCCCTGCAAGCCATCCGCACGCTGGTCACGCTGGACCAGCGCTGGATGCCCACTGCGCCGGGCACGTCCCTGTATATCCGTCCCTTCCTGTTCTCCAACGACCCAAAGCTGGGGCTGCATGGCGTTCATGACGCGATGTTCGTCATCATTCTTTCCCCGGTGGGCAGCTATTTTGCCAGCGGCCTGAAGCCGGTGAAGATCATGGTGGAGACCGAAGACGTGCGCGCCGTCCGGGGCGGCACCGGCGAAGCCAAATGCGGCGGCAATTACGGCGCGGCCAACCGGGCCGGAGAGCGCGCCACGGCCAAGGGTTTCTCGCAGGTTTTGTGGATGGACGCCATCCATCACAAATACGTGGAGGAAGGCGGCGGCATGAACGTCATGTTCAAGCTGGGCGGCAAGGTGGTCACGCCCATGCTGACCGGCTCCATCCTGCGGGGCATCACCCGTATGTCCTGTCTGGAACTGATGCGAAGCTGGGGTCTGCCGGTGGAAGAACGGCTCATCAGCATCGACGAGCTGGCGGAAGCCGCCGATGCGGGCACGCTGGAAGAAGCGTGGTGCGTGGGCACTGCGGCGGTCATCTGCCCTATCGGCGAGCTGTACTACAACGACAAGCCGTATATCATCAACCATTTTGAGATCGGCGAGACGGCGCAGCGCCTGTACGACAACCTGACCGGCATCCAGTGGGGCCGCCTGCCCGACCCCTTCGGCTGGACGGATCTCCTTCCGCAGGAGGAATAACCCCGTTTCATTCCAATGCCCCGGCATTCGTCAGAAAAACGAATGCCGGGGCATTTTTTATCGAACCAATTTTTCCACCGTTTCCACGAAACGGTCTATTTCTTCCTCCGTGTTGTAAATGCCCACGCTGGCCCGGATCGCGCCGGTTTCCAGTGTTCCCAGCCATTGATGGATGGACGGCGCACAGTGCAGCCCTGCCCGCAGGGCGAAGCCTTCCTCCGACAGACGGTCGCACACCTCCCCCGCGTCCCGTCTCAGGGGCACAAAGCTCACCACGCCCACCATAGGCGCGCCATCGCTTCCCAGCAGCCGCAATCCCCGAATTTGCCCAAGACCCTGACGCATCCGCCGGGCTAACCCGCGTTCGTATTCCTCGATCTCCGCTCGGTGGCGGAAAGCAAACCGCGCCCCGGCCAGCAGCCCGGCAATTCCCGGCAAATTGGGCGTACCGCTTTCATAACGGTCAGGCAGCGACTCCGGCTGCACCATGCTCTCACTTTGGGAACCCGTGCCGCCCGCCAGCAGCGGCCGGGGCTGCATCCCCCTCCCCAGCGCCAGCACCCCGGTGCCATGGGGGCCCAGCAGTCCCTTGTGTCCCGGCAGGGCGATCATATCCGCCCCCAGTTTTTTCAGCGAAACCGGCAGGATCCCCGCCGTCTGAGCCGCGTCCACTAGAACGGGGATACCCATGGGGCGAAGCGCGTCCGCCAGTTCCCGCACTGGCTGGACAACGCCGGTCACATTGCTGGCGTGGTTCAAGACGCACAGCGCCGTTTTTGGGGTCGTCGCCTGCCGCAGAGCTTCCGGCGAAAGCAGTCCCCGGCTGTCCGGCTCCGCCACCCGCACGGTGATCTCGCCCTGCTGTTCCAGTCCTTTCAGCACCCGCATCACGGCATTGTGCTCTGCGTGGCTGCACAGCACCTCGTCTCCCCGGAAAAGGCTTCCCCGAATGGCCAGATTCAGCGCCTCCGTACACCCGGAGGTAAAAACGATCTGCTCCGCTGCCGGGGCTTCCAGCTCCTCCGCCAGTATTTCCCGGCAGTGTTCGATCACCCGCCCGCCGCAAAGGGACAGCTTGTGCCCCGACCGTCCCGGGTTGCCGCCCAGACGGGAAAGCGTGCCCGCCATGGCCCGGACGACCATGGGCGGCTTGGGATAGGAGGTGGCCGCGTTATCCAGATAGATCATCTTTTTTCTTCCTCATTTCCGCCTCTCACACTTGCGCGCCCCGCGCCGTATACTGTATGAGAAGGAAAGGGGGAAATGAACCTATGCAGGAAACATTCGGCATCGCGTCCTTCCGCTCCCGGCAGCAGGTGATGAAATTTGAAGCTGCCCTCCGCCGGGCGGGCGTACGCGTGCAAATCATCACCACGCCCCGGGACGTGGCCGTTGGCTGCGGCCTGAGCATCCGCTTTGAATTGGAGGATTTTTCCGCCGTGGAGGAGGTCTACAACCATACCCGCCCCACCAATCTGATCGGCTTTTACCGGGTGGAGCGTACAGGGCAGGGCCGTCCGGGCGTATCGGCGCTCTAACGGCACAAGGCAGTGTTTCTCGTTCCCAGTTTACAGTTCCGTATCAGCTGACGGTCTGGCATTTGGGGGCAGTAAAAAGCCGCGGCATGGCTGCCGCGGCTTTTCATTGGATGCACTTGTTTACTGCTGCACGTACTTCTGGATGAACGCGGGCAGTTCTTCCACATCAGCACTGATGGAAAGAACGAAGTCCACATTGTGGTTCTTGCTGATGGTCTCCAGACGCTCGAACAGCCATTCAGAGGTGGACAGCTCCGCCTTGAAGAGCTTCTTGAACGCGTCGACGAAAACCAGACCCAGATCGAAGTTCTGGGACACGATGCCGCACAGGAAACCCATGAACATCTGGTCGCTGGCCAGTTCGTATTCGCCGGCATTGATGAAACGGACCTCATGCCGGAGGTCGTACATATAACGCGCGTCGTCGTCGATGAAGACGATATCGTGCTTGGAATCTCTGCTGGCTACATTAGCCATGTCAATAATGCGCTTGGTTTTACCCGAGCCTTTCTTTCCGGCAATCACCTGAATCAAGGGTAACGCCTCCTTTACTTTTTTCCCTGTCCGTGAGCGCCGTCCGGCGCTCCCTTACGTTTCTATTATACATGATTCCCCGTGGAATAGCAACTTGCCCGAGCGCTTTTTTCGTGAACAAACGGAAAATCCCGTCACGGGCCCGGTTCCAGCAGGTCCCGAAGCTCCTGCATGGACAGGTTGGGCAGCTCCCGTACCTTGGCCTGGGCGCTTTCCGGGTCAAAATGGCATACGCTCTGGTAATCGCACCGGCTGCAATAGGCCTGTCCGCCGTCCCGTACCGGGCAGATGTCCGTCTTGCCGTCCATCATTTCCTGCGCCAGCGCCGCGGCCGTCTGCCGGGCGTGCTCCATCAGGGCTTTCATCTGGGGCAAGGTCAGCGCCTTTGCGTCCTTGCGCAGTTCGCCGCTTTTCTGCAGGACAGGCGGCAGCACGAAGGCCTCCTCGCCTTTGTCCATAGCTTCCAGAATTTCCACATCACACAGGGTGATGCCCCGCAGCCGGAACAGCTTGCGCATTTCGCCCTCCACGGCCTCCGCCGCGTCGGTGGCGGTCTCCACCAGTGGGTCGGCCACGTAGAAATAGAACGCCCCGGCGGGCTTGGATCCGGGCAGCGAAGCCGTACAGACCTCCAGATATAGCAGCAGCTGAAGCTGAAGTCCCCACCAGGTCTTGGCCGCTTCCAGCGCCTGTTCCGACGATTTATAGTCGATCACCCGGAAATAGACCGTCCCCTCATGATCCCAGCGGTCGATCCGGTCGATCCGCCCCCGCAGCATGATCTCCCGCCCATTGGGCAGGCAGAGCACGATGGGCGGCAATCCCTTTTCCGTACCGAAGGCGGCTTCCGTCCGATCCAGCCGGAAACTGCCCGCCGCCAGATGCCGGGTGATGACCTCCGTGGCGCGGCAGACCGCGTTTTTGGCCTGATCGTACCGGGCGCGGCTGCGGTCGCCGTCCCCCATGGGCCCGTTCATCAGCTCGTCGTACAGCGGCGCAATGGCTTCCTCCGTCATCTGCCGCACCCGTTCCGGCGAGACCGCCGGGTAGTCCTTCTCCCGCCGGGCCAGCCGGGAAAACCCGTCCAGCGCCGCGTGATAAAAATTGCCCGTTTCGATGGGGTCTACCTTCCATTCCCGAAGCACCTGCGGCCGAAGCCCATAGTTCAGGAAATGCTGGAAGGGGCATCCCGCAAACTGCTCCAACCGGCTGACGGACAGCGTTTCCCCGCCGTACAACGCCCGGGCCGTCTCCGGGGTGATGGGCTGCGCGCTGCCGTCGTAACGCAGGGCGCGCAGCAGCCCCAGCGCGGCAGGCGCGGTCTCCTGGCTCCGCAGCAACTTCCGCAGCTTTTCCGCCATGTCCGGGGTCAGCTCGCTGCCGCCCTTTCCGTCCAGATGGGCCCGCAGCTGCACGCTCAACTCCGCCAACGCCTGCACCGCCGATTGAGGCAGACTTTCCTCCGGCTCCGGGGATTGGGACAGCGATGGTAAAAGCTGCTTTTCCACCGTATCCAGCAGGTTCAGCCGCCGAAGCGCCTTGCCCTCCACCGACGTCTTGGCATAGCTCAAAAACAGCAGCTTGGAGGGCAGCGTCATGGCCCGCTTCAAGTCCAGTTTGGCGAATAGGTTCCGGCTTTCATCCGTAACGCCCAGAAAGCAGCCGGTCTTTTCCTGCGCGTCCTGCCGCTCCTCCGGGCTCAACAGGCTTTGTGTCTCTCGGGTCAGCACGCCGTCGTTCAGGCCCAGCAGGAATACGGCCTCCATGTTTTCCGACAAAGCGTGACCCAGTACGCCCACATGGAGCATTTTTCCCGCCGGAGGCAGAGCCGCCAGCGAGATCGCGGAAAATCCGCACTCCATCCGGGTGGCGATGTGCTTAAGGGGGATCCTCTGCCGGTCGCTCAGCCGCACCATCTGATCCATCAAAGTCAATGTCGTCTGCCATACCTGACTGTTCTGCCCCGCCCGGACAGCCAGTCCTTTTTCCAGAAGTTCACTTTCTTCCTGCTGCAGCCGCTCGTACGCGCCCACATCTTTCAAAAGGCCGAACACCGCCGTCATGGACGCAGCCGCGTCCCGGGCCTGCACCAGCCCCTCCCGCATCCGCAGCACCGGCTCCATCAAGCGCTGCCGGTAGCCTTCGCAGCGATCCCGCAGTCCTTCTTCCCCCCGAGTAAAGGGAGCCAGCCAGCGTGCCCTGTTGATGCCGCAGGTGAAGGAGTAATTTTCCAATTCGCAGCTTTCTTCAAAGGTAAGAGGCGAATAGCCGCTCTTAGCCATGCCCAGCACGTCCCGGTTCTGCCATCCGCCCGCCGCCGCTTTCAGGGCGCACAGCAGGTACCGGGGCAGCCCATGGGACAGGGCACTTAATTTTTCATCGGTGTAAAAGGGAATGCCGCTGTCCCGCAGGGCGGCGGACACGGCAAAGGCATAGCCGCCGTCGTCCGGGTACAGCACGGCGATCTTTTCGATATCCATGCCCCCGGCCAGCAGCCGAAGCACCTGACGTGTCATCAGCGTGGCTTCCTCGTAGGGGCTTAGCCCGGAGGAAAGGAACACGCTGTTCTGCTCTTCTTCCATGGCCCGGGGACGCAGCGTGAACAGCCCCCGTTCCAGGCAGCGGATCGCCTCCGGCGCGTTCAGCTCCTTTCGAGGATAGGCCACGAACTCCGTATCCATCCCCGCCTCCCGCAGCATTTCCGTAAAGCGGCCCACGCCCTGCCGAATGGGCAGAAACAGCTCGCCGTCGGCCGCGTCCTCATGCTCCCATAAAAGCGCCACGCTCAGGCTCTCGCACAGGGGCGCTGCTGCGGTCAAAAGACGCATCATCTGGTCAGGCAGCGTATCGAAGCCATACACGTACACATACTTTTCCCGCAGAAAACCGCTGTCCTCCAGCCGTCCCGCCACATAGCGAAGCTGATCCTCGCTGTCGCTGAACCGTGCCCGAAGCACTTCTTCATACTGGGCGTAGATCAGCGCCAGATCGCCCAGCTTTTCCCGGGAGATTCCCGCGGGCAGCTGTTTTGCATATTCTGCCAACATATCCGGCGACATGCCACCCCGCTTCAGGTCGGTGATCAGCGCCGCTGTTTTTTCCACAAAGCCGGTGCGCAGGCTCATGGCCCCATAGTAGCCCAGCTTATCTTCCAGCCGTTCCAGCGCAAGGCTCACCGCCATCCTCCGTCCGGCGCTGTTCAGCGGTTCCCGCTGATCCCGCCCGCCGCTTTCCAGCACCCGTTCATAAAGCCGGGACGGACTCAAAATATCAATATAAAAGGTGCCTTCCAGCTGCAGCTGGCGAAAAATTTCCCGTTCGGTCTGCAGGGTCAGCTGCTCGGGCACCAGCAGCACCACACTTTTTTCCTGCCGGTTCAGTCGACCCAGTTCTTCGATCAGCGGCGCAAGCAGCCGATGCGGCCGGGCCGTCAGGATGCGAACCTTCTCCGCCACAGGCAAACCTCCTTTCAAAAATCAAAAGCTCTGGCATTCCGCCGTTCTTCATGATATGATAGCACCACGGAAAGGAAGGGACAAGCCATGTCAGATCCCATTGTGGGCATTGCCACCGCCGCCGGGGAAGGCGGCATCGCCATCGTCCGCATCAGCGGAGACGGTGCGGCGGACTTATTCCAGCAGGTGTTCCGGCCTGCGGGCAAGCGCCGTCCGCCCTATGAAAGTCACCGGTTGATGTATGGCCACGCGGTGGACGGCGCCGAAATGATAGACGAATGTATGGGCGTGGTCATGTACGCGCCCCACACCTACACCCGAGAGGACGTGTGCGAGCTGCACACCCACGGGGGCCGGGTGGCGGCGGCGCTGGTGATGAAGGCTCTGATCCGCTTGGGGGCCCGGCCCGCCGAAGCGGGCGAATTTACCCGCCGTGCCTTTATGAACGGCCGCATCGATCTGTCTCAGGCAGAGGCGGTGATGGGGGTGATCTCCGCCCAATCCGCCGCGGCGCTGCGGGCGCAGGAGGCCCAGCTGGAGGGCGGCCCCAGCCGTTTTATCCGTCAGGCACAGGAAGACCTGACCCGCCTGTTGGCCGGGCTGGAAGCCCACATCGACTACCCGGAAGAGATCGACGAAGCCGAAGCGCTGGCCGGGCTGACCGACGGGCTGAACGCCCTGATCCTCCGTCTGGAAAGCGCCGTGGACGAGCGCGGCGCCCGCATTCTGCGGGAAGGGCTGCGTGTAGCCCTCTGCGGTCGCCCCAATGCGGGCAAAAGCACGCTGTTCAACGCTTTTTTGGGCGAAGACCGAGCCATCGTCACCAGCATTCCCGGCACCACCCGGGACGTGCTGGAAGAGAGCTTTCCGCTGGACGGGGTCAACGTGATCCTGTCCGACACCGCCGGTCTGCGGGACAGCGACGACGAGGTGGAGCGCATCGGCGTGGAGCGGGCCCGCAAGGCGCTGAACCGTGCGGATGCTGCGCTGCTGTTGGTGGATGCTTCCCATGCCCTTTCCCCGGAGGACGAGGCGCTGCTGCGTCAGCCCATTCCCTGCCCCTGCGCCATTCTGCTGAACAAGCAGGATGCCGGTGAAACGGTTCGTCCGGCCGATCTGGCCTCTCTTGCCGCAGGCCGTCCCATTTTCCCGATCTCCGCCCTGACCGGCGAAGGGCTTACCCCTGTTCGGGATTTTCTTCGCGGCTTCCTAAGCCAGCCCAACCAATGGCAGCTGGTGCAGGAGCGGCACATGGCTCTGGCCCGGCAGGCGGCGGACCGTCTCCGTCAGGCTCAATCCAGCCTTTCCACCGGCGCACCCCTCGACCTTGCCGCCATCGACCTGCACGAAGCCCTTTATCTTCTGGGCCGCATCACTGGCGACAGCGTAGACGAGCAGCTTCTCGACGACATCTTCTCCCGCTTCTGCGTCGGCAAATAGGCAGGGCAGGGCAGGGGTAGTACCCCTGCACCCCGGACTGCGCGCCTATGGCGCGCAGGGTACTCGGGGGACATGCGGCTTGGCCGTGAAACTACCGCCGCTCGGCGGAAGGCCTCGCGGCTCGCCGGTCTGGCAGGGCGATGCCCTGCACCCCACACCGCGCCCATTGGGCGTGGGGCTATTCGAACGACATGCAGCTTGGCCGGGGTTTTACCGCCGTGGCACGACAGGTGCCACGGCTCGCCGGTTCTGTGTGGTATACTGTCAGTTGGCCGGTACAAGCCGCCGCCCCATGGTTTGCGGTACTCCACCCCGCGTAGGGTACTCGTTGGAAAGCAGCTTATCTGCGGAGTTACCGCCGCTCGGCAACGGGCCTCACGGCTCGTGCAAGGGGTAGTACCCCTTGACCCCGGACTACGCGCCTTTGGCGCGCAGGGGTATAGGGAGACATGCCGGTTGATCTGGGTTTTACCGCCGTGGCACGACGGGTGCCACGGCTCGCCGGTCCGGTGTGGTACACCGTCAGTTGGCCGGTATAGGCCGCCATTCGGCGAAGGGCCTCATGGCTAGCAATCAAAATCCAGCTTGTTTCCAAAACAGGCTGGACTTTTTCGTTACAAAACAGCCCAAGCCATGCCGAAGCCTCTCACCTCACGCTATTTCTGCCCTGCTCCCACCCAAGCGGCGGCGGAGCAGAGCGGCGATAGGCAGCGGAGGGAAAAAGGCCCGCTCATTTTGACGGCGGAAAAAGGCGAGCACAGGAGCGCGCACGAACGTTGGTGTTCGCTAGCCAATGATAATGCGCGCGACGTTGCGAGCCCCGCCGACAAAATGGGCAATCAAGGGCTTTTTCCCGTAGTCGCCGTGCCGCTGGCTTTCTTTTGCACACTTTTCTTTCGCCACCGAAAGAAAAGTGTGAGCGCCCCATAGGGCTGCAAGCCCTGCTCCCGCGCCGTAGTCGGCGCGTCAAGCCCGCTGGGGTAATAAGTATGCGCCTGCTGGCGCACCAAAGGGCTTTCCGCCGCCCTTTGGAAACCTTCGGGCACCGAAAGTTAGAGAGAAACCCATAAAACAGCAAGTCCCAATCCGCGCCAGTTGCGGCGCGTCAATCCCCCGCAGGGGATTTTCTGACGGCAGGCTTATCTCAGACCGCCACAAGCAGGGGGCTTTCCGTTCGCCCCCTGCACCCCTTCAGGTCATAGTCGCAGCAACAAACTCCTTCCGACAGAAAATGACATCTGTAGCCACACCAAAAGGCTTTCCGCAGAACAAACCATTCCAGCCCGCACTACCACTGTGCGCTTCACTTTTTGTTCCCCATAGCCCAAAATGGCCGCGCCAAAAGCGCGGCCAATAGATTATTCTTCTTCAAACGCAACGCTCAGATGATAATTTTCTTCCGCCGCATCCTCGAAAACCCGCTTCAGCCGGGGCAGATATTCCTCCATCTTCCCCTTGCCGCGATGAGGCAGCACCACTACCAGCGAAAGCTCCTCCGTTTCGCTGGTCAATTCGTCATGCAGCGCGTCCAAATTCGCCCCGTAATAAAAGGGAAAATCCAGCGTCTCCTTCAAGTAACGGTGCAGGCTGACTTTTTCTTCAAAATGCGTTAGATCCAGCCGAACTTCCCTCATTTTTTCTTTCCCTCCCCGGCTTTTTCCGTCTCTTCCACGATCACTTTGACCGGCGTAAACGTCTGATAGTGATCGCTCGTGTAAAAGATCAAACCGTCGTTGGAGAAAACAATGCGTTCGCCGTTGCGGTAGCCGCCGTCATAGTTGATGTCGCATTCCGTGTACTTGCGTCCCTTGGCTTCCGGCAGCAGCCCTTCATAGTTGCCGAAACGGTTGCCGCCGATGGAACAGCCGGGGGCAACCTTATCCAGATTGCCCTTGCGATTGTCCCAGCCCAGATCTTCCGCGTCGTATTTGCTGATGAAATTGCCCGGAAGTTTTTCGTACAGCGTCAGATAGACCGCTACTTCCTCCATAGTGGAATACCAGTCGTCCTCCTCCACCGGGTAATCCGCCGCGTAAACGACCAGCGTCTCCGTCTTTGCCGCGCTCTGCTTTTTGGACGCGGCAAAAGCCGTCGTCAGGCAGCCCAGCAGCGCTGCGGCCACCAGCAAAAGCGCTACCAGTTTCATCCCGAAACGCTTCTTCATTCCGATCCCTCCCTTTGATTCCCCGCCGACTTAGAAATGAATGATATTAGACCAAGCCTGATTGCCCTGTGCGTCAGTCAAATGCACACGAACGAACCGCTCACCGTCGCCGTAATCAGAACGCGGGTAAACGATTTTCGTCATGCCGTCCCCCGTCTTGCAGCGATCGTCGGACCAGACCAGATGAGAATTGAACACTGCGCAGGAAACCGGCGAGCATTCCACCGTAACGGTGTCGTTTTCCACCGTGATCTGATGGATGCGCGGTCCCTGACTGGCGTAGAAGCGCCCTGCCTGGATGGCCTCCAGAATGGCCTTCTGGCTCAATTCTTCCGCCTGCACCATGATATAGCTGCGGCAAGCGTCGCCGTTGTAGAAATGGGCGTCATCCGCCGCCACATAGTGGAAAAACACCCCGTTGGCACTGGCGATATCCAGAATATTGGAACTGTCCGCCCGAACGCCGTTCCACGGTGTGCCGGAAACGGTATTGTAAATCTCCGCCGCCGTCACGTTCTTCAGGCTGCGCATAGTATCCAGCGTATTCAGCGACCAGTGCGGATGCGCCAGAATCGCCAATCCGCCGCAGGCCCGCATGGTATCGATACAGCTTTGAGGCGACTCGCACCACTTTTCCCGCTGCTGGGCGAAGGACTCGTTCATGCCGATGCCAACGATATGCAGCGCCTGAGTGGGATACAGAAAATCCATTTCCATTCCGGGGATCATCAGCAGATTTTCTTCGAAATGCTCCTGCTCCGACAGCTTACGGTGATCGGTCAGGGCCAGAAAATCATACCCCGCCTCCCGGTAAAGGGCGATCACCTCTTCAGGGCTGCGCCGTCCGTCGCTGCGAGTAGTGTGGCAGTGGGTGTTTCCGCGATAAAAAGGTTTGTCATCCCAGAAAAGTTTCATCTGCATTCCTCCTCCGCTGCTGAAGGTAGCCAATCCATTATAGACCGCCGCGCCCTGAAAAGCAAGGCTGCGCCCTTCTTCAAGACCTTCCCTGCCCAAAATGGTCAAAAGAAAACATTGCCTATGCTTTTCCATGTTTCTTTGTTTTCTTTTTGGGATAAACTGAACCCCGTCAGGAGGTTTGACCATGAAAAAAGAGAGAAAAACAGTCCTTCCCAATCCCCCTATCACCGAAGTAGAAAACCTGAGTTCCGCCACGGAATGCACCGGGCTGATCCCTTCCGCGGTCACAAATTCCAATGAAGCGGAACACTATGCCCGACTGTATGCTATCCATCAGCAGAAGGTAGACACCTCCGCCCTTGGGCCGGAAAAGAAGCCGTAAACCGGCTTTTCTGCCGTTTTCCTCACAGGCTTCAAAAAACCTTTCCCGTTTCTTCACGATTTCCTCATTTTTGTCTGGTATTCTGATGGTGTCGACAAGGAAGCGACAAACCAATGCGCTTCGGATGCGGCACTTAGGGAAGCTTTTACGTAAGATGGCTCGGACGGCGGTGCAAGGCCGTCCGGGCGGCAAACCGGGACGATATTCATAAGGAGCCAAACTCCTTCTGTTCCCCGCGCGTTCTCCACCCTCCGCTCCGAGCGCGACAAACCGCAGCGCGACTTTGCCGCGACGATATACAGATACGCCGGATTCCTCCGCAAGGGGAATCCGGCGCGTTACGTTTCCTCAAACTGTTCTTCCAGCCGTTTGAGCTGGATGACCCGCAGGGCGGCCCTGACACACAGCACCGCCGGGATGGCCAGCAGCACTCCCGCCACGCCCCCGGCCGCGCCGCCCGCCATGACGCACAACAGCACCACGATGGGATGCAGCCGGGTCGTCTCACTCATCAACTGAGGCGACAGCATTCCGCCCTCCAGTTGCTGCACCAGCACCACCACACCCAGCGACCACAGCATCCGACTCCAGCCCTCGGGCCATGCGAACAGCGCCACCAGCACGCCGCCCAGAAAAGGCCCTACATAGGGGATCAACTCCAGAATGCCCATCAACAGTCCCAGCAGCAGCCACGACGGCATGCCGCATAAAAGAAGCCCCAGCCCGGTAAAGCCGCCTACCGCCAGCGATACCAGCAGTTGTCCCCGCAGATAGCCCACGCTTTCCCGGCCCATTTCCCGGACGATGCGCACTGTCATCTCCCGGCGTCCCGGCGGAAGGAGGGACAGCAGCCAGTCGGCAACGCGCCGCCGATCCCGCAGAAGATAAAAGGCGAATACCGGGGCCAGCATCCAACGGCCGATCCCGCCTGCTACGCCGCTTAACCGTTTTGTCAGAGAACCCGCCGTGTCGGAAAGAAGCCCTTCGCCCTTTTCCAACAGACTCTCCCGCATTCGCTGATCTACCGCAACGCCGTTTCTCTGAAGCCACGCTTCCGCCTGTTCCAGTATCTCCCCCACCTGCCGGTATAGTCCCGGCAGCGCCGAGCCGATCTGCCGTGCTTGACCCACCAGTGGCGGGATCAGCAGCAACAGAAATAACCCTGCTCCCACGCTGAGCCCCGCCATGGCCAGCGTAGCCGCCCAGCCTGTTGAGACTCTTTTTTCCAGAAAATTCATCAGAGGCAGCGCTGCCAGCATGACCAGAAATCCCAAAAATAATTGCCGGATCATATTGGAAAAAAGCGTCCATTGCCAGATCGCCAGCACTCCAAGCGGAATACCCCATAACCATTGCTTCCAATGAAGCCGATATTTCCTTTGTGCCTGCATCTCTCCCCCTCCTTTCGTTTTTTCCGCCGCCGGGAAGAAAGCCCGGCGGCGGAAAATACCACTCTGCCGTTAGCCTAAGGGCGTATTTCGGCCCATCCTGCCGGGAAAATCGCCTCTCACGAGAATCGTGAGGCCCGTTGGCCTGGCGGCAATACTCCCTCCGCCAACACGTTCTTCCTTCACGGCTACCGCATCCACAAAGCGTGGCTCAGGGGACGTAAGGGTACCGCCCTACCAGACCGGCGAGCCGTGGCACCCGTTGTGCCACGGCGGTAAATCCACGGCCAAGCTTCATGTCCCCCTACTCCCCTGCGCGCCCATGGCACGCAGTCCGGGGTGCAGGGCATCTCCCTACCAAACCGGCGCCGTGGCACCCGTTATGCCACGGCGGTAAAACACGGCCAAGCTTCATGTCCCCTACGCCCCTGCGCGCCCATGGCACGCAGTCCGGGGTGCAGTGCATCGCCCTATCAAATCGGCGAGCCGTGGCACCCGTTGTGCCACGGCGGTAAAACCACGGCCAAGCTTCATGTCCCCCTACTCCCCTGCGCGCCCATGGCGCGCAGTCCGGGGTGCAGGGGCACTGCCCCTGCCTACCACATTTTGGCCATTTTGGAGAGCTTGTCCACCTGCTTCTGAACCTGCTTCTTCATTTTCTGGTTGCCGGGCATCAGCATCGCACCCGCGCCGACCGCGAATCCGACGGCCCCCGCGACCGCCGCTTTCCAAGCGCTCATTCCCATGCCTCCCTTCTGGAACGTTCCCGAAATTCCGCCCATGTCATCAGCTCGGATACCATCGTCTGCTTTCCGTCGCCTGCCACCCGGTAGGAAACCGTGTAGGCACAGCGCCCCAGAAGCGCGTAAACCGGCCCCGGCGTGACCTCCAGCGCCACCAGCCGCAGTGTCAGCCCGCTGAAAAGCGCGTCGCTGACCAGCCCCGCCCGCTCGCCGGTGGTCAGATAGGCTTGCAGGGCGGAATCCGTCAGGCCGTCGGGCAGCGGCTCCGGCTTGGCCCCGGCCAAAACGCAGGTGCGCCCCACCAGACGAACGCTGCTGGAAGGCAGCCACCGCGCCAGGCCGATGCCTTTACGGATCACCAGCCCCCGCAGCCGCCGGGCGGATGCGTCCGCGATCGCCCGTTCCACACATCCGATCTGCCGGTCCTGCCAGATGACGGGCATTCCCGCGATTCGATTCAGACTGGTGAGCATCGCTTCGTTCTCCTTTCCGCGCCGTCCGCATGAACGTATGGCTATCTTGCCCCGGCCGACGCTTTTTTCGACAAACAATGCTTGCCAGCGCCGCCCTCTTTCGTCCGTAAAGGAAGAAAAGCGAAATTGCAAACTCAAAGGCCGGGAAATTTCTGGAAGGAGACTTTTCTCAAAAGCCGACGCTCCTTCTTTTCCCAAACACAGGATGGAAACGGTTGGAAAAAACGCGCTTTTCTGCCCCTCTGATTGGCTTGGATTCCTTTATTTTCCAGTATTTTTGTGCATGAAGCCGCCCTCTCTGTTCGTCGGATAGGCGAATGGCACGGAAAACCAACCGCGCCATAAAAGAAAAGGAGGTATTTCATCATGCAAAAGACCCGTCTATACAAAAGATGCCTCCCGGTGATCGCTCTGGTTCTGGCTCTGGCCCTTCCGCTGGTTTCGCTGGCGGAAAGCTATAAGGTCGTGACCGGCGGCGGTCTGAATCTCCGCAAGGAGCCCAGCCTGAACTCTTCCGTGCTGGGCCAGTACCCCACGGGCACCTGGATGACCGTGCTGGAAACCACCGGCGACTGGAGCAAGGTGCAGGTCAATGGTAAGACCGGCTACGTTCTGTCCAAGTACCTGACCGACTCCAACGTCAACAATACCCTGACCGTGCGCACCAACACCGGCATCGGCCTGAACGTGCGCACCGCGCCTTCCCTGACCGGCGATATCGTGACCAGCTTCAAGAACGGCTCCACCGTGACCGTGCTGAGCAAGGGCAACGGCTGGTATAAGGTGCAGCAGGGCGACGTGGCCGGCTACGTTGCCAGCCGCTTCCTGTCCGGCAACGCGGGCAGCACCACCAAGCCCAGCGGCAAGCAGGGCGTGGTGAAGAACCCCGGCGCGAATCAGGTCCTGCTGCTGCGGGAAACCGCCAGCACCGACGCCCGCGTTCTTGGCTATTACCGCAACGGCACCGCCGTCACCATTCTGGGCGAAAGCGGCAGCTTCTACAAGGTGAGCGTAGGCGGCAAGACCGGCTACATGATGAAGAAGTTCATCTCCGTGGTGGGTTCTTCCTCCGGCGCTGCCTCCACCCTGCCGAAGGCCCCCTTCACCGCCAAGCTGGTGAACCCCAACGGCAACGGCATCGTGAATTTCCGCAAGGCCCCCGGCCTGAGCGCCTCCATCATCAAGGCGTACCCCATTGGCACCGAGATTCAGGTGACCGAAGTGGGCGATGTGTGGTGCAAGGCCACCATCGACGGCACCGAAGGCTATGTGAGCCGCTACTTCTTTCAGGTCGTGAAATAAGACGGCTTTCCCTTCCCAACAGCAAAGACCAGCGTGTTCCGAATACACGCTGGTCTTTTTGCATTCTTTTTTGGGTTTTCCATCGGCCCGGCAAATGTCAGCTTCACCGCGTCCTGCTCGGCTTCCCCCTATCCATTTTTGGTGCGGAAAACTTTATAAAAATGCCAGCGTGGTTTTCACTTCACGCTGGCATTTTATGTGAGCCGCGAGGCCCGTCGCCGAGCGGCGGCCTTTTCTGCTCAACACGCAGGAAAATCACACCAGACCGGCGAGCCGTGGCACCTGTCGTGCCACGGCGGTAAAACCCCGGCCAACTCACATGTCCTCTACTCCCCTGCGCGGCTTCGCCGCGCAGCCCGGGGTGCAGGGTACTGCCCCTGCCTAGAGGACTTTGTCCAGAAATTCTTTCGCGCGGGCGGATTTGGGTGTGGAGAAAAAGACGTCCGGCGGGGCATTTTCGATGAGTACGCCCTCGTCCAGGAAACAAATGCGGTCGGAGACTTCCCGGGCAAACCCCATCTCGTGGGTGACCAATACCATGGTCATGCCGGTCTGGGCCAGCTTTTTGATGACCTCCAGGACCTCCTTGACCATCTCCGGGTCAAGGGCGGAAGTGGGCTCGTCAAAAAGTACCACGTCCGGCTCCATGGCCAGCGTCCGCGCAATGGCGACCCGCTGCTTCTGACCGCCGGAGAGCTTGCCGGGATAAGCGTTGATCTTGGAGAGCATCCCGACATTGTCCAGAAGCTCCCGGGCCTTGGCGACCGCCTGTTCCTTCGGCACCTTGTTCACCTTCATGGGGGCGTAGATCATGTTTTCCAATACCGTCATGTGCGGGAAAAGATTGAAGTGTTGGAACACCATGCCCACCCTGCGGCGGACGGAATAGGTGTCCTCAAAATGATCCTTCATGATCTGCTTCATCAGCCTCTGATAGGCCATGCCTTCCCGGGGCTTGAGCAGATCTTCCTTTTTGATCTTCATGATGGCGAGTTCATCCTCCATCCCCTGCGCTCGAAGCTCGCCGTAGGTCTTGGAGGCACGGATCACGTCCCAGTGCAGATAGGGATCGGGCGGCGTAATGAGCTTGCCCTCCACCCAAATTTCGCCGTAAGTCGGCTTTTCCAGCAGGTTAATCGACCGAAGCAGCGTGGATTTTCCGCTGCCGGAGGGCCCGATGATGGAGATGATATCGCCCTGCTCCACATTCAAACTCACGCCCCGCAGCACGTGCAGCGCGCCAAAATCCTTGTACAGCCCTTTAACCTCGATCACTTGCGTTCACCTTCTTTTCCAGCGCCTTTCCAAGGAAGGACAGGCCCAACACCAGAACATAATAGAACACCGCAATGGCAAAAAACGGTTCGAACGCCCGGTACGTCCGGGCCTGGATCCGCTGGCCCACGCTGAGGATATCCACCAGACCGATGGAGGCAATCAGGGTAGTATTCTTCAAAAGACTGATAAATTCGTTCACCAGACTGGGCAGCACGCTCTTGATGGCCTGGGGCAGGATCACATCCTTCATCATGGAGGGATAGTGAACGCCCAGCGCCATGGCGGCTTCGTACTGGCCACGGTCGATGGCGCTGATGCCGCCCTTCAGGCTTTCGGAAATGTACGCGGCGGAGTTCATGGCGAAGACCAGCGTACCGGCCTGAAAGGCGGTAAAACGAACCGGCAGCACCAGCGGAATGCCAAAATACATCATGAACACCTGCACCAGCAGCGGCACACCGCGGAAAACCGAGGTGTAAAAGAACGCAAACCACTGCAGGGGCTTCAGATTGGAGATCTTGCACAGCGACAGCGGAATGGAGATCAGCAATCCCAAGATCAGCGAACAGACGGTGGTTTCCAGCGTCACCAGCAGCGCGTCGCCGAAGGCGGGCAGCCAGTCCAGAATGATTCCAAAATCCAGTTGCACGGCGTTCCATTCCTTCCTATCAGAACAATTCGAAATACGCGACTATTCAAGCCTACTGTCATTGATTCATGCTTCATCAAATCAATTCTTTATTTTGAAATGACAAAAAACAGAGCCGTCCACTTGGTGGACGGCTCTGAAAAAACCGGGGAAAATTACTTGTTGCCTTCGGCCTTGATGGCGGCATGAGCAGCGGCCAGACGGGCGATCGGCACACGGAAGGGAGAGCAGCTGACGTAGTTCAGGCCCACGTTGTGGCAGAACTCGATGGTGGACGGATCGCCGCCGTGCTCGCCGCAGATGCCCAGCTTGATGTTGGGGCGAGTCTCGCGGCCCAGCTTGGCAGCCATCTTCACCAGCTTGCCAACGCCGTCCTGATCCAGACGCGCGAAGGGATCGCTCTCGAAGATCTTGTTCTCATAGTAGCTGTCGAGGAACTTGCCGGCGTCGTCGCGGCTGAAGCCGAAGGTCATCTGAGTCAGGTCGTTGGTGCCGAAGGAGAAGAACTCGGCTTCCTCAGCGATCTCGTCAGCGGTCACGGCAGCGCGCGGGATCTCGATCATGGTACCGATGTGGTATTCCATGGTGGTTCCCTGCTCAGCGAAGATCTTTTCGATGGTGTCCACCACGATCTTCTTCACGAAGGCCAGTTCCTTCTTGGAGCCGACCAGCGGGATCATGATCTCGGGCACGATATCATAGCCGCATTCCTTGCGCACGTTGATGGCAGCCTGCATAACCGCACGGGTCTGCATCTCGGCAATTTCGGGATAGGTGACGGCCAGACGGCAGCCGCGGTGACCCATCATGGGGTTGGACTCGTGCAGAGCGGTGATCTTGGCCTTGACTTCTTCCACAGTACGGCCCAAATTCTTGGCCAGCTCGGCGATTTCGTCTTCCATGTCCAGATGAGGCACGAACTCATGCAGCGGCGGATCCAGATAACGCACGGTCATGGGACGGCCTTCCAGAGCCTTGTACATGGCTTCGAAGTCACCCTGCTGCATGGGCAGGATCTTCGCCAGAGCCTTTTCGCGCTGTTCCTTGGTGTCGGCCAGGATCATCTCACGCACGGCGGCGATACGGGTGGCCTCAAAGAACATATGCTCGGTACGGCACAGGCCGATGCCTTCCGCGCCGAACTTCACGGCCTGCTTGGTGTCGCGGGGGGTATCGGCGTTGGTGCGGACCTTCAGGGTACGCACAGCGTCAGCCCAGCCCATCAGACGGGCGAAGTCGCCGGAGATGGAAGCTTCCACGGTGGGGATCAGGCCGTCGTACACGTTGCCGGTGGAACCATCCACTGAGATCATGTCGCCCTCGTGGTAGGTCTTGCCGTTCACAGTCACGGTCTTGGCTTCTTCATTGATCTTCAGATCGCCGCAGCCAACGACGGCGGCACGGCCCATGCCGCGGGCCACAACGGCAGCGTGAGAGGTCATGCCGCCGAACACGGTCAGGATGGCCTGAGAGAAGTCCATGCCTTCGATGTCCTCGGGCGTGGTCTCCTTGCGGACCAGAATGACCTTTTCCTTGTTCTTGCCATGCTTCGCAGCTTCGTCAGCGGTGAAGTAGATGGCGCCGGCGCCAGCGCCGGGGGAAGCGGGCAGGCCCTTGGCAATGACGGGAGCGGCCTTCAGGGCGGCAGCGTCAAAGTTGGGGTGCAGCAGGCTGTCCAGCTGCTTGGGTTCTACCTTCAGGACGGCTTCCTTCTCGGACAGCACGCCTTCGTCCACCAGGTCGACAGCGATCTTCAGGGCAGCCGCGGCGGTACGCTTGCCGTTACGGGTCTGCAGCATGTAGAGCTTGCCTTCCTCGATGGTGTATTCCATATCCTGCATGTCGCGGTAGTGGGCTTCCAGCTTGCTGGCGATGTCCACGAACTGCTTGTACACGTCAGGCATCTGATTCTGCAGCTCGGAGATGGGGCTGGGGGTACGGATACCGGCAACCACGTCTTCGCCCTGAGCGTTCAGCAGATATTCGCCGTACAGCTTCTTTTCGCCGGTGGCGGGGTTACGGGTGAAAGCAACGCCAGTACCGGAGGTCTCGCCCATGTTGCCGAACACCATGCTCTGCACGTTAACGGCAGTGCCCCAGTCGCCGGGGATGTCGTTCATGCGGCGGTAGTAGATGGCGCGGGGGTTGTCCCAGCTGCGGAACACGGCCTTGACGGCTTCCATCAGCTGAACCTTGGGGTCCTGCGGGAAGTCCACGCCCATAGCTTCCTTGTAGATCGCCTTGAAGCGCTCCACAACGGCCATCAGGTCTTCGGCGGTCAGGTCGCGGTCGAACTTGACGCCCTTCTTCTCCTTGAACTCGTCCAGAACATCTTCGAACTTGCTCTTCGGGATCTCCATGACCACGTCGGAGAACATGGCGATAAAGCGGCGGTATGCGTCATACGCGAAGTGGGGGTTGTTGGTCTTCTTGGCCAGGCCCTTGACGGACACGTCGGTCAGGCCCAGGTTCAGGATGGTATCCATCATGCCGGGCATGGAAGCGCGAGCGCCGGAACGAACGGAAACCAGAAAGGGGTTCTCTTCGTCGCCGAACTTCTTGCCGGCGATCTTCTCGGTCTCGGCCAGAGCGGCATAGATCTGCTCGACGATCTCATCGTCGATCTTCTTGCCATCGGTGTAGTAACGGGTGCAGGCTTCGGTGGTCACGGTGAAGCCCTGAGGCACCGGCAGGCCCAGATTGGTCATTTCGGCCAGGTTAGCGCCCTTGCCGCCCAGAAGCTCGCGCATGTTTGCGTTGCCTTCTTTGAACAGGTACACATACTTTGTCATTGTGTCAGCTTTCCTCCTTATATAGATCGCGGACGAATCACCGGCGGAACCATTCCCCAATGCTCATCCTTTCACCAACCAATTTAGTATACCCGTTTTATTGAGAAATTTCAACATTTTTTTGTATTCTTGACACCCCAATTTGCCAAAGCTATAATGAATAAAACTTTGGGAAGGGGCGAAACGCTTGGCGATTCCCTATAACCGCAACCTTTTGCCCGGGGTCAGCTGGTACAGTGCGCTGATCGTCATGGGCATTCTCTGCGCCATTTTGCTGGCGGAAAAAGAAGAACGTCGCCGGAAGCTGCCCAAGGACACGATCATCGATCTGGCCCTGTGGGCGATCCCCGCCGGGATCGTGGGCGCGCGGCTCTACTACGTGCTCATGAGTCTCGACCAGTTCCGGACGAATCCCATTTCCGTTCTGTATATCTGGGAGGGCGGCATTGCCATCTACGGCGGGATCCTCGGCGGGATGCTGGCCGTGTTTCTTTATGCCCGGCGGAAAAAGCTGAACTTTCTGACGCTGGCGGATGTGTTGGTGCCTGGCGTGCTGCTGGCGCAGGCCATCGGACGATGGGGCAACTATTTCAACATGGAATGCTACGGCCCGGAGATCCTGTCCCCGGCGTTTCAGTTTTTCCCCGTAGGCGTGCTGATTCCCGACGGCACCGGCGGCTACGTGTGGCATATGGCCACGTTTTTCTACGAATCTCTCTGGAATCTGTGCGGCTTCTGCGCCCTGTGGACGATGCGCAAGCGGCAGACCCGTCCGGGCAATGTGCTGGCGTGGTATCTGCTGATCTACGGCAGCGGGCGGTTCATCATCGAGCAGCTGCGGCAGGACAGCCTGTACGTGGGTTCCCTGCGGGCTTCTCAATGGCTGAGTCTGGTCTTCTGCGTCATCGCCGCCGGTTGGCTGCTGTGGGGCTGCTATGGCAAAAAGCGGCGGAAGCTCTGGCTTTCCCTGCTGTCTGCCCTTTTGCTGACCGCCCGCTGGTTCCTGCTGAATGCGCCTCTCTGGTATGGTCTCGTGCTTCTGCTGGGGCTTGCCGCCGGTTTTGCGTCCCTTGCTCCGCTGAAAGGAAGCGGCCGCTTTTTCTGGCTTCTGCCCCTTATTCTTGATCTGACAGGGCTGGCGCTCTGCGCTGCCTTCCCCGCTTCGTTTTTCCTGCACCTGCACACTGCGCTGTGCAGCGCGACCCTCCCCCTGTATCTGGGCTGGCTTTCCGGCCCGTCCTTTTCTCCCAAAGAAAATGCCGCAAAGGAGACGGAACCATGCCCGCCGGAAACCTGAAAAATACGCTCTATCAACTGGCCCTGCCCTTTTTGGGTCTTCGTTCCCCCATTTCCTCCGTGCAGGGCGGTACAGAAAAAGAAAACGCCCGGCTCTGCCGACTGCTGAAAGCGCAGCACGCCGTAGGCGCGTGCATCCAGCGGTTCGAAAAAGGTCGGCCGACGGAATGCTTCGTTGCGGGGAACGCCCGCATGGAGCCAGACACCCAGCCTGTCACAGCCGAGACCGTCTTCCGTACCGCTTCCATCGCCAAGATGGTCACGGCGCTGCTGGTTTTTCGCCTGCAAACGCTGGGCAAGCTGAACGTCTGCGAGGAGCTTTCCGCCTTTCTGGGCGAGTCCGTTCAGAATCCCCATTATCCGCAGGCTCCCATTACGCTGGGCATGCTGCTGAACCACACCTCCAGCATCGTGGACAGCCCGGCCTATTTCGCCTCCTTTCAGCAGCCCGTCCCTCTGACGGAGCTGCTTCAAAACCCTGCGTCCTATTCCGGTTCTCTGCCCGGACTCCAATTCCGCTACAGCAATTTTGCCGCCGGGCTTATCGGCTGCCTGCTGGAAAAGCGCTTTCACCAGAGCTTCGAGCAGCTGGCGCAGGAAAACCTGTTCCAGCCGCTGGGCGTACAGGCCACTTTCGACCTGAGCACACTGAAAGGAAAGCCCGTGGCGGACAGCTGGCGCGTCCTGCCCCGGGAGCGCTGCTTCGACGCGGAAAAACGTATCTCCGCCGCCGCTCCCCTGACCGAAGCCGACCCGGAGCGTCATTATCTGCTGGCTTCCGGTAGTCTCTTTCTGACGGCGGAAGCGCTGGCTAAGCTGGCGTTGGTCGCGTGGAACGGCCATGACGGCTTTCTTTCCCCGGAATGTCTGTCTCTGATGCAGCACCCCACCGTGCCGTGGCCCCGGCAGGAGGTCTGTCTCCGCCACGGTATGGGGCTGCTCAAGCTGGACGACCCCACCATCGTAAAAAGGCCCCTTTGGGGGCATCAGGGCTTTGCCTACGGCGCGGTGAACGGCGTGTTTTTCGATGAGGAGGGCAGCGGCTTCGCCTGTCTGAACAGCGGCGTCAGTGAGCAGCGGCAGGGCCATCTGGCCGTGGTCAACCGGGATCTGATCTGTTTTTTCTTCGGGGAGGGTTCCGGCCATGGCTGACGATCTGATCACCGCCGTGGAGCGCTCCAAAAAAGGAGCGGTCGTTACCCTGAACGGGGAGGAAAAAATCTTCGTCAGCCGCGCTTTGCTGTTCGAACGGGAGTTCACGGAGGGCCAGTCCCTTCGGCGGGACGAGCTGGCCCGGTGGCTTTTGCCACGGCAGTACCCCGAAGCGCTGAATCTGGCGGTGAGTCTGCTGGCCCAGCGGGCCCGCAGCTCCGGGGAAATCGAACAGAAGCTGCGGGACAGGTTCTATCTGCCCGAAACCGTCGAAATGGTGCTTTACAAGCTGGAAAAAGAGCATTTTCTCAACGACGAAGCCTTTGCCACGGAATATGCCGCGTCTTTGAGTCGCCGCCAGATGGGACGGACGCGCATCACGCAGGAGCTTCGCCGCAAGGGGATCGCCCCCGCCCTGATCCAGCAGGCTCTGGAATCGCTGGACGCAGAAGAAGCGGACGACGCGGCGCTGGTGCTGGCCCGGAAGCTTCTGCGTCGCTATGAGCGGGAACCCGATCCCCGCAAGGCCATGCAGAAGCTGCTGATGGCCATGGCACGCCGGGGCTACGGCTTCGAGGAAGCTCGTGCCGCCGCACAGCGGGCGATTCAGGAACCGGAGGATTGATTTTCCCTCATCGGGCCGGTTTTCCCGGAAAAAAGCAGTCTCCCAAAAACCGCCCCAAGGTTGACAACCTTTTGTCAACTCTCTATAATAGATACGATTGGAAACCCCCGTCTGTTTGTTCATGAGCAAACCGGACAGACGGCTTTCAAAATTCACAAGCACAACACAGGAGGGAACACTAATGGCAACCAAAATGACCGTTGACGGCAATACCGCCGTTGGCCACGTTGCGTATGCGTTCAGCGACGTGGCAGCCATTTACCCCATCACCCCTTCCTCTCCCATGGCGGAGGTCGTGGATGAGTGGTCGGCCAAGGGCACGAAGAATCTTTTCGGCCAGACCGTCCATGTAAGCGAAATGCAGTCCGAAGCGGGCGCGGCGGGCGCCGTGCACGGCAGCCTTGTTGCCGGTGCGCTGACCACCACCTTCACCGCCAGTCAGGGTCTGCTTTTGATGATCCCCAACATGTACAAAATCTCCGGCGAGCTGCTGCCCTGCGTTTTCCACGTCAGTGCCCGCGCTCTGGCCGCCCATGCCCTGAGCATCTTCGGTGATCACAGCGACGTGATGGCCTGCCGTCAGACCGGTTTCGCCATGCTGGCCTCCAACAGCGTTCAGGAAGCCATGGATCTGGCTCTGGTCGCCCATCTGGCCACGCTGGAGAGCAGCGTGCCCTTCCTGCATTTCTTCGACGGCTTCCGTACCAGCCACGAAGTGCAGAAGATCGACGCCATCGACTACAAGGACATCGAGCCCATGGTTCCCTGGGACAAGGTGAAGGCCTTCCGCGAGCGCGCCCTGAATCCTGAGCATCCGCATCAGAAGGGCACCGCCCAGAACCCCGACATCTACTTCCAGAACCGTGAAGCCGCCAACAAGTACTACAACGCCGTGCCCGAAATCGTGGAAGAGATCATGAAGAAGGTCTCCAAGCTGGTGGGCCGCGAGTACAAGCTGTTCCAGTATGTGGGCGCTCCCGATGCCGAGCGGGTCATCATCGCCATGGGCTCCGGCTGCGAGACCATCGAAGAGACCATCAACTACCTCAACAAGAAGGGTGAAAAGCTGGGCCTGATCAAGGTTCACCTCTACCGTCCCTTCAGCGTGAAGCACCTGATGGCCGCTATCCCCGCCTCCTGCAAGACCATCGCCGTTCTGGACCGCACCAAGGAGCCCGGTTCTCTGGGCGAGCCTCTGTACGCCGATGTGTGCGCTGCGCTGGTTGAGACCGGCCGCACGGACATCAAGGTCGTGGGCGGCCGTTACGGTCTGGGCTCCAAGGAGTTCAACCCCACCATGGTCAAGGCTGTGTATGACAACCTGTCCGGCGAAATGAAGAACCACTTCACAGTGGGCATCAACGACGACGTGACCGGCACCAGCCTGAAGCTGGGCGAGCAGATCATCGCGGCTCCCGAAGGCACCGTGTGCTGCAAGTTCTACGGTCTGGGCTCCGACGGTACCGTTGGCGCCAACAAGAACTCCATCAAGATCATCGGCGACCACACCGATATGTACGCGCAGGGCTACTTCAGCTACGACTCCAAGAAGTCCGGCGGCATCACCGTGAGCCACCTGCGCTTCGGTAAGACCCCCATCCAGTCCACCTACCTGATCGACGCCGCTGACTTCGTGGCCTGCCACAACCCCAGCTACGTCACCAAGTACGACATGGTCTCCTCTCTGAAGGACGGCGGCGTGTTCCTGCTGAACAGCCCATGGACCACTGAGGAAATGGATGAGAAGCTGCCCGCCAAGATGAAGCAGCTGCTGGCCAAGAAGCATGCCCGCTTCTACAACATCGACGCCATCGATCTGGCCCTGAAGGTCGGCATGGGCAACCGCATCAACACCATCATGCAGGCTGCCTTCTTCAAGCTGGCGGAAGTCATCCCCTACGATCAGGCGGATGAATACATGAAGGCGTATGCCAAGAAGACCTATGGCAAGAAGGGCGACGCCATCGTCAAGAAGAACTGGGACGCTATCGACATCGCCATCTCCGGTCTGGTGAAGATCGACGTGCCCGAGAGCTGGGCGAACGCCACCACCGGCGCCGAGCCTGTGAAGGTGAAGTCCACCGAATACTTCCAGACCTTCGTGGAGCCCATTCTGGCTCAGGAAGGCGACACCCTGCCCGTCAGCGCGTTCGATCCTACCGGCGCTGTGCCCACCGGCACCACCAAGTACGAGAAGCGCGGCATCGCGGTCATGGTTCCCGAATGGCTGAAGGACAACTGCATCCAGTGCGGCAACTGCTCTCTGGTCTGCCCCCACGCCTGCATCCGTCCTATCTATGCCTCTGAGGAAGTCATGAAGAACGCTCCTGAAGGCTACGAGACCAAGCCCGCCACCGGCAAGGAATTCACCGGCATGGCGTACCGTATGCAGGTCAGCCCGCTGGACTGCACCGGCTGCGGCAACTGCGTGCAGGTCTGCCCCGCCAAGGAAAAGGCCCTGGTCATGAAGCCTCTGGACACTCAGGCCAAGGAAGAAAAGAACTGGGAGTTCGCCATGACCGTGCCCGAAGTCAAGGGCATCGAGAATGTGGCCACCGTCAAGAACAGCCAGGCTCTGAAGCCCCTCTTCGAGTTCTCCGGCGCTTGCGCGGGCTGCGGCGAGACCCCCTATGTCAAGCTGGTGACCCAGCTGTTCGGTGATCGCATGATGATCGCCAACGCCACGGGCTGCTCCTCCATCTACGGCGGCTCCGCCCCCACCTGCCCCTACACCACCAACGAAGACGGCCACGGACCCGCCTGGGCCAACAGCCTGTTCGAGGACAACGCCGAGTTCGGCTTCGGTATGCAGCTGGCCATCACCCAGCGCCGCGCCAAGCTGGCTGACAACGTCCGCGCGCTGATCGCCGTTGACTGGTGCCAGCCCGCCATCAAGGAAGCCGGTCAGGAATGGCTGGACAACATGGATGACGGCAAGAAGTCCAAGGAAGCCGGCCAGAAGCTGCTGGCGGCCTGCAAGGACGGCATCGACCTCACCGGCACCGAATACGAAGCCAAGTGGATCGAAAACGGCAAGGTGTGCGACTGCGAAGCCTGCACCCTGGCCCGCAAGGTCATTGAGGATGCCGATCTGCTGACCAAGAAGTCCTTCTGGATCTTCGGCGGCGACGGCTGGGCTTACGATATCGGTTACGGCGGCGTGGACCACGTGCTGGCGCAGAATCAGGACGTCAACATCCTGGTGCTCGACACCGAAGTGTACTCCAACACCGGCGGACAGTCCTCCAAGTCCACTCCTACCGGCTCCATTGCGAAGTTCGCCGCTGCCGGCAAGCGGACCAAGAAGAAGGATCTGGGCATGATGGCCATGAGTTATGGCTATGTGTACGTGGCTTGCGTGGCCATGAGCGCCAACCCCGCTCAGTTGCTGAAGGCCATGACCGAAGCCGAAGCCTATCACGGCCCGTCTCTGATCATCGCTTACGCGCCCTGCATCAACCACGGCATCAACATGGGTCTGGCTCAGGCCGAGATCAAGAAGGCTGTGGATTGCGGCTACTGGACGCTGTACCGCTTCAATCCCGATCTGGCCGAGCAGGGCAAGAACCCGCTCACCCTGGATTCCAAGGAGCCCAAGATCGAGGGCTATCAGGACTTCCTGAAGGGCGAAGTGCGTTATGCTTCTCTGGCCAAGATGTTCCCTGATGTGGCGGAAGGTCTGTTCGAGAAGAACGAAGCCGACGCTCTGGCCAAGTACGCCAAGTACAAGAGCCTTGCCGAATAAGGCAGGGGCAGTGCCCCTGCACCCCAGCTCCGCGCCCTTTGGGCGCGGGGCCTTTTTATTCTTCCGCTTGGCCGCGGAGTTACCGCCGCTCGGAGGCTGAGCCTCTTTCGGACTGCGCGCTATGCGCGCAAGGCGCTAGCGTGACTGCAAGTTGGCTGCGAAGTTACCGCCGCTCGGAGGCTGAGCCTCTTTCGGACTGCGCGCTATGCGCGCAGGGCGCTAGCGTGACTGCAAGTTGGCTGCGAAGTTACCGCCGCTCGGCGACAGGCCTCGCGGCTCGCGGGTTCGGTGTGGCTCCCCGCTTTTTGCATGGCAAAGGCCGCCATTCGGCGACAGGCCTCATGGCTAACAACCAGCCCAGTGTGGATTCAATCCCACACTGGGCTTTTTTCATGCAAAAAAACCGACATGTTTTTTCTCTCCATGTCAGCCTTTTTCATTATAAAAAAACAAGTTACGTCAAAGCATCCCAAGCTACAAGGTATGGCCAGACCTCTTGTCAACTGATTGTTCATCAGGGCTGCAAAAATATCCAAGCCACACTGAAACATCTCAACCAGCAAGGGTTAAGTATGCCCTACGCCGACCACGGGGGCGATGGCGGCGATAGGCAGTGGAGGGAAAAAGGCCCGCCCATTTTGACGGCAGAAAAAGGCGAGTTCGGAGCGCGCCGGATCGCAGGTGAAATCTGGCCAATCATGCTGCGCGCGACATAACGAGCCCCGCCGCCAAAATGGGCAATAAAGGGCTTTTTCCTGGCGGGTGAGCGAAGCGAACCGAGGACGAGGACAGCCCGAAGGGCTACCGCAGGACGAAGCCCGCGACGCGAAGCGGGGCGGGCCGCCTCTGGAGTCGCCGTGCCGCTGGCTTTCTTTTGCACACTTTTCTTTCGCCATCGAAAGAAAAGTGTGAACGCCCCATGGGACGGCAAGTCCCAATTCGCGCCGTAGTCGGCGCGTCATTCCCCTCCTGGGGCAAGGAGTATGCGCCTGCGGGCGCACCAAAGGGCTTTCCTCGGGGCAAACAATCGGCACGGCCTGCACTGCCGCGCTTCGCTGATGGTTTGCCTGAACTCCTTCGGCCCATCAAAAAGGCTGAATGCCGCTTCATAAGAACAGCGCTGCACCCCTGCCAGCGCTCCCCTCATTCCTTCACCTGCTCCACCTGATACCCCATCGCCTCCAGTTTCCTCAATACACTCTCCTCCGGCAGTACCAGATGCAGTAGCCCCACCGTCGCAAAAATCTTTTCCCCTTCGTCCTGCTCTAGAAGCACTCGCAAGCCCTCCGCCATGCGGCGATTCCGCAGGGTGATCAGCCCCCAGCGATATTCCTCCGTCAGCGCCGGTTCGGCAAAATCGTTCTCCGCCTCGTAGGCCTGAATGAACGGTTCCGTCTCCCCTTCCGCCCACCAGTCCGGCCATTGGGCCAGCGTGCTGCCCGTCTCCTCCGGATTCAAAATCTGCTGGCAGACGCTTTTCACCATCGCATCCTGCAGGGCCGGGCTGAAGCCGTCCAGCACCTCCAGCTGTTCCCGAGCCGTTTCCAAATAATGGACGGGCTTTTCTCCCACATATTTTCGCACCCGTTCCTCTACGCCCTGCTGCAGGGCTGAACGGGCGCTGCGGGTTCCCAGCTCCGCCGCAGCCGCCTGCGACGAAAGGGCGCTGGTCACCGCCCAGGGACGAAACGCATTCAGCCTGTCCATGGAAATGCCGCACTTCTGCGCCGTCTGCTCCAATAATGCATAGGTTTCCGCCGTCAGCAGCTCGCCAAGAGGCTGCTCTGCCGCCATCATTTCCGCAATGACGGCCTGTGCTTCCTGACTGGCCGTGTCGCACTCAAAGACGAAGCAGTCCGCTTTCTTGAGTGTCTGCTGAAGTGTCCCGTCAAAATGGGCCATGCGCTCGTTTCCCACATGAATGGAACCCAAGATCATCATTTCGTTTTTTCCGCCCGTGACCCGGTAAAGGATTCCCCGGCAGGGCTCCCCGGTTTCCGTACAAGATGTTGCCCCTAACAGAAGTCCCGTTACCTCCGCCAAAATCAGCATCCATTTCCATTTTCCCTTCACGACGGTTCCCCCCATAATGCTTTCGCCGCCTGTGGCACGTCCTCGCCGAAGGGTCTCCATTCCTCCGGCAGAAGGGCGGCGTAGGCGCTTTCGTAATACCGGCTGTCCAGCAATAGCAAAATTCCCCGGTCGTTTTCGGAACGGATGACCCGTCCTCCCGCCTGCAGCACCTTCTGCATAGCGGGAATGCGGCAGGCATAGCCGAACCCGTCCCCGAAATGCTGCTGATAGCAGCGCTGCACCGCCCGCAGTCGGGCGCTGGGCGTAGGCAGCCCCACTCCTACAACGATCACGCCGATGAGCTGTTCCCCCGGCAGGTCAATGCCCTCGGAAAACAGTCCGCCCAGTACGCAGAGACCCAATCGTGGGCCGTCTTCTTCCGTGAACGCCGCGAAAAAGCCGTCTTTCTGTTCCTCCGTCATGTCCCGCTTCTGCACCCACAGCGGCGGCAAATTTTCCGGCTGCAAATGCCCCAGCACCAGTTCCAGATAGGCATAGCTGGGAAAAAACGCAATATACTTTCCCGCCTTTGCGCACGCCGCCTGAGTAATTGCCTGCGCCACCTGCGCGGCGCTTTGTTCCCGGTCGGCATAGCGGGTAGAAATTCTCCGGCGAACGACCTGCAGGTGTTCCCGGGGAAAAGGAGACGGCAGCGTAAAACAGGCGTCCTCGTCTTCGCCGCCCAACAGCTGCTTCATAGCCCCCAGCGGGGACAGCGTGGCCGAAAAGAAAACCGTCCCCCGCATGGGTTTGGTCGCCTTGGCGAGGGTTTCTCCCGGCAAAAGGCAATAGAGGGTCAGTGTCCGCTCCCGCCCGTGCTTTTCCAGAAGAACGGCGTATTCCTCGTTCTGGTGCTCTGCGGCGTACAGGAAGGGCAGCAGCATCCGCAGCAGCGAAAACAGCAGACTCAGCGGTACGCCGTGAGGCTCGGCGATCAACGCGGAAATCTGTTCCTGTACCTCCGCCGCCATAGAGACGATTTCGACCGGCAGTTCGTCCAACGTTTCTGTTTCACCAGCGTCCAGCTCCCGCAGACGGCGAAGTAAACGTCCCAGCACCTCGTAACAGGGATGTTTCCTCCCCAGTAGTTTTCCCAGCTCGGTGCGGGCCTGCCGCAGCGCCGGTCCGTCCAGTGTCCCGGAAAGAGACTCCCGCACCCGTTCCAGTGCGTGATGGGCTTCGTCGATCAGCGCCGTCATAGTCCGCCGCCGGGCGAACAGCCGCTTGACCTGCGCGAAGGGGTCGAACAGATAGTTCATGTCCATCAGCACCACGTCGGCCAGCTCGCTCAAATACAGCGCCAGTTCAAAGGGGCAGATTTCGTGCTGGGCCGCCGCAGCCTGAATGACCTCGTCCGTCCACACGTCGGTGCCCGCCAGCAGCTCGCGCACCGCGTCCTCCTGGCGGAGAAAATGCCCCTTGGCCCGCGAGCAAAAGTCCGGGTGGCAGCGCAGCTCCTCCGGGCAGAGCTTTTCCCGGGCCGTCAGCACGCTGACCCGGGCGGAAAGCCCCTGCGCCTTCATCCGCTCCAAGGCCTGCAGGGGACTCTGCCGGGCGGTATTCCGGGCCGTCAGATACAGCAGCTTGTCCGTTTTCCCCTCCCCCATGGCCTTGAGAGCAGGGAACAGCACCGCCGCGCTCTTGCCTGTGCCGGTGGGCAGACAGGCGAACAGCCGCTTCTTCCGGCTGATGGCCGTATAGACCTGCGCGGCCAGCTCCCGCTGCCCGGCCCGGTAGGCCGGAAAGGGAAAGTCCAGCGTCCGAATGGAAGCGTCCCGTTGTCGGCGGTGTTCCCGCTCTCGTAGGGCGAAGTCCAGCCAGCGATCCAGCCAGCTTTCGGCCTGTGCGGCCAGTTCTTCCCGGGAAAGAGTCTCGGAGAAGCGCCGCAGCACTGCTCCCTCCAAGTTCAGGTACGTCACGCAAAATTCCACGCTGGGGCATTCTTCTTCCAGCGCCGCCATGGCCGCGTACAATAGCGCCTGCGCCCGGTGCTCCGGCAGCGGCGCGTCGCCGGTATGGCGGCTCAGCTTCATTTCTTCCACCAGCGGCACCGGGCCGTCGGTAAACGCATCCATGCGCCCATATAATTCTACGCTCTCTCCACGCAAAGAAAAGCTGTGCCGAATGGCCCGCTCCACTTCCCCCGTCTGCTGTTCCTGACGGGAACGGTGCGCGCGGCCTCCGGCCAGCATGTCCTCCACGCCCCCTCCGGGCAGGATATCCTCCGGCGGGAAGCAGAATGCGACCACCTCCCGCACCGATACCCGAAGTTCGGGGCTTGATCCACTTTTCTTCTTTGGCGCAGCCAAGGCTCAATCCCGATTCCGGGAACGAGAGATCAGGATCAGCCGCAGCAGCTGCAGGGCGCTGGAAATGACCGACGCCAGATAGGTCAGCGCAGCGGCGCTCAATACGGCTTTCGCCCCCTGAAGCTCCTCCGCATCCAGCACACCTTCCAGCATCCCAAGGGCCCGCTTGCTGGCGTTGATCTCCACCGGCAGCGTCACCAGCGAAAACAGCAGCGTCAGGCCGAAGCACAGAATGCCCACCATCTGCAGCGGTTCCCAGCTGAACAGAAGGCCCGCCATAAAAATGGGCAGGTAGAGACTGCTGCCGATATTGACCACCGGCACCAGCGCGGTACGCAGCTTCAGCAGGCCATATCCGTCGTGTTCCTGCAGAGCGTGGCCGCATTCGTGAGCCGCAACGCCCACCGCCGCCACACTGTCGGAGCCGTACACCGAGTCGCTCAAGCGCAGTGTCTTGCTGCTGGGGTCGTAATGGTCGGTCAGGGAGCCGTTCACTCGACTGATGGTCACGTTGGTGCTGCCGCCCCGGCTGAGCAGCATCCGCGCTGCCGCTTCTGCCGTCAGGCCGCTTTTCGTCCTGACCCGGCTGTAGCGGTCGAAGGTGCTTTTCACCTTGAACTGCGCGTAAAGGCCCAGCAGCAGGCCCGGAATGACCAAAAACATCGTCCAGTCATAATAAAAGTAAGGCATATTTTTCCTCCTTATCGGAACATTTCCGCATTTTACCGCACGATCTCAACGCCTAGCAGGCCGCACAGGATCAACGCCTGTTCGGTGCTGATCCGAAGCCCCTGCAGGTCGGACGGTGTCGTTCGGATGCCGTCCAGCTGACAGGTGCTCACGTCCGCTCCTTTCAAGGGCGTATGGCCCCATTGGGAACGGGAAAGGTCGTTTTCTTCCAGACGAATGCGGCCCAGTCTGCACTCCGTCCAGCTGCTTTCCCGCAGAGGGCTGCGAAGAAATTCCACCCGTTCCAGCTTGCACTGAGCCAGCGAAGCATAATCCATCATGCAGTCCGCAAAGGTCACGTCGTTCATCGCCCCCTCTGCGAATGCCACGCCTGTCATGCGGCAGTGTTCAAACTGTACCCGGCGCATGGCGAAAGCCGGGAAAAACAGGTTTCCCATTTCACAGTGAGAAAACACGCAGTCCACAAGATCCAGGCGGCGCATTTTCCAGTCGGAAAACACGCACTTTTCGAACACGCAGCCGGTGAACTGCAACACGCCAAAATTCACGTCCTCCAAGGGCTGCCGCTCAAAGCGCCGACCCTCCACATCGTCCTTTGTGCGGATCGCCTGACGGACGATTTCCTCCAGTTCCCCGTCTTCCCGCAGTTTGGCCGGGATCGCGGGCGCTTCCGGCTTCCAGTTTGGCTGATGATTCATACATTCTCCTGTATACGCCGTTTCTTCCCGGGGCATTCTAGGGCCGGGGAGGGATCAAATTGCGTCAACTTCGTTGGGTCTTGTCGGGCTTCCTTTTGCTGTCCGTTCTGCTTTCCGCGTCCGCATGGGCGGATGAATATACTTCGGAGGAACAGCGGCTGCTGGAAGCCTACCATTCGGGCGAACTGCTGCGGCTGCACATTCTGGCGGACAACGACGCACCGGAGGCCCAGCAGCTCAAGCTGGCCGTCCGTGACGCGATCCTGACCCGTTTTGCCGCCGAGCTGAACGAAGCCTCCACTGCGGACGAAGCCTTTGCCCGGCTGTGTTCCCTGCTTCCGCAGATGGAAGCGCTAGCCGCCGATACCGTCCAAAGGGCGGGCTTTGACCTGCCGGTCTCCGCCGAAGCGGGCGTTCTGTCCCTGCCCGAAAAGCGCTACGGGCAGGTGGTGCTGCCGGAGGGCGACTATCGGGGGCTTCGGATCACCCTCGGCAGCGGCGAAGGCCGCAACTGGTGGTGCATCCTGTTTCCGCAGCTCTGTCTGGCTTTGGCGGATGAGGAACCATGGGTCTCCCCTGCCGCCGAACCTTCTGAATTGCCGTCTCCCGCATCGTCCGAGCTTCAGTGGGACAGCCTGCGCGTCCTGCGCAACTGGCTGCTCCTGCCATCAGCGCCGTGTGCTGCGGACGTAGTTCACCCGGAAAACGATCAGGGGGACTAACACCGCCGCGCCCAGCACTGCCGCGCCGCGCAGCCCGTTCATCAAAAGCGCCACCACGCCCAATGCAATGCTGAACACGCCGCTGACCATGGAGATCACGCCGTAGCGGCGGGCGAATTTTTCATCCAGCTTGCCGGATTTCTGATCGGCCCAAAAGTTGTTGATCAAATCATACTGGCCCCGGAAGCGGATCATTGCGCCCATCCACAGGTACAAAATGCCGGTCAGCCATACGAGGATACACCAGAAAAGCACAGGTTTTCCCCCTTTTTCCATGTTTGTCGTTCCTTGCCGGGTTTCATTATAGCAAATCCGGGGCAATAAGAAAAGCCCCGCCTGTGCGGGGCTTTCGTTTATTCTTCTTCCGTAAAATTTTCTTTCGCTTCCGGCATTTCCTGACAGACGTACAGAAGCGCATCCTCGCCGTTGTCCTCGTAGTAGCGCTTGCGCACGCCCAGCTGGATAAAATGCAGCTTGCGGTACAGAGCCTGAGCAATCAGATTGGTCTTGCGTACCTCCAGCGTCATGTACTGCACGCCCAGATTGGCGGCGTACTGCATCAGGGCCCGCATCAGCGCCTCGCCAATGCCCTCGCCCCGGCGGCTTTTCGTCACCGCCACGTTGGTGATGTGCCCCTCGTCCAAAATGAGCCACGCCCCGGCATAGCCCAGCACCGCGCCGTCTTCCTCCGCCACGATGTACCGGGCGCAGGCGTTGCGGGTCATTTCTTCCTGAAAGCTCTGCAGGCTCCATGGCTCGGGGAAGGTTTCCACCTCAATGGCGTGCACCGCCTCCGCATCGGCCAAAGTCATGCGGCGATAGGTCACGCTCATGCTTTTCCCTCCGCCGCCAGTCTGGCGGCCCGGGCCCGTTCCGCTTGGGGTGCCCGCAGATAATGAGGCTGAAGGGTCAGGTAGTCCACGGCGTTCTCCCGATTCTGCCACGCCAGCGCCGCTACGGCGGCGGGCCTCAGGTAGCTCATCTGCGCAGGGGCAAACACCGCCCGCTGTCCCAAACGCGCTTCGATCGCCGTGCGGTAGCGCTCCACACCGTCGCCCAGAAAGCAGAGCTTCTGCTCCGGCTTGGCCGCTACAAGCGCCTGATCCAGATAATCCTCCAGCTTAGCGGCGGTATCCTCCATCACCCGCTGGGGAACCCTTCCCGGCTGAAACGCCGCGCCGTATACCTGTCCCGCACGCGCGTCCTGAATGGGGCAAATCAGGTCGGGCATCAGGCTCACGCCCCACGCCAGCGCTTCCAGCGCGTCCACCGCCACGCAGGGCTTGCCCGCGCCGTGGGCCATACCCTTCACTGCGCTGACACCGATGCGCACGCCCGTGAAGGAACCAGGCCCAACCACCGCCGCGTACAGCTCAATCTCCGAAATATCGGTGGAGCACTTGTTCAGCGCTTCTTCCACCATGGGCATCAGACTGACGGAGTGGGTCAGCTTGTTCACCGCCGCGCCTTCGTACAGGATATGCCCGTCCTCCAGCACCGCCACGCCGCATACCGGCCCGGAGGTGTCGATCGCCAACAGCTTCATCTTTCCTTCGTCTCCTTCAGCTTTTCCCCGTCGATGGTATGGAAGCCGCCTACGGGCCGCAGGGTGATCTCCCGGTCGTTGTCCCCCGTGGGGGTCAGGGTGATCTCCAGATAAGTCTCCGGGATCACTTCTTCTGCCTGGCTGGGCCATTCCACCACGCTGACGCCCTCGCCGTAGAGGTATTCGTCCATGGACAGCTCGTAAAGCTCCTCGGCGCTTTCCAGCCGGTACCAGTCGAAGTGATACAGCGGCAGACGGCCGGTTTCGTACATCTGCATGATAGGAAAGGTGGGGCTCGGCAGATAGCCTTCGATCCCCAGTCCCCGGGCGATGCCCCGGGTCAGCTCGCTCTTGCCCGCGCCCATGTCGCCCAGCAGCAATATCACGTCGCCGGGCTGCAGCTGCTCCGCCAGCTGGGCTCCCAACGCCCGCGTTTCTTCGGGAGAATGCGTCTGATACGTCACGGTCAAAGCTCCTTTCCAAAAGGGGAGACGGCGGGGCCCTGCCCGCGCCCCGGCAGGAGACAGTACCTCCTGCACCTCCGCATAATTTTCTATAAAACGATTGAACAGCGAGACGCTGCCACCAGCGTAGGAAGAAACGATTTTGGCGCTGGCACAGTCAAATCAATACAGACCTTGAAGCACCACGCCGCCAAGCAAGCCGTGAAAGCTATCGTGCCGCGGCGGCCTTCCCCGCCTACCCCAAACAGGCAACCACCCCGCCCACATAGCGGACGGAAGCGGGTTCAGGCCTCTAGCCCAGCCAAACCAACTCGGCCTTGGATGCCCCCTCCGCCAAGCGAGCCACGGCACCTGTCGTGCAGCGGCGGCCTTCCCCGCCTACCCCAAACAGGCAACCACCCCGCCCACATAGCGGACGGAAGCGGGT
>ERZ827458.449-NODE-449-length-58143-cov-3.955602_pt1 | contig 58143 bp, 56 predicted proteins | sample MGYA00519706_ERZ827458 | MGnify/ENA primary metagenome ERZ827458 (study PRJEB31778, sample SAMEA3449309) | human gut metagenome | biome: human gut; feature: human-associated habitat; material: faeces | place: United Kingdom | collected 2010/2012 ...
GAACGGCGGGGATGGTTTCTTTTGCCGTCATGTGACGAGCTGAATATCCGGTAATGGCATACAAAAAGAAAATCAAAACTTTATTTAACATTTTATTGACAAAGCGCCGCGAAATGCGTATGATGCAGATGTTAAATGAACACGCTCATAAAAACCGGCGGGAGGCGGGCGTTATGCCGAAGATCATCAATAATCTCGAAGAGAACATCCTTTCCGCGGCGCGCCGTCTCGTGGCCGAGCAGGGCTATGCCGCCGTGACGATGCGCGCCATTGCGAAAGAGTGCGGCATCGCCGTCGGCACGTTTTATAATTACTACCCCTCCAAGGACGCGATGCTCGCGGCGTGCCTTCTGCACGACTGGCAGACGGCGCTCGCGTCGGCGGGGGAAAGGACCGCCGCGGCGCAAAGCGCGGAAGAGGCGGTCGGGGCGGTCTTTGATGCCGTCCACGCCTTTCAGGAGGAGAACCGCAGCATCTTTTCGGACGAGGGCGCGCGCTCTTCCGCCGCCGGAGCGCTGCAAAGCCGCCACGCGCAGCTCCGAGCGCAGATCGCTGCGCTGCTCGAAGCGCCGTGCCGCCGCTTTTCCGATACGCCGGATGCCGCTTTTCTTGCGGAGTTCGCCGCCGAGAGCATATTGAGCTGGAGCGGCACGGATATTTCGTTCCCGCAGCTCTGGACGCTGCTGAAGCGGCTGTTTATCAAGTGAAAAATTAAATTATATAAGGAGGACCCCCATTTATGAGCAGCTTTGAAAACCTGCGGATCGTGGACAACTTCTACCAGACCTCGCTGTACTACCCGATGCCTACCGTCGTTATCAGCACCCTTGCCGAGGACGGCTCCACGTCGCTCGGACCCTACTCCCTGATCGCGCCGTACTATGTGGCGGGCAAGGGCTACTACGCCATGCTCCTCAACTGCCGCAATTCCTCCAACACCGCGCAGCACATCCTCCGCACCGGCAAGTGCGCCATCAACTTCATCAACGACGACCCGAAGAACTTCAAGGAAGCCGTGAAGCTCTCCTGGCCGGGCGACGAGCCGAAGGACAAAATGCCCAACTGCAAGTTCCCGCTGGAGAAGAGCCAGATCATGGAGGAAAACCCGGACGATGTGCGTCCGATGGTGATCTCCAACGCGATCCAGGTCCTTGAATGCACGTGGATGCGCGAGCTGGACGGTGCCGACCGCGACCAGCCCGGCGAGCTGCACGGCTATGAGCCGCCGTATCACGACTTCAACGGCATCACGAGCCAGTTCGGAGCGCACTTCATTCTGCGCATCGACCGCATCCTGATGAAGAAGAAGTACTCCGACGCGATCATCGCCGGCGTAAAGAGCCGCGATTTCCCGCCGCTGCCCATCGACTACGGCTACCGCGACAGCAAGAACTTCTGGTTCCACCGTCACCGCCGGATGCGCGCGGAGCTTCTGCCCATCCGCGAAGCGTCGCTCGAATCCGTGCGCTATGCCGCCGACCGCGCCGACGATAAGGTCAAGTTCACCGACGACGCGCTCAAAACCATTCTGAACGTTCCCCGCGTGTTTCTGCCGCTCGTGCTCAAGGGCTGCGTGGACTGGGCGAAGGAGAACGGCGTCGAGCTCGTCACCGAGGAGCACATGAAGATCATCAACGACAAGCGCGCCAAGGAAAAACAGAAGAAAAAGTAAGAAATGACCGCCTTCGCCGGGCGGCGTGAGCTGCCCGGCGGGGAAGAGAGATAAAAGGGAGGGCAGAAATCATGGAGTTTTCCGTTCCGATGGCGCTGGCAGACTTCGTCCCGGTCGTTCTTTTTCTGATCGGCGCGATTTTGCTTCAGCGCGAGCTGTACCCCCGGCTCGGCAAGGGCCAGTTTGCCCTGTTCGCCGCCGGTACGATCAACGTGTTCTGTGCCGGGGCGCTCAAGGCGGTGTATAAGCTGCTGTATGCGCTCGGCGTGTGCGATTTTACGAAGCTCAACGAGGTGTTTTTCCCCGTGCAGTCCATCGGCTTTCTGCTCGCGGGACTTGCGATGGAGGCCTTTTTGTTCTATAAGCCGAAAAAGACGACGATCTGCGGCGTCGCCGCGGCCCCTGCGGTGTACAGCGGCACGGCGCTTTTCGTCTCGCTCATGGTCGTCGGTCTCGGACTTCTCGACGCGGGGCTCATCGCGCTCGCGGTGCGCGCAAAAAAGCGCGGCATCGTCGTGCTGCTCGTCGTGTCGTTCGTGTGCAGTCTCTGCATGGGCTATCTCTCCTCGCGGGATTTCTCCGCCGCGGCGATGAACTGGATCGCCGAGGGCGTGAACGTCGTCGGGCAGGGAACGTTCCTCGCCGCCGCCGTCCTTCTCCGGAAGGCCGGAAAAGAAACCGCTGCCGCGGCATAATATTTCAAACAAAGAAGGTTTTGCATTATGGTATTTCCCAAAACGGTCTGGCTGGTGATCGCAGCGGCGCTGCTCATCAGCTCCATCGGCTTCAAAAAGTATGTCTGGTTCATTTCGCTCGGCTACGGCTTTTCGATCGCGGGCATCGGCATATTGCTGCTCGCGCTCTACGGCGGCCGGCTGACGGCGGGCACGGCGATCTGCTGCGTGCTGTTCGTCCTCTACGGCTTCCGGCTGGGCGGCTATCTCCTCTACCGCGAGGTGAAAAGCTCGGCCTACAACAGCAAAATGAAAACCGAGATCAAGGACGGCAAGTCCATGACCTTCGGCGTGAAGTGCGCGATCTGGGTCACGTGCGCGCTGCTGTACGCGCTGCAGGTGACGCCGGTGTTCTACCGCCTGGCAAACGGCGCGGGCACGGATGCCTGGTGCATAGTGGGCGCGGTCATCATGCTCTTCGGCGTGTGCTTTGAGTCTGCCGCGGACATCCAGAAGCAGAAGCTCAAAAAGATCAACCCGAAGCGCTTCTGCGATACGGGCCTTTTCCGCATCGTCCGCTGCCCGAACTATCTCGGCGAGATGCTGTTCTGGACGGGCGTGCTCGTCTCGGGCGCGAACGTCCTGCGCGGCTGGCAGTGGCTGCCCGCCCTGCTCGGATATCTCGGCATCGTGTTCGTGATGTTCTCCGGCGCGCGGCGGCTGGAGCTGCGCCAGAACAAGAGCTACGGCGCCGATCCGGAGTATCAGGCGTATGTGAAGAGCGTCCCCATCCTGCTGCCGTTCGTCCCGCTCTACAGCGTGGCAAAGTACAAATTCCTCGTAGCGTAAGAAACCGGAAGCCGCCCCCGAAACGATCCGTTCGGGGGCGGCTTTTTTGTATACCCGAAAACCACGCGTCTAACGCGTGGTTTTCGGGTATACAAGAAGACCACCGGCTTGCGCCGGTGGTCTTGCCTTCCGAGGAGCGGATCAGCAGTAGTATTCCATCGGGTAGGTGAGGTACTCGACCGGCTCGAGCTGGTCGCAGGTGACGTATCCGGCGGGAGCGCGGAGCAGGGACGGGATGCGGTTGACGACCGTGGCGCAGGTGTGCTCGACGGTCGCGGGCTTCACGACATGGAACTCGGTCTTGGGCTCGCCGAAGATCTCCCAATCGCACATATCGCCGTCGTCCGGGCCGTAGACCTTGCCGATGGTCTCTTCCTCGACGGTGATGCCCTGCATGGTCTCGATGGTGACGACCGCGGACATGCCGATGGCGTGGCCGGCCTTGATGTCCTTGCCGAGCGTTTCGCTGTAAATGTCCTTGTCGATGATGCAGGGAACGTGCTTCTGGGAAATGCTCTTGATGGTGAGGCCGAGCTTATTGCAGATGGCTTCGGAGGCATTCCAGGCGTAGGACGGCTCAAAGTCGGTCGGGTGAGCGATCTTCGCTTCAAACTCTTCCGGCGTCAGGTCGCAGCCGTGGGCTTCGGCGAGCGCGATGCCGTACTCGTCCACGTTGTAGCTGTAAGCGCCCTTGATCTTCGTGATGTTGTGGCAGCCCGCTGCAACGAGACCGACCATGTTGATCCAGAAGATATCCTGCATGCCGCTGCCGGTGATGGTGCAGCCGTTTTCCTTCGCAAGAGCGTCAAGCTTGTTGATCATGGCCGCGGAGGTCGTCCAGGGGTAAATGGCCTCTTCGCAGGTCGTGATGACGTTGATGCCGCGGGTAACGCACTGCTCGATGGCTTCGTAAATATCGCCGATGAAGCTGCGGGTCGTGATGATGGCGACGTCGGCGTCGCACTCATCGAGGACCTTCTCCGCGTTATCGGAAATGATGACGCCCGTCTTGACGCCGAGCTCCGCCCAGTCGCCGATGTCCTGGCCGACGGACGCGCCGTGGCCGATGCCGCCGACGATCTGCGCGCCATGCTCATACGCATAGCGAAGGGTGTACTTGCTCATCTTTCCGCAACCATACTGCACAATCTTAATTTTATCCATTATAATAGCTCCTTTCTGTGCCATAAAATACTATAATGGAGTATACAGTCTGTTGCTGGTAGAGAGTCAAGAGTTTTGTTAATTAATTTTTTGTGAAGATCACGGGGACCTGCAGACGCAGGAACATGTTGCGCTTCTTATTATCGAAAAGATTCAGCTCCGTCATCTCCTCGCAGATATAGTCGCCGTTCAAAGTATAGTGATTGGCGCGGCAGTATGCAAGAAGGCGCTCCGCGCCCTCGGCCTCCTCGTCGAAGTCATCGAGATAGGCGCAGGCAAACATGCCGCTTTCGATGACCTCGATGCTGTCACCGTAATCGCGCAGGTGCTTGTCGCCGAAGATGAAGATCTTGTCCGCGATGAGCGCGCCGCGCGCGAAATCGTCCTGTTTCACGCTCGTTCCGAGACTGTACGACAAAAGCTGCGGCAGATTGCGCCCCATCAGCTCCCGGCGCAGCGCGAGGACGGCCTTTTCGTAGGCGACGATGCCCTGCTCGTAGAAGTTTTCGGCGCACGGAATGTACAGAATGTGACGCTGATCGATGAATTCCAGCGAGATCGTCCCGCTGACCGGCGACTTCCGGTAGCGCTCGATGGACTGGATCGTCCGCTCCACGGCCTCGTGCATAGCCTTGAGATCGCGCATCTGCTGGTGGATCTGGTTGTTTTTCTCAATGAGCTTCTGCTCGATGAGCATGATGTCCTCTTTCTCGAGCAGCGTCTGGATATCGGTGAGGCTCATGTTGAGATTCCGCATGTACCGGATGATATCGAGCCGCGAGGTCTGGCGGATGTCGTAGTAGCGGTAATTCGTCTCCTCGTCCCGGTAGCTCGGCTGCAAAAGTCCCATCCGGTCGTAGAGTCTGAGCGTGGCGATCGAAACGCGGTTCGCCTCCGCCATTTCGCCGATAGACAGCAGATGCGCGCGTTTTTCGTGGTCCATTTTCGTCCCTCCATATGGCAAAAACTCTAATCCTGCTATAGACTTTTGTACCCGAAAACGGCGCGTTTGTAAAGCCCCTTTTTGCTTTCGACAGAGAAAAACCGGAGGCGGAGAGATCGTCTCTCCGCCTCCGGCGTATAAATAATACTATGTATCAGGGCGCGTCCCCGGTGAGGACGGCGAGCTCGGCGCGCAGCGCGTCGTAAAACTTTGCCATATGGCTGCCGTCGGCGAGCGCGTGGTGGACGAGCAGCGTCACCGGCATTTGCAGGCGGCCCTCGGCGTCTGGCGCAAACGCGCCCCAGGTGATACGCGGGTTGGATTCCTCGCCGCCCGCCACGGGCTGGATGAGCGCGCTGTAATGCAGCCACGGGAGCGTGGAGATAAAATACATGCTCTCCACGTTCGCGTCCTCGCGCAGCGAGCCGTCCAGACGGCGGCGCTGCCGCTCGGTCTCGGCATAGGCGATGTATTCCGCAAAGGGCTTATCGTGGTGCAGCGTGCAGTAGCAGTATGTCCCGTCTGCGCAAAGCTCCGTGTGCGACGTCGGACAGGTGTCGTATTCGATGATGACGCCGTCATGGATGCGCCGCCGCAGCTCCGGCACGCGGTCGGCGGCCTTTGCCGCGGCGTGGAGAAACGTGAGATAAAACGAATACCCGCGCGCCTTGCAGAAGGATACGATATCCGTTACATCAATATCGACCGTCACGCCGGCATAGGGGTACGGCATCGAGAGAAAGTACCGGAAATGCTCGATGCGCTCATAATGCTCCATGTCCAGATAACGAAAGCTCATACCTTCTCCCTCCGCGCCCGAAGGCGCAGCAGCGCGCGTCCGGCGGGCTTTTCCACAAGATATGTGAGCGCCGCGGAGAGCAGAAACGCGGCGGCAAAGCAGAGCAGCGTGTATTTCGTCTGCCAGGCGCGCCCCTCGCTCATCTGCGGGAACTCGGAAACATACGCCGGAATGTGAAACTCCTTGAGCTTCACGGCGAGAAACTGGTGCCAGATATAAAAGTTATAGGATATGGCGCTCAAAAACCGGACGGCGCGGTTTCCGAAAACACGGTCCAGACGCTCCGGCGCGCGGCCGGAAAAATAGAGAAACGCCGCGCCGCACACGCCGAGCGGCAGCCGCCAGAGAAGCTGCGCCATTTTGATCTCCGCGTCCCCCGCCGCGGTCTGCCGCCAGAGGACGGCGAACGCGCCGAAGAGCGCGAGAAGCGCGAGCGGGAAGAACACCCACCGGCGCGGCGCGTCGGCGCGCTTTTCAAGAAGGTGCGCCGCGAGCATGCCGAGGGCATAGAGATCGAGCATACAGGGAAGCTGATTCAGCCAGAGCGACAGCTCGTGCGCGCGCAGCGCAACGAGAGCGCGGCTCACGAGCGCCGCGAGCGTCATAAGCGAGAATGTGAGCGCCGGACGCTTTCCGAACGCGCGGGCGAGCAGCGGGAAGAGAAGATAAAACTGCATCTCCACCGCAACGGTCCAGAGCGCGGCGTTGAGGCTCGTCCAGTAATACGTGTCCATCGAGAACGTGTGCGTGAACGTGAGATGCGTGAGAAGATCGCGCCAGAGCGGAGCGCTCCCGACGGCGCGGCCGCGCGCGAGCGCAAACGCCGCAGCAACGAGCACCGCGAGCAGATAGCACGGCAATATCCGGCAGAGCCGCCGGTAATAAAACCCCTTCACGTCCGCGATCCGTCCGCCCGCGCGGATGAGCGGACGGTAGAGCAGAAAGCCGGTGAGCATCAGCGTGAGATCCACGAGCATGTACCCGCGGCGCACGATGCGCTGAAGATCGAAATAGTGTCCGGCGATCCGGAACGACGGATCGAGCCACGACTGCTGCCAGATGTGGAACCACGCCACGGTGAAGATGCAAAGAATGCGGAGAACGTCCGCCGCGGCGAAGTACCGGCGGCCGGCGTTTACAGGGAGAGGATCTCGCATTTGAACTCCGTTCCTTTCACGGTGATCATGCCGTAGGTCTGCCGGCCCATGCCCGCCGAGCCGGGGTTAAAAAGCGTTACATCGCCCATGCGGAGGAAGTCCGCCTCGTGCGTGTGGCCGAAGAGCGCGAGCTGCGCGCCCGAAAAGTGCGCGGCGTTCGCCAGGCTCTCATACCCGAGCTTTACGTTGTACCGGTGGCCGTGGGTCATAAAGATGCGCACGCCGTCGGCGTTGAAGAGAAGGTTCTCCTCCGCGTCGCTGCGGGAATAGGCGTCGCAGTTGCCGCGCACATACCGCAGGTCGAGCGACGGGAAATACGCCGCGATCGCCTCCGCGTCGCGCACATAGTCGCCGAGATGGAGCGCCATATCGGGCTTTTGCTCCTCAATGGCGGCGAGCATCGGCTCCTTCACGCCGTGGGAGTCGGAAAAAACGGCAATACGCATAAAGCACTCTCTTTCTCCCCGCTGCATATACTCCTTACAGGGGGTGGAACGGATGATGGATATGGAAAAGCTGGGCGCGGAGCTGCTCTCCGGGCGGCAGGGCGGCGCGATCCGCGATATGGCCAACTCGCCCGAGGCGAAAAAGCTCGGCGCGGCGATCGATCCCGCCGCGGCGGAGCGGGCGGTGCGCAGCGGCGACGCCGCGCAGCTCAAGGCGCTCCTCACGCAGATCCTCTCGACGAACGAGGGCAAAGCCCTGGCCGAAAAGCTCTCGCGCTTCGAAAACGGAAAATGAGCGAGCTGGAAGAGCGGCTCAACGCCGTGCTCTCCAATCCCGAGGAGATGAGCCGCATTGCGGCCATGGCTCAGAAGCTCATGGGAGAGCTTCCCTCAGAGAGCGCCGCAGCGCCTTCTGCGCCGGAGGCGGCGGGCGGCGGGCTGCTCGGCAGTCTCGCGGGGAGCCTGCCGGGGCTTTTGTCCCGCCTCACGTCGGGACAGAGCGGAAACGGGAAAAAACAATTGGCCGACGCGCTCGCGCCGTATCTGAGCGCGGAAAGGGCGCGCCGTCTCTCCCGGGCGCTGCGCATTGCGGGCGCGGCGCGCATCGCGGGGGCGGCCTTTTCGGAATGGGGGCGCGGCGATGGCCTATAACCGCTATAACGGCAGCACCGGCGAGCGCACGCGCGTGGAAGAGCCTTTGCCGCCGGAAAAGGCGCAGAGCGGCTCGCCGCTGCCGCGCGAGAGCGCGCCGGAGCGTTCCCCACCGCCGCCGGAGAACGAAAAAACGCCGCCCTCGCCGCTGCTGTCTCTTCGCAGCGGGCTGGACGGCATCTTCGAGCGGCTCGACCCAAAGCGGCTGGAGACCGAGGACCTTCTGGTGCTGGCGATCTTGTGGCTGCTCTACCGGGAGAGCGGCGATTGGGAATTGCTCATCGCGCTTGGCGCGTACTATTTTGATCTGTAGGGACGGCTCACGGTTTCGTGCTGCCGTCCTCTTTTTTGCCCTTCTCCGGCGCCTTTGCCGAAGGGGCGGACGGGAAATGATGGCCCGCGAAAACATACAGCCATATGCCGAGCGCGAGCGCCACCGCACCGAGCAGCAGCCAGAAGCGCATTGCGGCGTTCGCCGCAAGCAGCACCGCCGCCGCGCCGAGAATGCCGCTGGCGGCATAGAGCACGGCGACCGCCTGCTTCTGCGTGAGTCCCAGCGCGAGCAGCCGGTGGTGGATGTGGCCGCGGTCGGCGTGGAACGGGCTCTCGCCGCGGCTCACGCGCCGGACAACGGCGAACACGGTGTCCGTAAGCGGCAGCGCGAGCGTGAGCACCGGCACCGCGAACGCGACAAGCGTGTACATTTTAAAAAGGCCGAGCACCGACGCTGTGGAGAGAACGTAGCCCAAAAGCAGCGAGCCGGAGTCACCCATAAAGATCTTGGCGGGATTGATGTTGAACGGGAGAAACCCGAGACACGCGCCGCCGAGCGCGGCGACGAGCACGGAGATCTCCGTCGCCTGCGGGAGAAAGAGCGACACGGCGAGCATCGAGGCGCACCCAATGCCGCACACGCCCGCGGCGAGCCCGTCGAGCCCGTCGATGAGATTTAAGGCGTTCGTCATGCCGACGATCCAGAGAAGCGTCACCGGCACGCTCAGCGCGCCGAGCGCGATCGCCTCGGCGGAAACGTCGCCGGGGTTCGTGAGAATGCGGATCACAACGCCGTGCCGGATGGCGACGACCGCCGCGGCAATCTGCAAAACGAGCTTGACCCAGGGGCGGAGCGAAACGAGATCGTCCACCGCGCCGGTCACGACAATGATGACGCTGCCGAGCAATATACCCTGCACCGGCTCGTCGATGCCCGTGAACGGCAGCACTCCGGCGAGAAAGCCGGCAAACAGCGCCAGCCCGCCGAGCCGGGGGATCGGATGATCGTGGACGCGCCGGGACTCGCCCGGCATGTCCATCGCGCCGATCTTGCAGGCAAATTTTCGCACGGCGGGCGTGGCAAGCAGACACACCGCCGCCGCGGCGAGCAGCGCGAGCAGCACACGCACCCGCAGCCGCAGAGCCAGAGCAGGAAGCATTCCCTTCCGCCTTTCTTTTTTTCAGACACCGCCGCGCAGCGCGGCGGTGCCTGAAATTTACTGAGAATTAGATTTGAACAAAACCAATCTTCTTATAGACCTTGCGCAGCGTGCGGTTGGCGGCATAGGCCGCCCGCTCCGCGCCGTCGCGCAGGATATCTTCGAGATACGCCTTGTCCTTCATGAGCCGTTCGGCCTCCTCGCGGATGGGACGCAGCGTTTCCACCACGGCCTCGCCCACGGCGGGCTTGAACGCGCCGTAGCCCATGCCGTCAAATTCGGCCTCGATCTCGTCCATCGTCTTACCTGTACAGACGCTGTAGATCTGCATAAGGTTCGTTACGCCCAGCTTTTCGGGGTAGGCATACACGCAGTGGCCGGTCTCGGAGTCCGTCACGGCGCGCTTGAAGCAGCGCATAATGTCGTCCGGGGACTGCATGATATAGATGCACCCGCCGGGGTCCTTGTCGGACTTGGACATTTTGTTCTCCGGGCTCGTGAGACTCATGATACGCGCGCCCGTGGGCGGGATATAGGGCTCGGGGATGGTGAACACGTCGCCGTAAATGTTATTGAAGCGCATGGCGATATCGCGGCAGATTTCCACATGCTGCTTCTGGTCGCCGCCGACGGGGACAAGGTCGGTCTGGTAGAGAAGGATGTCCGCGGCCATGAGCGCGGGGTAGGTGAAGAGACCGGCGTTGATATTATCCGCATTTTTGGAAGACTTATCCTTGAACTGCGTCATGCGGGAGAGCTCGCCGAACATGGTGTAGCAGTCAAGCACCCAGCCGAGCTGCGCGTGCGCGGGGACGTGGCTCTGGATGAACAGAGTGTTCTTCTTCGGGTCAAGACCGCAGGCGATGTACTGCGCGAGCTGCGAAAGCGCGCGGCGGCGCAGATCGGCCGGCACCTGCCGGACGGTGATGGCGTGCATGTCTACGATGCAGTAGTAGCATTCATATTCATCGGAGAGCGCCACCCAGTTTTTGATCGCCCCCATATACGAGCCGAGCGTAAGATCGCCGGAGGGCTGGATGCCGGAGAATATGACTTTTTTGCGGGCAGCTTCTTCCATGATGATTCTTTCCTTTCATAAGCATTTTAAAGATGCGGGACTATGGTTTCCGTACTTTTTAATTATGGCATTATATCACGCCGGTTTTGGCTTGACAATACAGAGCCTATCCAATAAGATGGGGAAATGACAAAAGACCTTTGGGAGGTTTATCCGTATGGACAATACATGGTTTGAGAAAATGGAAGAGCGCATCCCGCGCGGCGAGGTCCGCACCCGCTTCGCGCCGAGCCCCACGGGGTATATGCACGTGGGCAATCTGCGCACGGCGCTCTACACCTGGTGCATCGCCCGCCACGCGCACGGCAAGTTCCTGCTCCGCATTGAGGACACCGACCAGTCCCGCCAGGTAGAGGGCGCGGTCGAGGTCATTTATAAAACGCTGCGCGACTGCGGTCTTGACCACGACGAAGGCCCCGACGTCGGCGGTCCGGTCGGCCCGTATGTGCAGACCGAGCGGCGCGACACCTATCTTCCCTACGCCAAGCGCCTCGTGGAGCGCGGCCACGCCTATTACTGCTTCTGCGACAAGACCGAATCCGAAGAGGATTCCGGCGACTTCACCCGCAAGGACGACCCCTGCCGCGATCTTTCCGCGGAAGAGGTGCAGCGCCGTCTTGACGCCGGTATGCCGTGGGTCATCCGCCAGAAGATCCCCCACGAGGGCGAAACGACGTTCCACGACGAAATCTTCGGCGACATCACCGCGCCGAATGCCGATCTGGACGATCAGGTGCTCATCAAGCGCGACGGGCTCCCGACCTACAACTTTGCAAACGTCATTGACGATCATCTCATGGGCATCACCCACGTCGTGCGCGGCAGCGAGTATCTCTCCAGCGCGCCGAAGTACAATCTTCTGTACGAGGGTCTCGGCTGGGACGTGCCGAGCTACGTCCACTGCTCGCCCGTCATGCGCGACGCGCACAACAAAATGTCCAAGCGCCACGGCGACCCCTCGTACGAGGATCTTGTCGCGCAGGGCTTCCTCACCGAGGCGATCGTGAACTACGTCGCGCTCCTCGGCTGGGCGCCCGGCGGCGAGCGGGAGATCTTTTCGATCAACGAGCTCGCGGAGGCGTTCGATATGTCCCGCATCTCGAAGTCCCCGGCCATTTTCGATATCGAAAAGCTCACGTACTTCAACAGCGAGTACATCAAGGCCATGTCCCCCGAGGCGTTTGCACGCGCCGCCGAGCCGTGGATCCGCAAGGCCGTCAAGACCGAAAGCTGCGATCCCGCCCTCATCGCCGCCATTTTGCAGCAGCGCACTGAAAAGCTCTCGGACATTCCCGAAAAGCTCGGCTTCTTCGATACGCTGCCCGAGTACGACACCGCGCTCTACGTCCACAAGAAGTCCAAGTGCGACGAGACCGTCGCGCTCGACATGCTCAGGAAAATGCGCCCGCGTCTCGCGGCCATCACCGACTGGACGGAGGAGGCCGTGCACGACTGCCTGATCGGCGCGGCGGCGGAATTCGGCTGCAAAAACGCTCTCGTCATGTGGCCGGTGCGCATCGCCGTTTCCGGCGAGGCCGTGACGCCCGGCGGCGCCGTGGAGATCTGCCATATCCTCGGCCGGACCGAAACGCTCGCGCGCATCGACAAGGGCATCGAAAAGCTGGAAAAATGACAAAATAAGGTCGAAGAAATTCGGCAAAACAGCGCCTCTTTTCGCCATACTAAGCGAAAAGAGGTGCTGTATTATTATGAAGAAACGAACGACCATACGAATTATCTCCTTCCTCGCCGCCGCGACCGTCGCGCTCGGCGCGGCGAGCGTCATTTTCTACCGCCGCGCCGTGACTGCCGAGCGGGAGGAGCGCCACCGCGGGGAATACGCCTTTTCCGAGCTGTGCGCCGCGGCAGACGGTCTTTCCGCGGCGCTCGAAAAATCACAGTACGCCGTGAGCCCGGCCATCACCGCCTCGCTCTGCGCGGAGGTCTATTCCCGCGCGCAGACGGCAAGCGCGGCGCTCTCATCGCTCTCCGTCCCGCTCATGGAGCTGGAGAATACGGCGTCCTTTTTCGCCAGGACCGGCGACTACGCGCTCTGGCTCCTGCGCGAGAGCAGCGGCGGCGACGATGTGAGCGAGGAAGCGCGCGAAAATCTGCGCGCGCTCGGCGACACGGCCGCGCTTCTCTCCGGCAATCTGGCGCAGCTCCGCTCCGATGTCGCCGGAGGTCTCGTGAGCACCCGCGCCGCCGCCGCGATGGACGACGCGCTCCCCTCTCTCGGCGACAGCTTTCTCGGCATGGAGCAGGAGTTTCCGGAAATGCCGACGCTCGTGTACGACGGGCCGTTTTCCGCCTCCGTTGCCGAGCGCGAGCCGCACATGATAAAAGACGCGCGCGAGGTGACGCAGGACGCCGCCGCGCTCGTCGCGGCGGGGTTTCTCGGCATGCGGAGCAATCTCGTCTCCGCCGCCGGAGAGAGCGAGGGCAAGATTCCCGTCTACCGCTTCACCGGCGGGGACTATACCGTGAGCGTCAGCCGAAAGGGCGGATACGTCGTGCGCGCCCTCTCACAGCGCGCGCCGGTGCGCTCGGCCATCACCGTGGACGCCGCGCTTGAAAAGGCCGCGGAATTTCTCGCCGCGCACGGCTGCCGCGGCATGAAGGAGAGCTATCATATTCTCAAGGACCACGTGCTCACCGTGACGTACTGCGCCGAGCAGAACGGCGTGATGTGCTATCCGGACATGGTAAAGCTCGCCGTCGCCATGGATACCGGCGAGATGCTGCGCTTTGACGCCGAGGCCTATCTCACCTCCCACGCCGAGCGGGATCTGCCCGAACCGGCGGTGTCGGAGGAGGACGCCCGTGCCATGGCAGGGGAGGGGCTGACGGTACAAAGCGAAAAGCTCGCCGTCATCCCGACGTCCGGCGCGGAGGAGATCTACTGCCGCGAGCTCATCTGCGAAACGGAGGACGGGCGGCATTATCTTCTCTATGTGAACGCGATGACCGGCGCGCAGGAGAAGATTTTGATCCTTCTCGAGGACGAGAGCGGCACGCTCGCGCTCTGAAACCCCCTCAAAACAGTGGGAAAACTTGACAGAGGCGGATTCGTATAGTAAAATACACACACTATTATGGAATAGTATAAGTTCCGAAAGTATGCAGTTTTATTATACAAAGGAGGTCATCCTAATGGGCTTCATTCCGGAAACCACCTGCCGCCGCTGTGGCCAGAAATACTCCGGACTGCGCAACCGCTGCCCGAACTGCGGCACGCCCCGGCAGAATCAGCCGAACCGCGTACCGCATACGACCGCATCCGCCACGCCGAACACCGCCGCTTCCCGCCGCGCCGGCGCCGATATCCGCTGGCAGCTCATCTTCGGCGGCATTCTTCTCGTCGCCGTGATCCTCGCCGTCGTCGTGCTCATCGCGGGCGGAGGGAAGGACTCCGGCCCCAGCTCCGGCAACCGCCCGTCCGTGACGAATAACCCCGGCAGCCAGATCGTCTACAGCGCGGCCGACCTGCCGACACCCAGCCCCTCGCCCATCCCGACGCCCGAAGCCAGCCCCACCCCGGTCATTGAGTCGATGGCGATCGCGTTCCTCAACAAAAATGTCAAGGAGCACTCTCTCACGCTGACGAACGCCGGAGAGATCACGATCGACCTCGATCTGAACGTCTTCCCGAGCTCGGACGACCTGCCCGTGACGTGGAGCAGCAGCAACGAGAAGATCCTCACCGTGGACGACCGCGGCATCGTGACCGTTGTCGGCGCCTCGCCGAACATCACCGTCCACGCGGTGATCGTCGCCGAGTGCGGCGGTCTGCAGGACTATGTGACGATCTACGTCCCGGCGTATCAGGCGGCATATCTCACGCAGAACCTGTACGATCCCGAAACCTACGAGCAGGACAATCTTGAATGGGACAGCATCATCTATGCCAAGCCCTCGGAAAAGGCCGGCTGATCGGCGCAGATTTTTCCGAAAAATAACGCAAAAAACAGTTGACAAGGGGTATTATCTTTTGTATAATACCCCTTGCCTTGAAAAATTCGGACGATTAGCTCAGCTGGTATGAGCATCCGCTTGACGTGCGGAGGGTCACAGGTTCGAGTCCTGTATCGTCCACCAGAAACATACCGCTCCTTACGGAGCGGTATGTTTTTTATATCGGGTGGCTCGAACCTGTGACCCTGCACCCGAAGGGTGCGTTGAGCGAAGCGGAATATGTGCGGACGCAGCCGCGCAGCGGCAGGCATCCGCAAGTTCGAGTCCTGTATTGTCCACCGGAAACATACCGCTCCTTACGGAGCGGTATGTTTTTATATTGGAAAACAAGTCTCTTTTCATAATGCATCAGGCCGCCGGTTTCTCCGGCGGCCTGATGCATTTATTTATAATTTCTGCGGATCGTTTTTCTTCACCCATTCCTCGGCGAAGCGGGCGAAGCGGCGCGTGGCGGGGCCGGCACGCCCGCCGGCCGGTACTGCCAGCGCGATCGTCCGGCTCGAGGGCGGCGTCATCTCCCGCACGGCGATGCCGTCGCGGTGGCCCTGCAGAAGAAGCTCCGGCACGATGCTCACGCCGAGCCCCTGCGATACCATGGCGAGAATGGCGTAATCGTCCTTCGTTGTAAAGCGCACGTTCGGCTTCACCCCGGCGGCGTCAAGCGCGCGGCGCGCGTCGTCGTCCGAGGACTCGAGCAGCGAGATGAACGGCAGCGCCGCAACCTCTTTTACCGGGCAGACGTCCTTCTTTGCCAGCGGATGGTTCTCCGGCAGTATGGCGAGAAGCCGATCCTCCCGCAGGGGAATGCATTCGCACCGCAGCGCCGTCGGCAGCGTGATGAACCCGATGTCCACGCTCCCGTCCGTCAGCCAGCGGTCTACATCGTGATAGTCGCCGTTGAAGAGCTTGAACTCCACGTGCGGGTAGAGCGTCTGAAATTCCTGCATCATGCCCGGCAGCCAGTGCACCGCCACGCTCGTGAACGTCGCAATGCGCACCGTGCCCGCCGAAAGGCCGCGCAGCTCCGCCGCCGTCTGGTCGAGTTGCTCCTGCGAGCGGAGAATGTCCCGCAGAAACGGCATGATCTTCTCTCCCTCCGGTGTCAGGCGCGCGCCCGTACGGCTGCGCGTCAGGAGCGGAAAGCCGAATTCTTCCTCGAGCGCGGCGATGATGTGGCTCACGCCCGACTGCGTCAGCCCCAGCTCCTCCGCCGCCTTCGTCAGCGAGGAGAGCTCCACCGTTTTTTCAAAAACTTCATATTTTTTCGTATCCATGAAAATTTCCTCTTGCAATTTAGCGCGTTAAGGTGTATAGTACGCCCATAACATTTTTATCAGTAATGCATTGCATTATAAAACGTAATGCGTCGATTGTCAAGGGGGAAGAAACATGAATCATTCAGAGCTTTTAATGTTTATCCTGTATCTGGTATTTATGCTGGGTATCGGCATCTGGTTTTTTGTGCGCAGCAAGAACGCCGGGGAGAAGGACTACTTCCTCGGCGGACGCGAAATGGGCGCGTGGGTGTCCGGCCTTTCGGCGGGCGCGAGCGACATGAGCGCATGGGTGCTCATGGGCATGCCGGCGTCCATCTATGCTTACGGCATGGGCAAGGCGTGGATCCCGGTGGGCCTGTTCATCGGCTATTCGCTCAGTTGGATCTTCATTGCGCCGCGGCTGCGCTCGTTCTCCATCGTGTGCGGCGACTCGATCACGATCCCGCAGTATCTGACGAACCGGTTCAAGGCGAGCTCCCGCGCGCTGCAGATCATCAGCGCGGTGATCTTCCTCGTGGCGTATACCGTTTATTCCGCGAGCAGCATCAAAGCGTGCGGCACGCTCTTTGAAACGGTGCTCGGCATCCCGGCGCAGATCGCAATGTACGCCGCGGCGGTCATTATCGTGGGATACACGTTCCTCGGCGGCTTCAACGCCGTATGCTGGACGGACTTTTTCCAGGGGCTGCTGATGCTCGGCTCGCTTTTCGCCGCGCCGATCGTCGCGCTGTGCATGATGCAGAAGAGCGGCACGACCGCCGGAACGCTGCCCGCGGGCTACTGGAACATGATGACCTCATGGCAGGACATTCTCTCCGGTCTCGGCTGGGGTCTCGGCTACGCCGGTATGCCGCACATCATCATCCGGTTCATGTCCGTGAAATCGGACAAGGAACTCAAAAAGGCCGCGAAGGTCGGCATCGGCTGGACGTTCTTCATTCTCATGTTTGCGGTGCTCGTGTCGGTCGTGGCGCACCTCTTCCTCGGCGACGGGCAGGAGAGCTCCACCATCTTCATCGCCATCGTGCGCCGCATCTTCACCGGCCCGTGGCTGGGACTCATTTCGGGCCTGCTGCTCAGCGCGATCCTCGCCGGCGCGATGAGCACCGCCGATTCGCAGCTTCTCGCCGCTTCGAGCGCGTTTGCGAGCGACGTGTATAAGCCCGTGATCCGCAAGGGACAGAGCACGGATAAGGAAATGCTCTGGGTCGGGCGTATCGTGGTGCTCGTGATCGCCGCGGCGGCGCTGCTCATCGCCTCCAACCCCGGCAGCGGCACGATCATGTCGCTTGTCGAGAACGCGTGGGGCATCTTCGGCGCGTCGTTCGGGCCGGTCATCGTGCTGAGCCTCTTCTGGCGCGGCTTCACGTTCTCCGGCGCGGCGGCGGGTATCGTCGCGGGCGCGGTGGTAGACGTGCTGTGGCTCGTGCTCTTCAAGAGCACCGGCGTTTACGAGATCGTCCCCGGCTTCGCCGCCGGACTTCTCGCCGCGGTCATCGCCTCGAAGTGCTCGAGCGCGGAGAGCCGCGAGACCGCCGCGGCGCTCTTTGATCTGTGCATCGCGTATAAGGACTGAGAGGGAAGAGCCGCGGCGAAACAGGCCGCTTGCAATTTCTTTTCAGAAACAATATAATAACAAAAGACACGAACCAGCCATCCGGAAATGTAAAACTGTCATTCCCGCAGGCGCGGCTTCGTGTCTTTTTTTGCTCCGGAGTTTGCTGCCCCGACGGCGGGGCGGGGAAGATTCGGAGGACGGAGGGGACATCAGTTTTGGAACAAAAAGAGCAAGTGGATGCATTTGTTTCCTACGGCTATACGCCCTTTCGGAAAGGACAGTGCGTCAAAAGGATCCTTTTCCTCTGGGCGTTGAGCGCGGGGGTGTGCTTTATCGGGGAACGGCACGTTTGGGCCGTCGGTCTCGCGGCAGGTGCGGTCTGCGTGAGCGTGTTTTTTGCGGTTCTGATCGTGCGGCATTCATCGACGAAGCGCGCAAGATTCCTCTGCGACGGCGTTTTCTCCCTGTATCTCTCCCTGCTTTTCAATTTGGCGGCCTACCGGCTTTTCGCTCTGGAGACGGGGGACAGCTGGATGATGGCTGTCGGTTTTCTGCTTCTGCTGTTCGGCTGGGTGCTGGCGTTTCTGTTTATAACGTTTCGCAATATAAAGAAGGGCGTGTTCTCCAAAGAGCCGACCGCAAAGCAGACAGCGATCCTTCCCGCGGCGGGCGGCGCGGTCGGAGTCCTTGCCGCACGGTTCCTGCTGACGGGCCAGCCGCAGCAAACGGTGTTTCGGCTGACCGGGGCGCTGCTTTTGATCCTTTCTCTTCTGATAAGCATCCCCGGCATCAACATTTTAAAGGCGGTGCTCTGCAAAGAATGAATGTCACAGCAGAAAACCGCTCTGAGAAACATAATACAGACATACGGAAAAAGGCCCCTGTAACGGTTTACAGGGGCCTTTTCGTGAGCGGAGCGGCGGACTACCGACGGCGGCGTTCCTCCTGTCCGGATCAGCCGCGGATGTTGTAGTTTGCCGCGAGAAGGTTCATTGCCTTGAGAAGTTTGTGCGTGTAAATGAAGGGGCCGACGACGATCAGACTGCCGAGAACGCCCCACAGCCAGAAGGTGCTTGCGTCGAAGTCGTAGGCGATGCCGCGGCGGCGCATCTCGTTTCCGATGCGGCTGCAGAGCTGGTGTGTCCAGATGACGGGATAAATGCCCAGCGTCAGCCACGAGAAGATGAAGAGAACCAGACAGTAGTGCATGGTCTTTCGTCCGTCATACCGGCCGGCGATGAGATTGATGTCCGAACTGATGTTGGACATCACCACGAGACCGTAAATGCCGAGCGTAAGGAAATTGAGCAGGATCAGCTTCAAAAGGCCGCGGTTCGTCTTGAGCTGACCGACCGGAGCTGCGCCCGCGGAAGGTGCTCCGTACGGACTGCCGCCGTAGGGGGCCGATCCGCCGTAAGGATCTGCGCTTCCATAGGACTCCGCGCTGCCGTACGAATCGGCTCCGCCGTACGGCAAAGGGCTATAGCCGGGAGCGGCGGGAGCATCCTCCATGACCGGCGTGCTGTACGAACTCGGGCTGCCCCCGACGCTCATCCCGCAATTTGGGCAAAACGCGGAACCGTCGTTGACGGCAGTCCCGCAGTTGGGACAGTATTTCATTCTCATTCCTCCCCGGTCATCGATTTCGGCAATAAACCCGGACGCCTGCGGAGGTTTTGACGCGGCGCACAGGGCGCAAAGCACAAAATATGAATGCTGATATCATAAATATAAGCGTGTTTATCCGTGCCGTCAAGAAAATATGCGCCGTTTTTCTATTTTTATCGTGCTTTTCCGCATGCTGCACGGATGCTGCACATATCAGAGCTTTCTGTCCGCACTGCGAAGCCAAAGATCGATGATCTCGTCGTGCTGCTTGGCGATCTCCTTCCAGCTCTCGACCTCTCTTGTCAGATAGGCGAGCTTCTGCCGGAGAGCGATGTTCTGGTCGATGAGATTCTGCCCCTCATTATCTACAGAACTGTCAACAGTAAAATGACCCGCTCACCACGACCGTCAACGGCATCACGTGGCCGCTGCTCATCGAGGGGCTTCATCTGGCATAAAAAATGGGTGCGCTTGTCCCGACAGGACTGCGCACCCGATTTTTGCTTTTTGAAGTAATATAACTTTTTCGCTGGTCAGCGGTTTCGCAGATGACGCAGCATCCTTCGCCCGAAAGGTCATATCAAAATGCCGTCGCAGTGGTCGATCTCGTGCTGGATGATCTCCGCCGTCCACCCGGTAAAGGTCTTGAGCCGCGTTTGGAATCTCTCATTCTGCCACTGCACCTTGATGGTTTGGAAACGCATCGTTTTCCGCGTGCCGGCAAGAGAAAGGCAGCCCTCCGCCGTCTCGTATGCGCCGGACTTTTTGACGATGACCGGGTTGAGCATGACCATATATTCCCCCTCGTTATCGAAGACGATGATGCGCTTGTTTACGCCGATCATGTTCGCCGCCATGCCCACGCATCCGTCCCTGTGGGCGGACAGCGTGTCCAGCAGGTCCTGCGCCGTGCCGAGATCATCCGCCGCGGCGGGTTCGGCCTTCTGCGCGAGAAAGCTCTCGTCCCTGCAGATATCACGGATCATACCATTTTCTCCTTAGTTTCTCCTTAAAGTCAGCCGCGGCAGATCGTTCTGCCGCGGCTGGTCATTTTTATGCGCCCCACACTTTCGCGGAGACTTTCAGCGGAGCTTCGCCGGTATCACTCCGCGTCCTCCTCGTCCTCAAGCAGGAGCGGGAGCGTGGCTTCATACTTGGTTTCGGTGGCGCTCTTTTCCTCCGCCTGCGCGGTGTAATTGCGCACGATGGCTGCCGCCTTTTCGATCGGCAGGAGCGTACCGGCGCCCGCGACGCAGCCGCCCGGACACGCCATGCCCTCGAGCAGATACCCGTCGTACTTGCCGGCCTTGGCAAGCGTGAGCATTTTCCGGCAGTCCTTGAGTCCCTGCGCGCACGCGGTTTTCACCTCGCGGTCGGGGTCGATGTGCGAGATCGCCTCGCGCACCGCTTCCGCAACGCCGCCGGAAACGGCAAAGCCGCGGCCCGCCGCCGTGCCTTCGCGCAGCGGCGCGGTCTGGGTGATCTCGTTAAAGTTGATGCCCTTGGCCTCGAACATGCCCATGACCTCTTCAAACGTCAGGACAAAATCGACTTCGCTGCGCACGGTCGTGCGCATGGCTTCAAGCTTCTTTGCGCTGCACGGCCCGATGAACGCGACCTTCTCGCCCGGGTGCTGCTGCTTGCAGAGGCGCGCCGTGAGCACCATGGGCGTGAGCGCCATGGAGATGCAGTTTGCCTGCTCCGGGAAGAGCTTTTTCGCCATGACCGCCCAGCTCGGGCAGCAGGACGTTGCCATGAACGGCTGCTCGGCGGGGACCTTCTCCAGAAAGTCCTTCGCCTCGTCGAGCGTGCAGAGGTCTGCGCCGACGGCCACCTCCGCCACATGCCGGAAGCCGAGCATCTTCATCGCGGCCTTGAGCTTATCCGGCGTCATGCTCGGGCCGAGCTGCCCGACGAACGCGGGCGCGACGATCGCAATGACCTTTTCACCGCCGCGCAGCGCCTGCGTGAGCTGGAAGAGCTGACTCTTATCGGAGATCGCACCGAACGGACAGTTCACAAGACACATGCCGCACGAGACGCACTTATCATAATCGATATCGGCGCGGCCGTGCTCGTCAGACCGGATGGCGTCCATACCGCACGCCTTGGCGCACGGGCGCTCCTGCAAAATGATCGCATTGTAGGGGCAGACATCCGCGCACTTGCCGCAGCGGATGCAGAGATCCTCCTGAATGCGGCTCACGCCGCGGTGGCTGAGCTTGACCGCCTTTTTCGGGCAGATCTCGCGGCACGGGTGCGCCAGGCAGTTCTGACAGAGGTTCGTAACGATATAGCGCTTTTCCGGACAGGCGTTGCAGGCAAACTTCAGAATATTCACCAGCGGCGGCTCGTAATATTTCTCCGGTCTCGCGCTCTCCTCCGCACCTGCGGCGAGCGGCGCGTGCTGGTCGAGCGGGCGGGGGCTCAGGCCCATTGCGAGACGCAGCCGTTCACCGACGATGGCTCTTTCCAGAAAGATGCTGCTGCGGTGCTCGGCGACCTCGCCGGGGACGATCTTATACGGCAGGTCTTCAATGCGGGAATAGTCCCCGCCCTCGTAGCCCATGCGGGCGACTTCGGTGAATACCTGACGGCGAATGTCGGTAATGGTGGAATAAATGCCGCGAATGCTCAATGGAACCCCTCCTTAGTTCGATTTATCTCGACGTGTTACGCAATATCTCGCTCCATGCCTCCGGCGACGCGGGGGAGAGATGCGCCGCATCTCCGTCCGCTTTCTGCCAGACGAGGCTCTCCTTTTCGACCCAGAGCCGGTATACGCTCTCCGTGCCGTCCGGCGCGTCGAGCGTGATCGTATAGTCGCAGTCTCGCTCCGGCGTGGGCGTTTCACCCTCGTCGAGCAGAAGATACCCGGCGAAAAATCCGTCGTCCGGCAGCGTGACCGCGTCGTCCGATGCGCCGTTTTCCGCGGTGGTGACAGTGACCGTAACGCTGCCGTCCGCCGCGGCGCTATCCGGCGCGGCGGCCATCATCCTGCCGCCTGCGGGCGCTGCCGGTGCTTCCGCCGGGGTGTCCGTTTCGTCACTGTCCTCCGCCGCGCTGTACATGGCGATCTCCGACTCTTCCCTCGCCGTGCTGCTCGCGCCCTTCGCGGCGAAAGTGCCGGAAAAGGTCACTCCCGCCCAGATCGCCACGGCAGCCGCCGCGGCAAGCGCGCCGCAGCGCGTCACGAGGCGCTGGATGCTCGCCTTTTTCTTCGCCGGCTTTTCCGCCGGGGCAGCGGCTTCATGGACGCGCGCCATCACGTTCGCCGTGAAATTCTCCGGTGCATCGCCGAGCGCATCGTCCGTGCCGGATATTGCCTGCATCGCCTCATAAAAGCTCCGGCAGGCCTCACAGCTTTCCAGATGGGCGCGAAGCTCCTTGTCCTCTTCGGCGGTGATCTCGCCGTCGAGCGCTGCGCCGATCAGCTCTTCATAGTATTCACAGTTTTTCACGCTTCACACCCCTTCCCTTGTTTGGACGGGAAACGGTCGGAAAAGTTCCCGCTTTTGAGAAGCGCTATGCAGAGCTTTTTCCGCGCGCGGTTGAGCCGCGATTTGACCGTGCCGACCTCCAGCGAGAGCGCCGCGGCGATCTCATCGTAGCTCAGCCCCGCGCTCTCGCGCAGGGCGAGAATTTCGCGGCAGTCATCCGGCAGCGCGGCGAGCGCCGTGCGCACGGCGTCCCGGTCGGCGGCGCGCTCGGCCAGCCTCTCGGGGGAATACCGCTCGTCGGGAATGGCGATCTCGGTCTCTTCGCCGTCGTCGTCTTCCGTCTGGAGCGACACGATAACGGCACGCTTATTTTTGCGCAGCATATCGATGCATATGTTGTTCGTCAGCCGGTAGAGCCACACGGAAAACCGGCTGTCGCCGCGAAAATCCGCAAGCGAGGTGTACGCCTTGAGAAACGCCTCCTGTGCGGCGTCCTCGGCGTCGGCCTCGTTTTTCAGAATGCGCAGCGCGAGACGGTACACCTTTGTCTGGTTTTCCGTCACGAGCGGCTCATAGGCGCTCTCGTCTCCGGCGAGAACGCGCTCGATATATCCTTTTTCCTCGTCTTTTGTCATGCTGTCACCTCAGATCGCGCTGTATGCCGCGGACGATCTTCTCCGCGTCGGTAAGCGTGTTCATCGATACGATCTGCTGCTTATAATATCCCGCATGAGACACCCCGCGCAGATACCAGCAAAGCTGCTTGCGCGCTTCCAGAATGGCGATCTTCTCTCCCTTGAACGAGCACGCCATTGTGATCTGGCCGAGTGCTTCCTCCATCCGCACGCGCAGCGGCGGAAGCGGCGGGACTTCTTCCCCTGCGAGGAGCGCGTTGCCCTGCTCAAAGAGCCACGGGTTGCCGAAGCTGCCGCGCCCGATGAGCGCCGCGTCCGCGCCGGTGTAGCGCAGGATGTGCTCGGCGTCCTCCGCGGTCCATACGTCGCCGTTGGCAAACACCGGGATGCGCACCGCACGCTTCACATCGCGGATGATGTCCCAGTCGGCCTGTCCCGCATACATCTGCGCTCTCGTGCGGCCATGCACCGCGATCGCCGCAGCGCCCGCGCTCTCGCACATTTCGGCAAACGGCACGGCGTTGATATTGCCCTTATCGAAGCCTTTGCGGAACTTGACTGTCACCGGCACATCCACCGCGTGGACGACCGATTCGATGATCTTCGCCGCGAGATCGGGCGTTTTCATAAGCGCGCTCCCGTCGCCGGATTTTACGACCTTCCCGACGGGGCAGCCCATGTTGATGTCGATGATCTCGGGGCGGCAAAGGTCTATCACCTTGCACGCGGCCTCCGCCATGCACGAGGGGTCGCTCCCGAAGATCTGCACGGCGAGGGGCGTATCCCCCTCGGGCCGGACGAGCAGCGTTTTCGTCTTGCCGTCCTGATACATGAGCGCCTTGGAGGAGATCATTTCGCTCGTGGCGAGCGCTGCGCCGTGTTTCCGGCAGAGGAGCCGGAATGAGGCGTCCGTCACGCCGGCCATCGGCGCGAGAAAGAGCCGCCCGGCGAGCTCCACGTTTCCGATTTTTACCATATGGTCTTATGGGCGCGTCGCCACGACGCGGTGGATGGGAAGGCCCATCTCGGTGAAGCGCGCTTCGTAATCGGTCATGGGCGTGCCCTCCGGCATATCGGCAAGCGCCCAGCCGCAGCTGCGGAACGATTCGAGCGACCAGTCGAAAAGCGGCCCGTTGTCGGTCTTGAACCAGACCGCCCCGCCCTCCGGCAGCAGCGCGCGGTACTTATCGAGGAACTCCGGCGCGGTCAGACGGCGCTTGAACTGCTTCTTCTTCGGCCACGGGTCAGGGAAATTGATATACAGGCGGGAAATCTCACCCGGGGCGAACATCTCGGGCAGGAGCTCGGCGTCCCGGTCGAGAAAGCGGACGTTCGGTATGCCCTGCTCCACAACGCGCTCCATCGCCACGACCATCGCGTCCGGCACCTTTTCGAGCGCGAGCAGCAGCACGTCCGGCTCGCGGAGCGCCTGTTCGCAGGTGAAGCGGCCCTTGCCGCAGCCGAGCTCCAGACGGATCTCGCGGTACTGCGAAAACTCCTCCGCCCAGCGGCCTTTATGGTCTTCCGGCGTCCGGATCTGCACCGCGGCACAGCGCTCCATCCGGGGGATCAGGTTCGGTTTTTTCCGCATTCTCATAAGGTTCACACTCCTGTTTCTTTCACACGCCATCATATCATAGCGACGAAAAAACATCAATCCGAAAAACCTTGCATGGAGCGGTTGTGTTTGGTATAATATCACGGCGAAAGCGCACGACCGGGTATAGCGAAGATGGTATCGCGCCTGCTTTGGGAGCAGGAGACCGCGCGTTCGAGCCGCGCTACTCGGACCAAAAGCCCCTTGGGATCCATGATCTCAAGGGGCTTCTCTTATTCTTATGGAGATGTTTCATTTTATTTGCGTTTATTAAAAAGCCCGACCGTGAAAAGCCCGATCGCGGTGTTGACCCCTCAAAAGCTATCCGGCACCAACGCCAGCTTGTTTATGGACTCATGGGCACGGACAAGCGCATCATAGACAGCCAGAACGTCCTCGGAATCCCATGTTCTGAGATCCTTTTCCTCGATGACGCCTCGGCTCTCCTTGATGATTTTGGCAAGCTGCGCTTCATCCGCAACAGCAACGACCGCCTGAACCGCCGCATTATTCTGCGCTTTTTTCAAATTGAGAATAAGGCTGTCGATCGAGCCTTTGGACTGCACTTCAAAAACATAAATTGCCTTGCCCATGTTGCCGATTTTCGCTTCCCATACCGCATCAACGACCGCTCCGGCGGTAATGCGCACCTCTGCCCGACTTTCAAAGCCCAGGAGTTCGCCGATCGCCACAAGTTTTTCCTTGATTTCCTCGTGGAGAGATTTCGACTCCTTGACGGTTGCAGGCTTCTCTGCGGCGGGCGTCACCGCAGTTTCGCCGGATGGCTCTTTTTTCTCTGCAAGCGGAAGCAGCTCGTCCCACATGAAGTAATCCACCGTGAGCAAATCTGCATCTTTTTCTCCTGCCGCTATCAGCTCCCCTGCAATCTGCTTCGCAACGGCACAAACTTCCGCATACTTTTTCCCGATGTACTGATAGTTGTACTTCGGCATATCCGGGACTTCCAAATAAGCGAAGCACTGTATGGTAGTTTTATTAAAGATGACATACTCCCGCGGATTCACATAGGTCAACAATTCGCTGATCGTAGCCGGACCGAGCCCCTTTGCATTTTTCAAAAACGTGTCCCATCTTTTTTCAATGGCTCCGTCCCCATACAGCAGATCCGCCAACTGCTTTTTCACATTTTCAAATCCGTTATCGGCAACGATCTTGTCAACAACATACTTCTTGTTGCCCCAGATCAGCATGGACCACAGCTTGCTTATATACTCAAGGAAATCATCCTCTGTCATAGCAAGAAGTTTCGCCTCGGTGAAGGATTGATAATAGGACTTTCGCTCGCTGCGCTCTTTCCAGTTATCGCTGTAATATGCAGCATTTGCGGTTTTCTTTTTTACAAACTCCGTAATCGCCGCGGATAGTTTTTGCTTGTTCATATAAACGCCTCCTGTGCTATAAATAACCGCAAAAGGTTGGGCAGGGGTTCGGCTTATTTACTGCGCTTTCAGAGCACGCTCCCACTCGGCCTCTTTAAATCCGACGAGGACAAGATCGTCCCCGACCAGAAGCGGGCGTTTGACCAGCATCCCGTCCGCAGCAAGAAGCCGCAGCATCTCCTCCTCGCTCATGCCGGGCAGCTTGTCCTTGAGTTCCATGGACTTGTAGAGCAGACCGCTGGTATTAAAAAATTTCTTCAGCGGCAGGCCGCTGCGCTCGTGCCACGCCGCCAGCTCGTCGCAGGCGGGATTCGCCGTTTTGATGTCGCGGAGCTCGTAGGCAATTTTGTGCTCGTCCAGCCATTTTCGCGCCTTCTGGCAGGTCGTACACTTGGGGTAACAGATAAATACCATAGTCTTTCGCTCCATTTCTGTGTTTGGGTTTTTATGATAGCACATCCCGTAAAAACGGGCAAGAAACAGGATAAAAAAGCCTCCCGTCCGACGCCGGCGCATGTCCACCGGAAACCGAACGGGAGGCGTTTTGGAGGATTATAGATTTGCGCTCTTAAAACGAAGCGCTATATGCTCGGCAAGCAGGGCGATGAATTCGCCGTTTGTCGGTTTTCCTTTGGCTCCGGAGATGGTGCCGCGGAAGATTTTCTGCTGCATCTCGAAGTCGCCGCGGTTCCATGCGATCTCGATCGCATGGCGCATTGCCCGCTCTACGCAGGCAGGCGTCGCAGAAAACCTTTTGGCGATCTCCGGATACAGCACCTTCGTTATTCCGGCGACGGAGCCCGCACCGCGGATCGTAAAAAGGATCCCTGCACGCAGGTATTGAAAGCCTTTAATATGCGCCGGTACGCCCATCTCGTGGAGAAGGTTAGTGACGGCGCTTTCCAGTTGTGCGGGCGCGGGAGCCGGCACCTTCGGCGCGGGGGCCAGTCCGGGGACGGCGGCGGGCGGTCTCGTTTCCGCCTTCGCGTACTGCCGCAGGCACTGCAGAAGCGCTCCGGGGTCGCAGGGCTTGGGGATAAAGTATGCCGCGCCAAGCCTTGCGCACTCGGCAACAATGGCGGCGTTGACAAATCCGGTGAGAACGACTACCGGCGGCGCGCTCTCCGCTTCGGCGAGCCGGCGCAGTACGCTCAGCCCGTCGAGCCGCGGCTGAACGAGCTCCAGCAGCACCACATCCGGCCGCAGCGACTGGATTTGAGAAAGGGTCTCCGTCCCGCCGGACGAAAAGCCTGCCGCTTCCATGTCTCTCTCCTGAGAAAGCGCAGCCGTTATCGTTCGTTGGAGATCCGGATCCGGGTCGGCGATCAGCACGCGAAGTTTCATAATATCGCCTCCATATCGATTTTTTTCTTCAGCTGATCTACTACACGGATAAAATAGCATATTTTATGTCTTATTTCAACAAATCCCCCATAAAGATGCCGTTAATTCGTTCGACAATATTCGGCAGGGAAAAGAGAATTCTAAGCCGAACAGTGCAAATTACCTCTGCGCGCTCCGCCACTCCCGGTCGGAGAAGCCGGGACGTCTTTGAAATACGGATACAATAGCATTTTGGAGGCTCATGGTTTTTGCCTCCTTTTGTTTTAAAATGTATAGTAACGCACATCGTGGAGGCGCAATAAAGGCTGCGCTTAGGCAATAAAATATAGTTATGCTAGATACAAAATAATGCCGTATTTCTCTATAAGCTCTTCCTGTAAGTCTTCACTCATTGTTAAATTAGCGTCATCAAATCGTTTGATCTCAAGCGTACGGCAAAACGCCGAAAGATCACCACCATACATTCTGTAGCCATGCAGCACCTGCCCGTCTACCGGACAAGGGAATAAAATTAGCTTTGTTAATCCACAATTTTTTGCGGTTTGCTTTATGGTGTATAGATAGTCAAGAGAAAGCGTATATTGTGGTATATTCATCGACGAACGAGCGGCGCTTGCCTTCTGAAGATAGTCGATTAAGTCTGCGACACAGTCGATTTGCAGCTTGGCAGCCTCTTTTTGATCGCGGGATAAAGAGCTTCCCTCCACAATCAGCTTGCCACTGTCAGCAAAAAAGGAAATACCACTATTATTCATTTGTGATTCTCCTATAAATATAAATGGTTTTTAGTGTTTTACAATAATCACTTTTACACCGTCAGACATTTCTATGTCCCGTTTGAATTCGAGTTCATTTTGTATAACTCCGAGATCGTACACCACAAACAGTTGTCTATTGTATATTTTTTTATATGCGGTTATATCGGCACTAATTTCTTCAATAATCTTGGATTTGCGATTTTCTCGTAATAGCTTGACCTCTATGCACAAAGACATTTTAGGAACGATAAAATCTGGTATGTATTCTTTCCCAGAAAACTCAACTTTCCCCGACTCTCTATCGTAATCTGTACCTTTTGACAATCCTCTGCCAAGTAATAATGATTCGATTGCGTTTTGGACTTCAACCTCTTGCTCCGGTTTTTGAAAAATTGCGGAGCGAAGTCGAAATTGAAGGAAATTTTCGAGATTGTCGAATTCATCATCAGCAAAGTCAAGACCTTCTTCTACGCTGGATAGAAGTATTCTTGCCGATAACAGCACTTGTTCCAAAACTCTTTTTTGAGTTGGCCATACGGTATCGTCCCGGTTGGGTATTGCACCTAAGTTAAAAGTATAGATTATAGATTCTACGTTTAATATATCTTTTGCTCTATTAGCCAAATCATTATATATTCTTGCCATGTCTGCATAGCTTGCGTATCGTGCTGTTTCGGCGGTATTTGAGTTGTTCAGTATTTCATTTATTGTTTTTATAAATGCTGACAACTGTGAAATTAGAACCTTTATATCTCGAGTATTATCCACCGTATTTTTCATTGAATTTCACCTCAGATTCTGCTTTTGCAGGCAAATATAATTATTTTTCAACTCAAAATTTAGATATCCTTAATCAGATGGAGAACTGTTGTCATAGAACATTCAATGATTACTAGTGTTTCTATCAATCCATGCTTCAAGCGAATCCTTTCTGTACGGAATTACTTCAATTGCGAGATTTTTGATAGAGCTGCCGGTACTTTCGGTAATTTTTACAGCAACGACAGGTTTGTTGATACTGACTGCATATCGGATTTCATCAATAGACATCCCAAAACTATTTGCAGGTCTATTAGAGCAGACAACAACAGAAGCGTATCGAATCTGTTTTTGAATCTGAGGGTCAACATTAAACCGACGATCGATTACATCGAATGGTGAACTTGCAGGGACAGAATAATCACGAATCTTGTATTTTGTGCGATCCAACAAATTGCAGATGTATGAATAGTCGCTGTTGTTCCATCGATGCGGAATAAAAACATTAATCATTACACTTCACTCCCGGCTTAAATAAAAATAAGACAAAAAAGAATAACGTATAGAACGACAAACATTGCTGGCATGATCAGTTCCAACTTCGTGCTGCGGATGTATTTCTTCTCTTTGACGATTTTCCATTCATCCATAAATGGCTGCACTGGCAATTGTTTCTCAAGTTCGGTAATTACAGCAAACTTCGCGCTATTTAAATTCTTATAGTTGATAATAAATGTTCCCCAAATTATGCATTCAATTACGCCTGCCGCAAGCAAAACAATTGTTTTTACATCCCACACTAGGGAAATAGCTGCCGCTAAAGCTAAATTGACTGTTACAAATAAATTGTTCAGGTTGTCTCTGCGCGCACTTACTGCATTAGCCATTTCGACGCATGTTTGCCATTGAGCCAACTTTATTTCTGTTATTACGCTGTCTTGTTTGTCATTTATAGCCATTCGGTCACCTCATTTTAATCTTTCGCATAGCGGCAGGAGTTCTTCCAGTTTTGCAACGATGCGTTTTTGCTCGGCGAGGGGTGGGAGCGGCAATGATATATTAATCATTCTTGTAAGGCCCAGGTCTCGGTTGCTTGTGCCATGGGTAAGTTTTTGAGATTGGTCATAGCAGTGCGGCGAATTGAGCGCAGTTGCTAAATAAAATGGGAAAAGGTAATCTCCTAATTCCAGAACGGCAACATGAACCCAAACGTTAAAATCAACATCCGTATCATTTACCGCAGCAATACCAGTTGTCCCGCCTTTTGAATACAAAACATCCCACTGCTTAGGCTTACAGCGCTTACACAGTTCTTGATGTAATTCCTCGGAAATGTACTTGGCGCCAGTAAAATCAAGTTTCCCAGTAGAAATGTTTCTTGTCGAAATAAATGGAATCCCGCTTGGCTGATATTTAGGACTAAAATGTGGTCCATCTTTGGCACTAAGAATAATATCGCCAAGACGCACCCACTTCCAGCTCTCCGGAATCTCAAACGGCACTTCATCCTCTGCGATATCGGGCAGAGGTTTTTCTTTTTTGATTTTGCCTTCCTTGATGAGCCTTTGCTTCTCGGCTTGAATCTGCCGGTACAGTTCCTCGCCGGTGCCTTCTTCGGGGCGCTGCTCAACGAGCTTGCCCTGTATCGCCATTTGCAGGAGCGACTTCTGCATATCCGCCGGAAATCGTCTGTTAAATTCTTCCAGACGGCCCCATGCCTTCTCGTAGCGGTCGATCAGCGGCAGCAGCTCTTCGATTTTTGCAACAATGCGCTTTTGCTCGGCAAGCGGGGGGAGGGGAACTTTTAATACATGGAGGGTATTTGCTGAAAGGCCTTGAATGGCAATTCCTTTTCCGCTTATCATTCCGTTATTTTTGTATAGATAGAAGATATAGTAGAAGTATTCTGTGACGAGGGAGAAAAACGACCGCAATCTGTGAATGTGGTTTTGTATACGCATAGGGAAATCAAAATCCCAGATGGCAGCACGTCCGATTTCTCCGCCTTCAAGAACAAGCAAATCGCCTTTTCTGACAGTGCATTTTTCAATTTCGTTTTCAGTAAAATGCATTGTTTTTAGGTTGCTTAATTCAAATCTGTTCCAATAAACATTAGACGATGTTATATATTCTAATGGCGTACCGTTTCGGGCTGAGCCGTTTAGTGCTTTACCGGTGTTGTGCTGGAATAAATCCCCTATATATACCCACTTCCAACTCTCCGGAATGTCAAACGGAACTTCATCCTCTGCAATCTCCGGCAGAGGCTTTTCTTTTTTGATCTTTCCCTCACGGATGAGTTTTTGCTTCTCGGCTTGAATCTGCCGGTACAGCTCCTCGCCGGTTCCCTCTTCCGGGTGCTGCTCCACCAGTTTACCCTGAATGGCGAGCTGCAAAATGCTGTTTTTCAGTTCCTGCGGCGTCATTCCCGTGTACCTCCGAGGATGGCGGTGATCTCCGCGAGCACGCGGTCAATTTCCGCGTTCAGGCTGGCCCGCTCCTCCTGATAGCGCTGAATGAGATCGAGCGGGTCAAGGATCTCCTCCTCTGCGTGCGGGTAGCCGCATTGGTCAAAGTTGTATCCCAGATCCTCCGCAAGCTGCCGCGCCGTAAACTTCTTTGCCTTGGGAAAGCCGTCCTCGGCGATCTCCCGCCGGTTTTCCCACCATTCGACCGCCGGGGCGAAATGCTCCGCTTTCATCGGCTTTGTTTTGGAGAAATGCTTATATCCCTCCGGCATGTCGAGCCGGTAAAACCACGTTTCCTCCGTCGGGTGCGTGCGGTCAAAGAACAGAATGTTTGTTGTGATGGAAGTATAGGGCGCAAAAACGCTTCCCGGCAGACGGATGACCGTATGCAGGTCAAACTCGCCGAGCAGCTTTTTCTTGATATTCACCTTGGCGTTGTCTGTGCCGAACAGGAAGCCGTCCGGCAGTATGACCGCCGCGCGGCCGTTCTTTTTCAGCCGGTACATGATGACGGACAGGAAAAGATCGGCGGTCTCGCTGCTCGCGAGATCGTCCGGGAAGTGGTTTTTCACGTCTGCCTTTTCGCTGCCGCCGTAGGGCGGGTTCATAAGGATCACGTCAAACTGATCGTTTTCCGTATAGTCCAGCACGTCGCGGAGAAGCGAGTTATCATGGAATACGCGCGGGTTGTCCAGCCCGTGCAGCAGCAGATTGGTAACGCAGAGCATGTACGGAAACTGCTTTTTCTCTATGCCGTAGACAGAATCGCCGTATTTCGCGGCGTCGGCGGTGCTGCGCACCTGTTTTTGCAGCTCTTTGAGCCAGCTTGTGATAAAGCCGCCTGTGCCGCAGGCAAAGTCTGCCATCTGTTCGCCGATCTGCGGCGCGATCCGCTGCGCCATAAAGTCGGTAACGGCGCGGGGCGTATAGAATTCGCCCGCCGATCCGGCGCTTTGCAGCTCCTTGAGAATGGTTTCGTAGATCTCGTTAAAGGCGTGGCTCTCCTCGTAGCCGGAAAGATCCAGCTCGTCGATCTGGTTGATGACCTGGCGGAGAAGCACGCCGTCCTTCATGTACTGATTGGCGTCGGCGAACGTTGTCTGGACGATCGCCTTCCGGATGGGCGTGGAGGCGTCTACCGGGAGCTTTTTCAGCGTCGGGAAAAGCGTATTGTTTACGAAATCCAGCAGAGCGTCGCCTGTCAGTGCCGCGCCGGATCTGTCGTCGTGCGCCCAGTTCACCCAGCGGCACGGAGCGGGAATGACGGACTCATACGTCTCATCGTCAAATTCCCAGTCCTGCTCCTTGGCATCGTAGACCTTCAGAAACAGCATCCACGCGATCTGCTCAATGCGCTGGGCATCGCCGTTGATGCCTGCGTCGTTCCGCATGATATCGCGCACGCGCTTCACAAATCCGGACAGATTGCTCATTAAATTAACCTACCTCTTCTGTATAAATGGCGTTTTCCAGCTCGCGGACAGCGCGCAGATACCCGTCCCGCCCGCCGAACAGCGCGGCGATCCGCGGCGGCCTGCCAAGCTTCTCGAACGGGTCGAGCTTCAAGATCTCCGTTTTCTCGATCTCGTAAATGCCGGTGTTCATATACTTGTCCAGCAGTGCTTCCAGCACCTTCCGCGCATCGCCGCTGTATTTGCTGAAGAAATCACGTTTTTTTACGTTGTTCGCGCGCTCGCGGCGGGTGAGCGGCTTTTTATCGAAGGCAACGTGGCAGATGAAATCAAAGTCGTCCACGTCCGCCATGTTCTGCTCGGCTTTCATCTGCTCAAGATCAATGCCGCGCTCGCGCAGCAGAGCACGGATATTTTCCTTTTTCTCCTCCGCCGTCCATTGCCGGATGAAGTTGTCCAGCGTGGCGTATTCACCGCGGACATTTTCCTTCGTGTAATCCGTGATGCTCTCCTGCCGGAGAAGTTTTCCGTTCGTATCATAGACCGATACGGTTTTGAGAATGATCTCTACACGGCAGCCGCGGCGGTCCACGATGGGCTTGTGTTTGGGCGGCTCCGGCGGTTCAACAGGACCGGACGGCGCTGACGGCGGATCGGCGGGAGCAGACTTGCCGCTTGACGGGGGCATAATGACCTCGATCGGGCCGTCCCATTCCGGGTCGGCAAAAAGGCGCGTGACGTTGCGAAAGTCCATAACGACGAAGTGCGTTTTACCCTCTTTTTCGCGCAGCCGTGTGCCGCGGCCGATGATCTGTTTGAACTCGGTCATGGAGCCGATCATTTCGTCAAGCACAATGAGCTTTGTCATTTTACAGTCGGCTCCGGTAGAGAGAAGCTTGGAGGTCGTCGCAATGACGGGACCCTCGGAGCTGGTGGAGATGAAGTATTTCAGCTTGCTTTTTCCGTATACATCGCTGCCGGTGATCCGCACCACATAATCCGGGTTTTTGCGCACCATATCGGCGTTGAGATTCACCAGTTCTTTGCGCATCCGCTCGGCGGCGTCTTCGGTCGCGCAGAACACAATGGTCTTTGCCATGCGGTCGGTGCCCTTGAGATAGCGTGTGATCTCTGAGGCGACCTGCCGGATGCGGTCTTCGATGATGATGCTGTAATCGTAATCGCTGTTTGTATAGATGCGGTCGGGGATCTCTTCGCCATAGATGTCCCGCTGCCCTTTTTTCGGCCGCCAGCCGTCGCCGATGTCGGAGGTGATGTTAATGACTTTAAACGGCGCAAGGAAGCCGTCTTCAATGCCCTCTTTGAGGCTGTATGTATAGACGGGTTCACCAAAATAGCTGAGATTGGAAATATATTTTGTTTCCTTCGGCGTGGCGGTCATGCCGATCTGTGTTGCCGATTTGAAATAATCAAGGATCCGCCGCCAGCGGCTCTCCTCTTTGGCAGAGCCGCGGTGGCATTCGTCCACGATGACAAGATCAAAGAAATCCGGTGCAAACAATTCGCTGAAATGCTCTTGGTCATCGTCGCCCACAAGCTGCTGATAAAGGGAAAAGTAGACTTGATGCGCGGTAATGGTCGTGCGGTCATCCTTCGCAAAGTTCACCTTGTGAATGACTTTTTCAAGAGGGGAAAAATCCTGCTGAATGGACTGGTCTACAAGAATGTTGCGGTCAGCCAGATAGAGGATCTTGCGCTTCATGCCGGTTTGCAGCAGCCGGTAGACGATCTGGAACGCCGTATAGGTTTTGCCTGTGCCAGTCGCCATAACGAGCAGCAGCCGGTCCTGCCCTCGCGCAATTGCGCCGACCGTCCGGTTAATGGCAATGCGCTGATAATAGCGTGGGGGATAGGTGTTCTGGCTGGTATAATAGGGCTGGTCGATCACCGTTTTCTGCTCCGGTGTCAGCGCGGATTCGCACCGGAAACGCTCGATCAATTCGGTTTCGGAGGGGAACTCGTCCATCCCGAACTCGCGCTCCTCGCCGGTGAGAAAATCGTGTTCGGCAAAGCCGTCGCCGTTGGAACTGAAGGCGAACGGGAGATCGAGCATCCTTGCATACATCATGGCCTGCTGCAAACCGAATGAAACACTGTGATTGTTGTCCTTTGCCTCTACCACAGCAATCGGGTTATTTGGGTTCAGGTACAGCAGATAATCGGCGCGCTTGGGCTTTTCACGGAAAACCAGATTGCCCTTGATGTTGACTTTGCCATCGGTCAGGCGCGTTTCCATGGAGATCTTTTTAACGTCCCACTTGGCGGTAATCGCTGGGGTGATGTATCGAAGCTTGATATCTTCTTCCGTCATTTGGCTTTTGTTCAGGATCTCGCTCATAACGTGCCTCCGTTCTGCCATTTTGTGCGACTTTTAAAATATATTATATGCCATCCGTCAGAAAATGACAACGCATGCAGCGGCAAAAACTCGCGTCTTCGTCGTCAGAATTCGTCACGGCGGCGCGAAATGCGCATAATCTCCCGCGGTTGGTAAACAATAGGTTTGCCGGACATTAAAAACACAAGGGAGAAGATAAATATGAAAGCAACCGGAATTGTTCGCCGCATCGACGATCTCGGCCGCGTCGTCATCCCCAAGGAGATCCGCCGCACCCTGCGCATCCGCGAGGGTGACCCGCTGGAGATCTACACGGAGAAGGACGGCGAGGTCATTTTCAAAAAATACTCGCCCATGGGCGAGCTGAGCAGCTATGCCGCAGAGATCTGCGAATCGCTCTATAAGTCCACGGGCGGGACGGTCGCCGTATGTGACCGCGACAGCATGATCGCCGTATCCGGCGGCGGGAAAAAGGAGCTGCTGGAAAAACCTGTCAGCAAGGCGCTGGAGGAGATCATGGAAAACCGCCGCGCCGTGCGCACGGATTCGGGCAGCCGCGCGCCCCGGCCGGTCGAGTCGGCGGAGGATCACGCCATCGCGGTGGCCGCGCCGATCCTGGCCGAGGGCGACGTGCTCGGCTGTGTGATGTTCCTCTCGCACCCCGGCTCTCCGGCGGCGACGGATCTGGAATTCAAGCTCGCGCAGACGGTGGCGGGATTTCTCGGGCGGCAGATGGAGGGCTGACGGCGAAGACCGTCAAAATATTTTTTCGTTTGGGTGTTGACGGGCGGCACAAACTGTGGTAATATAACTCTTGCAATATCGCGGGGTAGAGCAGTTGGTAGCTCGTCGGGCTCATAACCCGGAGGTCATTGGTTCAAGTCCATTCCCCGCAACCAACAAGTAGCACCGAAAAAGATATCGGTGCCAAAAACCCAAGAGCCGCAACGGTTCTTGGGTTTTTTCGTGCCTTTTTTCAAGGTGGAATTCAAAAGATATCATTTCCTAAAAACGACCTTTGGGGAGGACTTGAACTACCGACCCAGGCTTTCAGGGGCAGATTTTGCGTTCTTTTTCGCAAGGTCTGCCCTTTTTTTCGTTTCCGGATTTGTTAAATGTTTGTGCCTTGGAGGTTGCGCATACTTTTTATGCGCAACCTCCTATTTTACTTTGTACTCTCTCCCCTCGAACCGGGGATGAGTAAATAATAATTTTGAAGAAGGAGTTGGTGAGATATATGGCTGCGAGTTTTGAGATCCGTAAATCAAAAGAAGAAATGTGACTGGAGGCCGTTCGCGTGTGTAAACACAAGAACGGCCTGTTTTTGTTTTATGCGAACAGCCTCCCGGGAAGGAGGTTCGTTATGTCCGGTTCCGTGAGTCCGCTCCCCTGGACTGGAAACAAAGGCTGTATCTATACGACCATCGATGCGTTCATGCCTCCCCACAGAACTTATGTGGAAGCCTGTATGGGCAGCGCAGAGGTGTTCCTGCGGAAAAAGCCTGTTGAGAAAGAAATCATCAATGACTATAACGGCGATCTGGTTCGGTTCTTCCGAGTCCTCCAGAGAAATGAGAATCTCGAAAAACTGATTGGTCGGCTGTTCCTGTCATTTAATTCGGAGCAGATCTTCAGAGCCAATAAAGCACTGCTTGCTGAAGTCCCGAATATCCTGGATGATCTTACAGAAACCTCTGTGATCATCGAGAACATCGAGTGGAATGACTTTGATCTCGCTGTTGCTTTCTATGAGAATCAGGTGTTCAGCTTCTCTTCCACCGGGAAGAACTTCGCTATTACCAAAAAGGATATGACCAAGAGATTCGGCAGACTGATTGCAGCATGCGCCCGACTTCGAAATGCGACAATCATGCATACACTAGCTAACCAACAGAATTTTGGTGTACGATGATCAGCTGGATATCCATCTGCGTATCGGCGGTGTAATAGAAGAACCATATAAATATTGAAAAACAGTACCTTTAATGTTATAATATATTTAATTATAGTATATTGTAGGGTGGTGAATAATCAATGAAACTTCCGCATATATGTTTAATTATGAACAAGATTTCTGATTTATCCGAAAGCGCAGCATTGAAGCTTCCGAACAGTATAGCGGAATTGCGCAAACATGTAAACATGTTGGTTATCGACGATAATGAGTTTGGACCAGAATCGTACTTGAAAGCAAACGGCTATCAAATTCATCACAAACAGGATATTGAAACGATCAAGGATGTTGAGCCGTACGACATCATACTGTGCGACATATCCGGTGTTGGCAAAAAACTTGGGTACCAAAAAGAAGGTGCCTTTATCATTAGAGAAATCCATGCGAACTACCCCAACAAGCGGATAATTGCGTACACCTCATACACATATAATCCAGAACTTAATCAGTTCTTCTCTATGGCAGATTTTGTTGCCCCCAAAGATTTTGCTATTGACGACTGGATTTATGCATTAGATGAACAGGTGCGCAAATCCATTGATCCCGTCAATCAGTGGAAGAAAATCAGGGACTATTTGGTTGAAAATGATGTTTCAACTCTAACGATTGCGAAAATAGAAGATAAATTCGTTGCCGCTGTCAACAGTAAAAGCTTCGATAAACTTAAAAGCTATGTTGAGGGCAAAGACTCCAAATTGGCATCCATTATTTCTGACTTCATGTCTTCGTTATGTGCGAAGATTATTCTCGGCAGCATAGGAGGAGTATGATATGGCATTGCTCCCCTATATTGACGCCACGAACGGATTAGTTGATGGAGCATATTTTCATATACTCCCTTTTTGCAAAAGGCATTGTACAGGAGCAAAATGCCAAGAGCATTATGAAAAAATGAAGTGTGCTGAGGCTGGAAGTTATTGTTGTCCTTATGGATTATCTTCGTATGTATATACTTCACCTGCCGGAAAGATAATTTTTACTGGTTTGAGGATAAAAGGGGTATACAATAAAAAGATAGCGAGGATAGCAGAATCGCAGGAATATGTATATAACCCTGTTGTTGAAGAAAGTGCTTGTGCATCAATTGCCCAAGAAGCTGCCATTTCTTTGTTTGAAAAGCAGGAGCTGGAAGGTAAGCTGGAAGCAATCAGAGACCTCCTTCATGAAACGCGCTCTCTCAATGGACAGATAAAGAATTCTATTGATTTACTGTGGGAAACAAATTTGGATGAAGCCAGCATAGATCATGACACTATGGTGGAAACACTGAAAAATGCCCATGTCAGCAGTTTTATGATATCCAATAGATTTTCTTACTTTGATTCCATTCTAAACCCCTCCTTATCGACAGGCAGTGCATATCCTGCGGTTATTTTCAAAAAATTCGATAAGATGAGAAAGCTGTTGCGAGGATACCAACGCAAGAATGTTTGGATATCAATTGATTCTCCAATGCAGAGCGATTATCGCTATAACATCTACCCCACATTCGAAACACTTTTATTTATTGTATTGGAAAATGCAATAAAGTATTCCCCCAAAAACAAGCCGGTCGATGTTATCTTTGAGGAAAAAGGCCATATACTGGATGTTACAATTAAGTCAATCGGCCCCTATTGTGATGAGAATGAGATATTGCATCTTTGCGACAAGGGGTTTCGTAGTGAGAACGCGAAAATAGCGCAGTCAATAGGACAGGGTTTCGGTCTTAATTTCGCCCAAAAAATATGTTTAGCTCATAACATCGGAATTTCATTCGATAGCGCGTATATGAACAAAGATCACGGAGTAAAATATGGAACATTTAGAGTTCACCTTCATTTCGATAACAGCGTAGAAAGTGCCAACTGACTTCTTGTGCAAACACCACACTTTTACACTCCGTTTGGTGCAAACATCGCAACAAGTAGCGCCCATATCTTTTTCGGTTCGCAATGGAAAGGGCAAGAAAGACCTCCGACCACAATGGTCAAAGACCAAAAGAATATAAAAAAGTCCGAAAAAGCTTTGTCACAAGCGGATTTTTCTAAAAATTCCGTGATATCTTTTTCGGTGCTACGAGCCATATCGAGCGGATGTAACTGATTTCAGTTACATCCGCTTTTCAATAAAAATAAGCATTTATTAATTTATTGATTGTACAGATGGTTATTAGTTCGTACATAGTTCTTTATAAACTATAAGAAAACTGAAACTCATTTGGATATACGGGGACTGAATTATGAAATATGAATTTAATGAATACCGACCTTCGGCTTCGGACGAAGAACTTATTGAAGACCTAAAGCGAGTTGCTTCTGCTTATCCACCTCCATTGTCCTCCACAAAGTACCAAGGTGCAGGGAAATATAACATTTCAACAATAAGTCGGAGATTCGGCAGTTGGACTCATGCCCTTGAATTAGCCGGTGTTACAGCAGATACAACTAATAGGCAGCATTCAACAGAAGAATTGTTCTCAAATATTGAACGTGTTTGGGTTACTAAAGGAAAACAACCGACTCGCTCAGACATGAATGATAAAAGTCTATCAACAATATCAAGCGGTTCGTACTTGCGCAGATTTAAAACGTGGAATAATGCTTTGCAAGTTTTTGTGTCTTATATAGGCAGTGATTATGATGATGCATTACTTGCTGTGAAGTCAGACGAGTCGTGTAGTTGTAAAGGCTCTCGCAATGTTAATCTTCGGCTTCGCTTTAGAGTTATGCAGCGTGATAATTTCAAATGTTGTATTTGTGGAGCTTCTCCAGCAAAAGATCCCTCTGTAGTTCTTCATGTGGATCATATTATCCCGTGGTCAAAGGGTGGAAAAACAGAGTTAGATAACCTTCAAACACTTTGCAGTAACTGCAATTATGGAAAATCAGATGAATTATAAATATGGACTATCACCGGAGCAGGTTACGCCTGCTCCGTTTCTTATTACTCAAAGGAAACATCATCCACGCTGTACTCATCAAGGAACAATTCCTTCAAATTGGCTGACGGCTCGCAGGAAACATACTCCAGAGCGACACCCTCGCGGAGGTCGGCGGTGCAGTTTGAATGGCACTGCACGGGGTCAATATCCAAATACCCGACGAACTTGTAGTAAATGACAAGGCGTTGGGTTTTTATTTTTGCCCGTTCCCTGCGTCTCGTACACATCGATGTGATCGATCAGCTCGCTTAACACCTGCTCATCGGAATATTCCCGCGAAAGAACACAGCAGCGGTCCTCAGCCTGAGGATCATTTCCATAGAGAGCACGTATCGGCATGATTTCAAATACTGCGGCTGCGGCCAGGCTGCTGTCTCCGGTGGGGGGCAGGGCATTGTACCAGTTATACCAATAGTATCTCGATATTTTTGCGCTTTTATGCTATAATTTCTCTCCTGCGCAGGCCTCCGGATCGAACAGAGTCCGTTTTATTGGACACCTTGTGCGTTAGTATTACATCGGAGGCCGGGGAATAGCGGATCTTCATAAGCTGCCCCAAGCGGGTTCAACTCCCGCCCCTGCAACCATTCATAGTGTGAGTAGCTCAGTTGGTCAGAGCGCCGGTTTGTGGCACCGGATGTCGGCGGTTCGAGTCCGCTCTCACACCCCACACGGACTCTTAGCTCAGTTGGCAGAGCGGCAGACTGAAGATCTGCGCGTCACAAAAACGAAAAGCTTGTTGACGTGTTTTCTGCATGAGAAGGAGGAGAGGAAATGTACGGAGCACTTCTGGGCGACATGATCGGAGCGCCCTACGAATTTGACAGGGGGAACAAGAGCAAGGAGTTTCCGCTCTTTTGCGAGAATTCCCATTTCACGGATGATTCCGTCATGACGATAGCGGTGGCGGAGGCCCTGCTGGACAGCCGGTTTTTGGACGATGACAGCATCCGGGCTGCACTGATCAAGTCGATGCGGAAATGGGGCAAAAAGTATCCTGATGCCGGCTACGGCAGGAAGTTCCTCTGTTGGCTCAGGGAGAAAGAGCCAAAGCCCTACGGCAGCTGCGGCAACGGCTCGGCCATGCGCGTTTCTGCGGCAGGCTGGCTGTTCGATACGCTCGAAGAGACGCGGGAAAAGGCCAGGCTGACGGCTGAGGTCACGCATGATCATCCCGAGGGGATCAAGGGCGCGGAGGCAACTTCCAGCGCGATCTTCCTCGCCAGGACCGGCCGCAGCAAGGAGGAGATCTGGGATTACATTGTGCAGGAGTTCGGTTATGACCTCTCCCGCACCTGTGACCAGATCCGGCCGAGCTATTATCACAATGAGAGCTGCCAAAAGACGGTGCCGGAAGCAATCACTGCCTTTCTGGAGGGGACGGATTTCGAAGATGTCATCCGGACTGCCGTTTCCCTCGGCGGCGATTGCGATACCCTGACCTGCATCGCCGGGAGCATCGCGGAGGCCTTTTTCGGCGTGCCCGCCATCCTGAAGGCAGAGTGCAAACGCCGGCTCCCGGAGGATATGGCGTATATTCTCGGCCGCTTTGATATTTCCCGGAAACACGGTCACGACGATTTTCCCGGCGATACCCTCTCCGGCAGCGGCATCATCGATGAGGCGATCGACCGCGGCTGCCAGACCGGCAGCAAAGAGAATCGGATCGGCGTTTCCGATGGGATGCTCGGAGATGCCGGGAAGGATCATTATCGATCCCCGGGGACAGCCCTTCCTGTTGACAAAAGACCGGATCAATATGATTTTGAACGCTGACAAAGGAGGTCAAGCACAATGAGAACGATTCGTGTAACCGGCAAGGGGCAGATCAAAGTCAAGCCCGACATCACCCGTATCACCATGACCCTCACCGGTGTCTTTAAGGAGTACGGTGAGACCCTGCGCCACTCATCGGAGGCTACGGAGGCGCTGAAGGACGTCCTTTCTGCCTTCGGGTTTGAGCGGTCTGATTTGAAAACGCTCAGCTTCCATGTGGACACGGAGTATGAGAGCTACCGGGACAAGAACAACGACTACAAGCGGCGTTTCGTCGGATACCAGTTCAACCACGCCCTGAAGGTGGAGTTCGAGTCCGACAACGACCGTCTGGGCAAGATCCTGTATGCCCTTGCCAACGGCAAAGTCCGGCCGGAGTTTCGTATCAGCTATACTGTGAAAGACCCGGAAGCCGCAAAGAACCTGCTGCTCGGGAAGGCCGTCACCGATGCCAAGAAAAAGGCTGCGGTTCTGACCCAGGCCGGCGGCGTCAAGCTGAAAGATATCCAGAGCATCGACTACTCCTGGGGCGAGATCAATTTTGAGTACAAACCGATGGGCGACTTGGTGATGGACTGCTGTGAACAGCCGATGACCGAAAAAGCCTATGATCTGGATATTGAACCTGACGATATCGATGTTTCTGATACCGTCACCGTAGTGTGGGAGATCGAATAAGACGAAAGACAAGCTGATTTTCAAGTATTCACTGTCCGGTGCCTGAATGATCCCGATATCCTCATTTGAGATCCAGGACGGGGATTCACCCTCGGTTTGGTTCCGGCTTCGCTTACTCTGTCGAATTCTGTCGAACGAATTAACGGCATTTTTATGGCGGTTTTGTTGAAACAGGACAGAAAATGTGCTATTTTTATCGGGTGAATGATCAGCTGAAGAAAAAATCGATATGGAGGCGATATTATGAAACTTCAAGTGCTGATCGCCGACGCAGACCCGGATTTCCAACGAACAATGACGCAGGCGCTTTCTCGGGAGGGGGACATGGAAGCGGCCGGTGTTTCATCTGACGGGTTGGAGACCCTTTCCCTGATCCAGACGGCACGCCCGGATGTTGTGCTGCTGGACCTCATCCAGCAGCGGCTTGACGGGCTCGCTATTCTCCGCCGGCTTGCCGGACAGGAGGATGCGCCGCCGGTGCTCGTTCTCACCGGATTTGTCAATGCCGCCGTCGTTGCCGAGTGCGCAAAGCTCGGCGCGGCATATTTTATCCCCAAGCCCTGCGACACCGCGGCGCTCATGCAGTGCCTGCGGCAGTGCGCAAAAGCGGGCGGAAAATCTCCCGCGGCTGCCGCCGCGCCGGCTCCGGTGCCCGCGCATCTGGAAAGCGCCGTCGCCGACGTTCTCCACGAGATCGGCGTACCGGCGCATGTCAAGGGTTATCAATATTTGCGTGAAGGGATCCTCTTCACGATCCGCGACGCGGACCCCACCGCCGGGATAACGAAAGTGCTTTATCCGACGGTGGCGAAAAAGTTCTCCTCCACGCCGTCCTGCGTAGAACGCTCGATGCGCCATGCGATCGACATTGCATGGAACCGCGGCGACGAGGACGTGCAGGAAAAGATCTTCTGCGGTGCCTTCTCCGGCAGCACGGGCAGGCCCACGAACGGCGAATTCATCGCCACGATCGCCGAGCTTGTCCTGCAGCAGATCGGCAAATAAAAAATACGAAATCCTCCCGGAAAACCGGACGGCATCTGCAGCGAATCGACCGCAAACCGGTTCACCGCGGGAAAAATATACATGCACTTCTCTCCGCAAAATAAATGGCTTTAAATAAAGAACGCTTCCTGCCCGGCTCCGGTGAGCATTCACCGGAGCCGGGCAGGAAGCGTTTTTTATGCCAGCTGGAGCCATTCGATGAGCAGCAGCCAGGTGAGGCCGTAGTACGATACGACTGCGACGAGGTCGTTGACGGTCGTGATGAGCGGGCCGGAGGCGACGGCGGGATCGACGCCGATCTTTTTGAAGAAGATCGGGATCACCGTGCCGGAAATGCTCGAGAGCAGCATCGCCGCGATGAGCGCGATGCCGATGCAGCCCGAAACGCCGAACGCCATGAGCGCCGCTTCGCCGCGCAGCAGAAGATATGCCCCGATGAGCGCGAACGAGGCCGCGCCGAGGATCGCGCCGTTCATAAGTCCGACGCGTGCCTCCTTCCAGACAAGCTTCCGCTTCTGCGCGCCGGTCGTTTCGCTGTCCATAAGGACGCGGATCGTGACGGCAAGCGACTGCGTGCCGACGTTGCCCGCCATATCCAGCACGAGCGACTGGAAGCACACAATGAGCGTGAGCTGCGCCACGACGCTCTCAAAAAGGCCGACGACGCTCGACACGACCATCCCGAGCCCCAGCAGCACGAGCAGCCACGGCAGACGCTTGCGCACGCTCTGCACGAGCGTTTCGTTGAGATCCTCCTCCGCGGAGAGACCGGCGAGCCGGGCGTAGTCCTCGCTCAGCGCGTCGTCCACCGTCTGGATGAGGCTTTGCGCCGTTACGACGCCGAGCAGCCGGTTTTCCTCATCCAGCACGGGGATGGAGTCCTCGGAATAGTCCTGGATGCGCGGCAGCGCGTCTTCAATGCGCTCGTGCGCGTAAACGTAGGGGTAGGAGGTCGCGATCAGCTCTGCGAGCGGGTCGCCCTCGCGCGCGATGATGAGGTCTTTGAGATCGATCGCGCCGTAGAAAGCGTTGTCGGAATCCACAACATAGATCGTGGAGATGTTGTCGTGCTCGGCGGCCTGCTCGACGAGCTGATGCATTGCGGCCTTGACGCTCAGCCCCTCGGGGATGACGATGCAGTTCGTCGTCATAATGCTGCCGATCTCGTCCTCGCCGTAGACCCAGAGCCGCGCGATCTCGCGGCGCTTCGGCTCGTCCATGAGCTCGACGAGCGTGTTTTTCTCGCTGCTTTCGAGTGTTTTGAGATAGTCCACCGCAGCGTCGGCGTCCATGCGCGAGAGCACGTTCACCCGCCGCCGGAGGCTCAATTCATTGAGATACGCCGTCATCGGCTCGGCGTATTCGAGCACGGCCGAGAGCTCCGCGGCGTCGAGCGCGTGGTAGATCCGCTGCCGCTCGGGGAGCGTGAGCGCCTCAAGCGCGGCGGCAATGTCGTTTTCGTGATAGTCGAGCAGCTTCTCGCGGAACGCCTTCGGCGAGAGATTGCTGCGGACGAGCTCCGTCAGCTCCCGGTCGTAATCCGGGTGGCGGAGCTGCATGAGTTCGGTTTTGTTTTCCATGTTTCTGCCCTCCGTTTCAACGATTTTTTGATAACCGCGCCGGAGCAGGGCAAAAAAATATCACCGCTGCCCGGCGTGCGGCGCACGTCGATCCGGGCAATGGTGAGCAGCGGAAAAGAGAGACTTCACCGGCCTGCGCGGCCATACGAAGTCCCTGGGATGCGTCTCGCCATGCCCCATATTCGTCCGTTACTGCCGCTGTCCATGGTAGTCCCTCCTTTAAAATCAGATATACTTTCTATATAACACACGGCAAACGCCTGTGTCAAGGCAAAAAGCCGCCGGTCAGATTTTCTGACCGGCGGAAGCTGTTTTGCGGAGGTTTTTCGGAATTATTCGATGAGGCCGCTCTCTTTGAGCAGCAGCTCGACGTCTGTGCCGCGGATCTTCTTGAGCACGATCTTCATGAGCTCACGCTCACCGAAGTTCAGCTCGGCCTCGGAGAGAGGCTTTTTATCGATGGCGTAGTAGCATGCGCGCAGCAGCTCGCGCACGTCGTACTTGCTGCCCCAGACCTCGGGCACGCCGCGGTCTACGTTCAGCAGCGTGTATACCGACTCCATGCCGGTGCGCATGGAATACTCGGTGGTGAAGATGGTGTCGCGCGGCGTTTCGGCAAACTGACCGATGAAGGCAAAGTTCACCGCGCCCTCCGGCACGACGCGCGGCCGGTCGGATTCCTTTCTCGGCTGGAAGAAGGCGTTGATATACGGCATGAAGCACGTCGTCGTGTTGCACGCTACGCTCGCGAGCGTGTCGATCCGGTCGATGGGCACGCCGATGTGATAGAGCCACTCGCGGCAGATCTCTTCGCCGGTGCACTCGCGCATGGGCTTGCGGACGTAGTTGCCCGGGCGGTCGGTGTTGAGCGCGTACAGCCACACGAGCACCGTGTCCTTATTCTGCGCCTTGAACTGCGGCTGACGGTTGATCGTCCAGGAAAGGTACCAGTTCTCGGTGCTGTCCTTGACCGTGACGATGCCGCCGGTCGTGACCTTGCCCTCGCGCGGGTCGCGGTGGCAGACGTTGATGATGTGCCGGATGATCTCCTCGTTCGCCGTGGCGACGGTCGCGCTCATCCAGTTGGTGGCGTTCACGTCGGAGCAGAACTTGTCCGGGTTGCCGTATTCGCCGTTCTCGGCCTGCGCAGCGATGTTCTTCCACATATCCCAGCTCTCGCCCTTGCCGTTCTCGATGCCGGAAAGGTCGGGCGCGTGGGTCTGGTCGCCATAGCAGGAGGTATCGGTGCAGCAGCCGTTCGTGATGAACACGAGATCGTCCTCAATGAGATCGAGCGTCTGCTCCTGGCCGTCCTTCACGTAAACGATGGCCTTGGCGACTCTCTTATCGCCGTGCTTTTCGATGACGACGTTCTTCACGTCCATGCCGTACTCGATGCGCACGCCGTGGGATTCGAGATACTTCACGAGCGGGAGGATCATGCTCTCGTACTGGTTGTACTTCGTGAAACGCAGCGCGCTGAAGTCGGGCAGACCGTCGATGTGGTGGACGTAGCGGCAGAGATAGCGCTTCATCTCCAGTGCGCTCGACCAGCGCTGGAAGGCGAACATCGTCTGCCAGTACAGCCAGAAGTTCGTGCTCCAGAAGCTCTCGGGCAGCACCTCGGAGATCTTCTTGTCCTCAAGATCCTTCTCCGGCGTCAGAAAGAGCTTGGAGAGCGCCGTGGCGGAGGCCTTGTCGAGAGCGAATTTCTTGTCGGTGTGGGCGTCCTCGCCGCGGTTCACACTGGCGCGGCAGAGCGAATAGTTCGGGTCGTGCTTGTTGAGCCAGTAGTATTCGTCGAGCACCGTCACGTTCGGCGTCTCGATGCTCGGCACATCGCGGAACACGTCCCACATGACTTCGAAATGGTTGTCCATCTCGCGGCCGCCGCGCATATAGAAGCCCTTCGTGATGTCGCGGTAGCCGTCGCAGCTGCCGCCGGCAAGCTCGTGCTTTTCGAGAAGATGGATGTGCTCGCCCTTCATCTGGCCGTCGCGGACGAGATAGAAGGCCGCGGTCAGACCGGCGAGACCGGTGCCGATGATATAGGCGGATTTGCTGTCGACGCCCTCCGGCTTTTCGGGGTGGGCGAAGGATTCATACGTTCCGGCAGAGTAATACATAATATTGACCTCCTGTGAGATTTGTTTTTCTTTTGATGGCCTTATATTACCCCAAAGAATTTTATTTACCATAAACAGAAGCGCCCCCGTGATAAGGGTTTTATCACGGGGGCGCAAAGTGTAAAGTTTTTCATCAAACCGGAGAATTTGCTTAAATCTTGAAGCGCGCGAGCGCTTCGCGGATCGAATCGTGGATGAGAAGCGCGAGCCGGTCAACGATCTTCTCCGGCTCCTCGGTCATGCCGTCGCGGATCCAGTCGAGCATGATGCCGATGAAAATGTAGCCGTAGACCTGCGCGATGAACGCCTTGTCCTCATCGCGGACGGTCATGGCGGCGGACTGCTCGTCGATCACGCCGAGAATGAGATGGTCCACGAGCGGGCGGAGATACCGCTCGACCTGCTCGCGGTCCACACAGTGGTAGACGTTCAGAATGAACGGCTTATTCTGCCGCACGGCCTCGAAGATCTGCAGGAGGCCCTGCTGCCAGGTGTCGTGCGTTTTCTTCTCCTCGAGCGCGCGGCGCGCGTCCTCCAGACATGACCACTCCACGAGATCGTAAATGTCCTTGAAGTGGTAGTAAAACGTCATGCGGTTGATGCCGCAGTCCTCGGCAATGTCGTTGATGGTGATCTTCGTGAGCGGCTTTTTGAGCAGCAGATTTTTGAGTGACTGCTCGAGCGCCCGCTTTGTTACCTGTGACATGGCGTTCTCCTTATCCGATTTGTTACCTGTGACATGGCGTTCTCCTTATCCGATATTTTGAATTTTCCCGTCCGCGAGCGCGAGAAGCGAGCGCTCCTGCTCAATATCACCCTGATACGGGTAGGCTTCGGCGATCTTTTCAAACCGGCCGCGCAGCAGGGCGGCGCGCTCTTTGTCGCCGTCGTGCAGCAGGGCGAGGGCGTATTCCGTGCGCAGCACGCTCGGGAAATCCTTCATCTGGCGCATGAAGCGGCGCTGCGGCTTTGTGAGCATCGCATCGACCGTGCCGCGGCGGTTTTCGCCGAGGAGCTCCAGATACATCTCGTCGCACAGCAAAAGCGCGCGGTAGAGCCCGACTCCGAGCGCCATGGAAAGGACGGCCGAGAGGATCGTCCCCGGTGTACCGCTTTGCGGCTTCTTTTCCTTTTTGTCCATACTATCACCTGCCCATATTTTTATTATAACAGATTTTCCGTTGGATGCAAATGCATGACAGCCCCGCCTCCTGCGCGGAAAACATTTGAAAAAAGGACGGGAATACTGTATACTGACTCTGTTTGTATATGGGGAGGGATCCGGATGACCGATATCGAGATCGCGCACAAGTGCGCGCTGAAAAATATTTCCGAGATCGCCGCGGCTGCGGGCATCAGCGAAGCATACGTTGAGCCTTACGGCAGACACAAGGCGAAAATTTCTCTCGACCTGCTGCGCGAAAAGGCCGCCGCGCCGGACGGAAAGCTCATTCTCGTCACGGCCATCACGCCGACACCCGCGGGCGAGGGAAAGACTACGACCTCCATCGGCCTTACCGATGCGCTCCGCCGCCGCGGAAAAAACGCGCTCGCCGCGCTGCGCGAGCCGTCGCTGGGGCCGGTGTTCGGCATCAAGGGCGGTGCGACCGGCGGCGGCTACGCGCAGATCGTCCCGATGGAGGACATAAACCTTCATTTTACCGGCGATTTTCACGCCATCGGCGCTGCCAACAACCTGCTCGCGGCGCTGCTCGATAACCATATTCAGCAGGGCAACGCCCTCGGGATCGACCCGAAGCAGATCACGTGGAAGCGCTGCGTCGACATGAACGACCGGCAGCTGCGGCACGTTGTGGACGGGCTCGGCGGCAGAGCGAACGGCTGCCCGCGCGAGGACGGGTTCGACATCACCGTGGCAAGCGAGATCATGGCGGTGTTCTGTCTCGCGGAGAGCCTTTCGGATCTCAGGGCGCGGCTCGGCCGCATCATCGTGGGGTATACCTATGACGGCGCGCCCGTTACGGCGCACGATCTCAGGGCCGAGGGCGCAATGACCGCGCTGCTGCGCGATGCGCTCTGCCCCAACCTTGTCCAGACGCTCGAGGGCACGCCCGTGCTCGTCCACGGCGGCCCGTTTGCGAATATCGCCCACGGCTGCAACAGCGTGCTCGCCACGCGCATGGCGCAAAAGCTCGCGGACTATACCGTCACCGAGGCGGGCTTCGCCGCCGATCTCGGCGCGGAAAAGTTCTTTGACATCAAGTGTCGTCTGGCAGATCTGCGCCCCCACGCCGTCGTGATCGTTGCGACGGTGCGTGCGCTCAAATACCACGGCGGCGCGGAGAAGGACGCGCTCGGCGCGGAAAATCTCGAAGCGCTTGAAAAGGGCCTTCCGAATCTCCTGCGCCATGTGGACAATATCAAGAATGTATTCGGCCTCCCGTGCGTCGTGGCGGTGAACGCCTTCCCGACGGACACGGAAGCGGAGCTCGCGTTCGTGGCGGAGAAATGCGCCGCGCTCGGCGTCAAAGCCGTGCGGAGCGATGTGTGGGCGCGCGGCGGCGCGGGCGGCGAAGCGCTCGCGGCCGAGGTCGTGCGGCTCTGCGAGGAGAAAAACGAGTTCCGCTTTGCCTATGATCTTGACGGCACGATCGAGGAGCGGCTGAACGCTCTCTGCCGGAACGTGTACCGCGCGGACGGCGCTGTTCTCACGCCGGAGGCAAAAAAGCAGGCCGCGCGGCTCACGGCGCTCGGCTTCGGGGCTCTGCCGGTGTGCGTTGCCAAAACGCAGTACAGCTTCTCGGACGACGCGGCAAAACGCGGCGCGCCGGAGGGCTTCACCGTGACGGTGCGGGAGATCCGCGTCTCGGCGGGCGCGGGCTTTCTCGTCGCGCTCACGGGCAATATTATGACGATGCCGGGCCTGCCGAAGTCACCTGCCGCCGAGCGGATCGACGTGGATGAAAACGGCGTCATTACGGGGATGTTTTAAGAATGGAAATGCTCCGCAAAAGCGTGAATGATTTTACCGCCTCGCTCGCGTCCAAGGCGTCTGTGCCGGGCGGCGGCAGCGCAAGCGCGCTCGCCGGATCGCTCGCCGCTGCGCTCGGCGGCATGGTGGGGGAGCTCACCGTCGGAAAGGAAAAATACGCCGCCGTCGAGCCGATACTGCGTGAGCTGCTCGACGAGGCGGAAACGCTCCGGGGCCGGCTTCTGGACTGCGTGGAAAAGGACGCCGCGGCGCTCGCGCCGCTCGCAAAGGCCTATGCGATACCGAAGGACGATCCGCAGCGGGCCGAAACGCTCGAGGCGTGTCTCACCGCCGCCGCCGCGCCGCCGATGGAGGTGCTGGAGCTTACCGGGCGGACGGTGGAGCTGCTGCGCGGCTTTGCCGACATGGGAAGCCCCATCGCGGTCTCGGACGCCGCGGTCGGCGCGGCTCTCGCTCTCGCGGCGCTTCGCGGCGCGGAGATCAACGTGCGCGTCAATACGCGGCTGATGCAGGATCGGGAGCGCGCCGCCGCGCTCGACGCGAAGGCTCACGCGCTCGTGGATAAGTACGCGCGGCAGGCCGAAAAGATCTATAACGATGTATACGGGAGGCTCGCGCGATGAGCATGCTTCTCCGCGGCGCGCCCGCTGCTGCCGCGCTCAACGAAAAAACGGCGCAGCTCGTATCCGGCCTGCGCGAAAAGGGCGTCGTCCCGACGCTCGCCATCGTGCGCCTTGGAGCGCGCGAGGACGATCTCTCCTACGAGCGGGCGGCGGTGAAGCGCTGCGCCGCCGTGGGCATCGAAACGCGGTGCGTCTCTCTGCCGGAGAATGTTTCCGGCGAAGCGCTCGAAGAAACGCTGCGCGCCCTGAGCGCCGATGCATCGGTACACGGCATACTGCTGCTGCGCCCGCTGCCTGCGGCACTGGACGAGGCGCGCATACTGCGCGCCATCGCGCCGGAAAAGGATGTGGACGGCGCGGCGGAGGGCTCTCTCGCCGCGGTGTACGCCGGGACGGACGAGGGCTTCGCCCCCTGCACGGCGCAGGCGGTGCTGGAGCTGCTGGACTATTATGAAATTCCCATCGAGGGGAAGCGCGCCGTCGTGCTCGGGCGGAGCCTCGTCGTCGGACGTCCGGCGGCAATGCTGCTGCTGCACCGCGGCGCAACGGTGACGCTCTGCCACTCAAAGACCGAAAACGCGGCGGGCCTTGCGCGCGAAGCGGACATCCTCGTCGCCGCGGCCGGGCGGCGCGAGAGCGTCGGCGCGGCGTATTTCCGCGCCGGACAGACGGTCATCGACGTCGGCATACACTATAACGAAGAGACGCAGAAGCTCTGCGGCGATGTTGCTCTCGCCGAAGCGGATGGCGTCGTTCGCGCCGTTACGCCCGTGCCGGGCGGCGTCGGCGCGCTCACCACGGCGGTACTGGCCGCGCACACGGCAAAAGCCGCGGCGCGCCGGATAAAATAAATTCAATTCAGAAAACACATGACAGAGTAGGTGCAAAGCGTAAAGTGCCGCGGGATGGGATGTTGTCCGTGGACGAAGCGGCGAGAGCCGCGCGGTTTTGCTCCGCATCCGCTGCCACCCGAGGATACCGCTCCTTCCGTGGCAACTGTCACGAAAGGAGCCTTTTTACGCCATGAAAACAAGAAAACTCGCCCTGAACGCCGTGTTGGCGGCAATGTGCGCCGCGCTCGGCGCGCTCGCGCTCGATCTCAACAGCATCAAGATCACCTTTGAGAGCTTCCCCATCCTGCTCGGCGCGCTGCTCTTCGGCCCGCTGGACGGCCTTGCCGTCGGGTTCGTGGGGACGCTTTTGTACCAGCTTCTGCGCTACGGCGTTTCGGCCACGACGCTGCTCTGGATCCTGCCCTACGCGCTTGCGGGGCTCGTGACCGGCTTTTACGCCAAGCGCCGCGGCTTTTCGCTCACGACCGGACAGACGGTCGGCATCGTCGTGGCCGCCGAGGTGCTCGTCACGGCGCTCAACACGCTCGTCATGTACATCGACGCAAAGCTCTACGGCTACTGGTTTCCGGGCTTCATCTCGGCCATGCTGCTGCCGCGCGGCGCGGTGTGCGTTGTGAAAGCCGTTGTGTTCGGCCTCGTGCTGCCGAAGCTGTGCGCGCGCGTGCGCCGCGCGCTGCCCGGAGAGGGAGGGAAAACACATGGAGCTTAACGAAGCGCTCGCTTTTATCCACGCCACCGACTGGAAGGGAAGCCGCCTCGGTCTGGAGCGGATGCGCGAGCTGATGCACCGGCTGGGAAACCCGCAGGACAGCCTGAAATTTATTCACGTCGCCGGGACGAACGGCAAGGGCTCGACGAGCATGATGCTTGCCTCGATCCTGACGGCGGCGGGGTATAAGACGGGGCTTTACACCTCCCCGCACCTTGTGCGCGTGAACGAACGGTCCCGCATCAACGGCGCGGACATCCCCGACGCGGCGCTCTGCCGCGCCGCCGAAGCCGTGAAGGAGGCCGCCGGCGGCATGTCCGACGCGCCCACGGAGTTTGAGATCCTCACCGCGATGGGCTTCCGGCATTTCGCGGCGGAGAAATGCGATGCCGTGGTGCTCGAGGTCGGTCTCGGCGGGCGGCTCGACGCAACGAACGTGATACGATTGCCCGAGGCTGCCGTTATCACGAACATCGGCCTGGAGCACACCGCCATTCTCGGCCGTACGCTTCCGGAGATCGCGCGCGAGAAGGCCGGGATCATCAAGCCCGGCACGACGGCCGTGACGTACCCGGTAAACGCCGCCGTGGACGCGGTATACCGGGAGATATGCGCCGAACGCGGCGCGGTGTGGCGCGGCGCGGCGTTTGACGCGCTGCAGGAGCGCGCCCACTCGCTCGCCGGGCAGCGGTTCGACTATAAAGGCGAAAAGGACCTGACGCTGCATCTGCTCGGAGAGCATCAGCTCCGCAACGCGGCGCTTGCCATCGAAACGGTGAACGTGCTGCGCGAAAAGGGGTGGAGCATCCCGGAGAGCGCGCTGCGCGAGGGGCTTTCCGCGGCGCGCTGGGAAGCACGGTTCGAGCTGCTGCGCGCCGATCCGCCCGTCATCGCCGACGGCGCGCACAACCCGCAGTGTGTTGAAGCGCTCGCGCGCAGTCTGGACGTGTATCTGCCGGGGCAGAAGGTCATCTTTCTGCTCGGCGTGCTCGCGGACAAGGACTATCAGACGATGCTCGCCCGGCTGCTGCCGTACGGGAAGGAGTTTATCTGCCTGACGCCGGATTCGCCCCGCGCGCTGGGTGCGGACGAGCTTTGCGCGTATCTTCGCGCGAAGGGCGCGCCCGCGGTTTCGTGCGATACGGCAGCGGAGGGCGTGTACCGCGCGCTGGAGGAAAGCGGCGGGGAAACGCCCGTCGTCGCCTGCGGCTCGCTCTATCTCATGGGCGAGATCCGCGAGGCAGTGAAGAGCGGCAGATAAAAAGGCAGGGGAGGGGCAGCGCACCTCCCCTGCGGGTATGGAGAGCTTCTCTGCATAAAGGGGGGGCGTTGCGCTTTGGCGGCGGGTCTGGTATAGTGGATAAAACGGTGTGGGGAAGGATTTCTTGATACGCTATGAACGGCAGTTATTTTCTTTTGACCAACCTCCTGTCCGAGGACGAAAAACGCGTCATCACGGGCATTGCCGCGCACATCGAGCGCGGCGAGAAGCGCGTCGGCATCCAGCAGATCGCGAGCGAGAATTTCCTCTCCGCCGCGTCGATCGTGAAAATGTGCAAGCGTCTCGGCTTTGACGGCTACAGCGAGCTCTATTACTATCTCAGCCGCCAGATGGACCGGCGCGGCGAGCGCAGCGCGGAAAATCTCAAAACGCTCGTGGACAACTATTCGGACGAACTGGTGAACGGCTTCTGCGCGCTGCTCGACGCTTCGCGCCAGGCGAAGATGTTCACGACCGGCGAGGGCTTTTCCAGCATCGTGGGCGAGTATATCGCGCAGCGGCTCTCCATCTGCGGTTTCATGGTCTATAATAACGTCCATTTCTATGACCACATGCTCTTCTGCTCGGCGCACGATCTCACCGACGAGGAGGCCGCGCCGAGCGTCATGTTCGCCGTGAGCCAGAGCGGGGAGACCGAGCCGGTGCTCAACGACGTGCGCCACGCCCGCCAGAACGGCCACAAGATCGTGACATTTACCAAGCGCGCCGATTCCGCGCTCGCGCGGCTCGCGGATCTCGTCATCGTGGTGGACGGCTCGAAGCAGACGCTCGCCGGGAGCCTGCCGAACCCCTTTTTCGGCCATGTGATCCTTGCGTTTGAAGAGCTCGTGGCCTACTATTTCGAGCGGGACACAAAGAACTAACATTTTTACTGAATCGGAAATTTTTTCTTTATCGGGGTGTGCTATACTCGCTTTGAGGAACGGCGCACCTTGTTTTTTGCGTATGCGCCGGAAAAAAATAAGAAGAGTATTATCGGAGGAAAAAGGATGAAAAAGATTTTTGCGCTCCTGCTCGCGGTCGTCATGACGCTTGGCCTGCTGGCCGGCTGCGGCACCGCCGCCGAGACCCCGGACACCGAAGCCCCGGCTACCGAGGCTCCCGCTGCGGAAGAGCCCGCCGCCGAACCCACCGCGAAGAAGATCGACACCCTGAAGGTCGCGTTCGTCCCGTCCCGCGAGCCGCAGGAGATCATCACCGTCACCGAGCCTCTCAAGGAGATGCTCAAGAACGAGCTTGCCGCTCTCGGCTACGAAGTCGGCGAGGTGGAGATCACCGTCGGCACGACGTATGAAGCGGTCGGCGAAGGCCTTGAAGCCGGCACGATCGACGTCGGCCTCATCCCCGGCGGCACCTACGTTCTCTATGACGACGGCGCCGAGGTCATTCTCACCGCCACCCGCGACGGTTTGAGCAAGGATTCCGACAACGCGAAGGATTGGAACGACGGCCAGCCCACCGAGGCGTCCGACCGTCAGGCGGTTTCCTACCGCGCTCTGTTCATCGCCGGCCCGTCCGAAAAGGGCAAGGAGCTGCAGGACAAGGTCAACGCCGGGGAAGAGCTCACCTGGGAAGACCTCGACGGCGCCAACTGGAGCGTCATGGGCACGTCCTCTCCCGCGGGCTACATTTACCCCGCTCTCTGGCTGCAGGACCACTACGGCAAGGGCATCTCGGATCTCTCCAGCGCCGTGCAGTCTGACTCCTACGCCAGCGCGTTCGCGCGTCTCGCCTCCGGCCAGGTCGACGTTCTCGTGACCTATGCCGACGCCCGCCGCGACTATGCCGAGCGCTGGAACAGCGAGTTCGGCCGTGAAGGCTCCATCTGGGAGGAGACCGGCGTCATCGGCGTCACCGCGCCCATCTACAACGACACCATCTCCGTGAGCAAGAACTCGCCCATCATGGATGCCGATCTGATCGCCGCGCTGCAGCAGGCGTTCATCAACATCGGCAATACCGATGCCGGCAAGCAGGTCATCGCCATCTACAGCCACAACGGCTACCAGATCGCGCAGTCCTCCGACTATGACAACGAGCGCGCCGCGCAGAAGCTCATCCAGGAGCTCTCCGCCGCCAACTGAGACACTTTCCCAACTGCGGGGAGGACGGTACAGCATCAAACCTTCCGCTGTGCCGCCCTCCCCGCGCGCTATATAAGAAAGAGGAGTCCGTATGATTGTATTTGACCACGTTTCCAAGGTATATCCCAACGGCACGGTCGGGCTGGACGATGTAGATCTCACGATCGCCGACGGCGAATTCGCTGCGATCATCGGCCGCTCCGGTGCGGGCAAGTCCACGCTGCTGCGCTCGGTGAACCGGATGCACCGGATCACCTCCGGCACGCTGACGGTGAACGGCACGGATGTGAGCTCGCTCTCCGGCAAGAGCCTGCGGCGTTTCCGCCGCGGCATCGGCATGGTGTTCCAGTCGTTCAATCTCGTGACGCGCACGAGCGTTATCCAGAACGTTCTGGCCGCGTGCGTGCCGGATATGCCGTTCTGGCGCGTGCTGCTCGGCGCGTTCCGGAAATCGGACAAGATCAAGGCGCTCGAATCGCTCGACAAGGTCGGCATTCTCGATAAGGCGTATATGCGCGCCGACCAGCTCTCCGGCGGCCAGCAGCAGCGCGTGGCGCTCGCGCGCACGCTCACGCAGGACCCGAAGATCATCCTTGCCGACGAGCCGGTCGCGGCGCTCGACCCTGTCACGGCCAAACAGGTCATGCAGGACTTCGTGCATATCAACAAGGACATGGGCATCACGATCCTTCTGAACATTCACCATGTCGAGCTGGCGCTGGAATATGCCGACCGTATCATCGGCATCTGCGCGGGAAAGATCGTCTATGACGGGCCGTCCGCCAACGTTGATAAGGACGTTCTCGCCGCGATCTACGGCGAGGATGAAACGGAGGACCCCGCATGAGTCTCTACGACCGCGTGTTCAAGCCCCGCACCTACACGCTCTCCGACGGAACGGTCGTGAAGGAAAAACGCAGCCGCGCGCCGATCGTTATTCTCATCGTGGTGGCGCTCGCGGCGGTCTCCGTGCGCGTGACGGGGTTTGATTTCGCCGTGCTCGTAAAGCGCGGCAGCAAGTTTTTCGACATTCTCAAGGCCATGTTCCCGCCGAACACCGCCTATCTCTCCAAAATCTGGACGCCGCTGTGGGACACGATCAAAATGTCGTTTCTCGGCTCGTTCATCGGCGCGGTGCTGGCCATCCCGTTCGCTATCGCCGCGGCAAGCAATATCGTTACGAACCGCGTCGTCGTATTCATTGTGCGGCTCTTTCTGAGCCTCGTCCGCACGCTGCCGACGCTCGTGTGCGCGCTGATCGCTACCTACATCTTCGGTCTCGGCACGATGGCAGGTACGTGCGCCATCGCCGTTTTCACGTTCGCCTATGTCGGCAAGCAGCTCTTTGAGATCATCGAAACGGTCGATATGGGGCCGTATGAGGCGATGGAGGCTCTCGGCGCAACGCGCCTGCAGGCCTTCACGACCGCCGTGTTCCCGCAGGTGCTGCCGACGTATCTTTCCGTTTCGCTCTTCTGTCTGGAGGGCAACGTGCGCTATGCGTCCATCCTCGGCTACGTGGGCGCGGGCGGTCTCGGTCTCATTATGAATGAGAAGATCGGCTGGCGCGAGTACGACAGTCTCGGCATGATCCTCATCGTTCTTTTCGTGACCGTCATCGTCATCGAGGCGCTCAGCCACTGGCTGCGTAAGCGCCTGACCTGAGGGGGGAAGCTATGGACAAGAAAATTCTCAGGGCCTACGAATCCGCGCCGAAAACGTGGATCCGGCAGCTCCTTGCGGCGTTCATCGTCGCGTGCCTGCTCGCGTGGTCGGGCAGCGCCGTGCGCGTGAGCAACCCCACCGGCAGCGGCCTCGCCGTGGCGGGGAACATCCTCTCCGGCATTTTCCACCCGTCGGGAAAGCTCCTTTTCACGCTCGGCACGAACGGCGTGCCGTATCTGCTGCTGGAGACGTTCTGCATCGCGTTTCTCGGCACGATCGTCGGCGCGGTCATCTCGCTGCCGTTGGCGTTCCTTTCGGCGAGCAATCTGGTGCCGCGGGGCGTGGCGCTCGTCGGCCGCGTGCTCATCGCCGCCATCCGCACCATTCCCGCCTTCGTCTACGGACTGATGTTCATTCGCGTCACCGGCCCCGGACCGTTCGCGGGACTGCTGACCATGTCCCTCTGCTCGATCGG